>Ga0256841_1000450_pt1 | contig 42569 bp, 41 predicted proteins | sample 356308metaG_FD_185971 | JGI IMG/M metagenome (GOLD analysis project Ga0256841, IMG submission 185971) | Hydrothermal vent microbial communities from Mid Atlantic Ridge, Atlantic Ocean - 356-308 | ecosystem: Environmental > Aquatic > Marine > Hydrothermal vents | place: Atlantic Ocean: Mid...
AGCAAGGGAGCATATCCTTTTAGGAGTTTGATAAAAAATGGTATAACCATTTGCTTCGGTTCGGATGCTCCCATAGAGGATATGAACCCTCTTGAGGGGATATATGCAGCCGTTAACCGCCATCGTCCGGGAGATGGGAGGGGAGCTTGGTATCCCGATGAACGGCTATCTATCAGAGAAGCCGTGGAGGGGTTTACCGTAAATGCGGCAAGGGGGGTGGGAGCGGAAAGCTCTTTGGGTAAATTGAAGCCGGGGTATATGGCGGATATGGTAATATTATCCGACGATATCTTCAAACGGGATAAGACGGATTTACATCTAATTACTGTGTTGGCTACGATCAGCGATGGTTATTTTCGATATGACAAGGGCGGATTTTAATAAAAAAATAGGGATGGTACTTAAGAGAACCATCCCTTTCCTTGATATATCAATTAAAGGAGGCTATTCCGTTTTGTCCTCGTTTTCGGTTTCATCCGAGACTTCATCACTTTTGCCTTCTTCTGGAGTGCTCTCCGTTTCGGGGCTATCAGAAATGGAAGCGGGTTGCTCGGTGAATTCGTTCCTTTCATCCGATTCCGTTTTTGCTTCCGTTTCCGTATCCGCTGCAACTTCATCCTCAGTTTCAGATTGCGCATCTGTCTCCGCTGATCCTTTGGATTCAGTCGATTCCTCCGTTTTTACCTCTGATGAGGTATCGGCGGATTCGGATTCACTGCCGTCTCGTTTAAGGCTTTCCGTAGATTCAGTTATTTCATCCGGGGTTTCCTCAGATGTTTCCTCGAGTGATTCCTTGGTCTGATCATCCTGCGATGGGGTGGGAGCCTCCTCCACTACATCGGACATCTTTGTGGAATAAGTTGGGTGAGCAGCAATGTATTTATTTACTTCTTCCTCCTCTCTATTCCTATAATAAGCACTTACCGATAGAACTATTTTACGATTATGCTGATCGAACTCTATAACCTTTAAAGGTAGCTCATCGTTTAATCGGAATGCTTCCGAAGGTTGATGGATATCCGGTTTTGCGAGATGATTGATAGGGACAAATCCCTCGACCTCATCTTCCAACTCCACGATAACGCCCCGATCCAACAGGCGGGTTATCCTACCTTTTGTCTCCACGCCTTGAGCGTATTTAACCGCCAAAGCGGGCCATGGATCGCCTTCCAACTGTTTCCTCCCTAAGGAAACCCTTCGATTTTCTTTGTCGATACTTAAGACAACCACATCGATAACATCGCCCTTTTTCATAATCTCGGAAGGATGTTGTATCCGTTTGGTCCAAGACATATCTGAAATATGAACCAATCCGTCTATACCGTCCTCAATCTCCACGAATGCTCCGAAGGTAGTTAGGTTTCTTACCTTACCGGTAACACGAGTTCCGGGGGGATAATGTTGGTCCAATGTCTCCCATGGGTCCGGTTTGAGCTGTTTTATTCCCAAAGATATTTTTTCGTTTTCCCTGTCAACGGATAGCACCACGATTTCTATCTCATCTCCCACCTGCATTATTCTGGATGGATGTTTTATCGTCTGAGTCCAAGACATCTCGGAGATATGAATTAATCCCTCGACGCCTTTCTCCAATTCGACAAAAGCGCCGTAATCGGTAATGGAAACAACTTTCCCCTTGGTACGGCTCCCGATGGGATATTTCGTCTCGATATCCTCCCAGGGATATGGTGTGAGTTGCTTTAAGCCGAGAGAGATTCTTCCCGTTTCCTTATCGAAATCCAATATCTTTACATTGATAGTATCCCCCAAAGATACAAGTTCGGAAGGATGCGAAATCCTACCCCACGACATATCGGTTATGTGTAATAATCCGTCCACACCACCCAAGTCGATAAACACACCGAAATCGGTGATATTTTTTACTATGCCTTCGCGTATCTGGCCGGGTTCTATTTCGGATATTATCTTTTCCCGCAGTTCCCGCCGTTCCTCCTCTAAAACAGCTCTCCTCGAAACGACGATATTTCTACGGTTTTTATTCAGTTTAATAATTTTGAATTGCATCTCCTTGCCGAGGATCTCATCAAAATTGGGAATTTGCCTTAATGCTATTTGGGAGCCGGGTAGGAAAGCATCGACACCTAACAGGTCAACGACGATTCCGCCTTTAATCCTGCGAACAAGTTTGCCTCTGACAAGCTCGTCATTATTATAAGCTTCCTTTATATTGTCCCAAACCCTCATAAAGTCAGCTTTTAGTTTGGATAGAACTAACTGACCATCCTGATCCTCGATAGCATCGAGATATACATCGATTTCCTCACCGATTGCAATATCTTCGGGAGATTGGAATTCATCTATCGGTATTGCTCCCTCGGATTTAAAGCCGACATCAACAATAACATCATCGCGGGTGATTTGCAGGACTCTTCCTTTGATGATTTCCCCTTCTTTAATATCCTTTATCGTGGCTTCATATTCCGCCAACATCTTGTTGAATTCTTCTTTGGAATATTCCTCCTCCTCGATATCCTGAAGGGTAAGTTCGGCTATTGAGGGTTGCTCAACTGCTTTTCGCCTAACCCGAGGGGCTCTTTTTCGGGTAGCCTTTTTTACAACTACTTCTTCTTCATTACCGTTCTCAGCCTTTTTCAATGAACCTTTCTTCATTGAGGCTTTTTTAAGACCACCTCCTTTCCTTTTTTTCGTTGCGGCTTTCCTTTTCGCCGCCGACTTTCTTTTTGTTGCCATTAAATTGTTCCTCCTTTATTTTTTATTTGCCCGAAGGCATTTATAGCAAAACAGTTGTTTCCTTATTTATAAATAATATTTAATCCCTTGAAGTTTCATAAAAATCCGATTCTTTTATTATAACTATTACTACTTTGTTATTTATTCCTTAAATCTCCCTTTAGCGACAAAATCCTCTTCCTGACTTCATTAGCCAATTCCCGATAACCTTCTTTCCCTTCCGGTAATTTTTTGATATTCTCTGGGAAAATAGGTTCTGCGAATTTAATGATTACTTCACTACCGGTCAATCTGTTTTTTAATCCCTTTTGAGAATTTTTTATAAAAGCGGGAATAACGGTCGCTTTTGATTTTACCGCCAGTAATCCTATTCCCGATTTTATCTCGCCCAGTTTGAGATTACGGCTTCGTTTACCTTCGGGAAATATGACAATACCTTCCCCCTTCTCAAGCAAATTTAAGACATCTTTTATAATGCTTCTGTTGAACCCTCCTCTATCGACCGGAATAGCATTTATTGAATATAATATTTTAGCGATGATTTTATTGCTGAACAGTTCTTTCTTAGCCAAAAAATGGCAGGTGCGAGAAACCGCACTACCTATCAATGGCGGATCAAAAAGGGAAATATGATTGGAAGCGATGATAAAAGGTCCTGTTGGTGGAATCCTTTGTGCGCCTACAATTTCGTATCCCATAAATATTTTGGCGACTAACAATGTCAATGCCTTCCCGATATTATATAAGATCATCGTTGGGTATATTCCTTATGTCTTTTGGCGAGCGATATTATTTTATCGACCTGTTCATCGAATTTTAGGGTTGTGGTATCAATGATTATTGCATCATCAGCCTTTTTCAAGGGGGATGCTTTCCTATGTGAATCTATGTAATCCCTGTTTCTAATTGATTCCAATACTTCCTCAAATTTGACATTAGCTCCCTTTTCCAATAATTCTTTATATCTTCGCTTTGCTCTTTCATTTTCGGATGCCGTCAGATATATTTTTAGTTCCGCATTTGGGAAAACAACGGTGCCGATATCTCTGCCTTCGGCTACGACATTGTTCCCTGAGGCGAATTTTCGTTGAAGGGGAACCAAATACATCCGTACCTCGGGAATTTCCGCTACTTGAGAGACCATTTTATTTACTTTCATCGAACGAATTTTGTCGGTTATATCTTCGCCATCCAAAATCACCGTTAATCCGTTTTCATTTATCATTATATCGAGTTTTGATTCTTTCAAAGCACTTTTAATTTGAAAGGCATCGTTTAAGTCCACATCGGATCGAATGAATTTCAAAGTCACCGCGCGGTACATTGCCCCCGTGTCCAAATATTTAAAACCCAATATTTTCGCAACTTCTTTAGCGGTTGTACTTTTGCCGGAACCGGCGGGACCATCTATTGCAATTATCATTAATAATTTATTAATTCTTTTTCTCGAATTTAAACCTCTATTATAATCATTTAATATTATTTTGCAAGTTATTTTTCCCTCCCAAAAGTGGAATCATTAATATTTAAAATATGGCCTGATACGGATTATTCGGCATTGTGTAATTTCTATTTATTTATTTTGCAAATGTTTTAAAGTTGTTGACAATCATATTCCTTATAAATAAATTGCCATTGATAACTATTTTACCCATTAGAGGAATAGATGATTAAGCCTCCGTGGACTATTTGGCTAACCGGGCTTTCCGGCGCGGGTAAGACTACTATCTGCAAAGAACTCCGTCTTCTTATGGAAAAATCAGGGATGAAATTTGAGATATTAAGGTTAGATGAAATCCGTCAGGTTATCACCCCCGACCCCACATTTTCCGAGCAGGAAAAATCTTTTGTTTATTTTAGTTGCGCATATATCGCCAGTATTTTAAATAAGCATAATATAAATGTAATACTCGATTCGGTGGACGGAAAAGGCGAAGGAAGAAAAACCGCAAGGGATATCATTCCTAATTTCTATGTTGTATCCATCGATTGCCCTCTTGAGGTTTGTATAGAGCGGGAACGATACCGCACCGATAGGGCGTCGATAGAGAACCTCTACGAACGGGCTTTGATGGGACAAATAAGAATTGCCGGAGTCGGTTATCCTTATGCTGAAGAGAAAAACCCAATATTGAGAATTCGATCGGATAAATTAAGCCCCAAAGAAGCGGCTGAAAGGATATTTAAACTTTTCGAACCTAAAAATATGAAAGTGGTAAAAAACAACTCATAACTTTTAATATCAGATAGCGGTAGTATATGAGAAAATACATTATAATATTATTAGTAGGTCTATTGGTAGCTTGGAACGGAATTTCCAGCGCAACTACCATTTACGAAATCCAATACAACACCACCGATCCTGGTTTTACAGGGATAACCTGTTATCCTTCACCCTTGATGGAAAATACCGTTGATGTAGTAGGTGTTGTTATGGGAGTCGATCCGGGCGGAAGCGGTTTCTATATTCAAGATGCAGATTCGTTGTGGAGCGGCATTTTTGTCTATAATTCCGATCAGAGTGTTTCCCGAGGGGATTCAGTTTCGTTTACCGCCGTAGTTCGAGAGGAGGGGGATAATTTCGATGGTTATACCCAATTGGAGGAAATTTCGTCTTTCCAACAATTAAGCGAGAACGCACAGCTATTCGACCCGCTGAATATAAATTCGGGGATGCTTTCCGAACCCTGTAATGATAGCGCTGAATCATATGAGGGGATGCTTGTAGGTGTCGCTAATGTCACGGTTACCGAAGTAGCAGACGGGAATGGTAGATGGAAAGTCGATGATGGCAGTGGAGGAGTATTTATCGGAAATGATTATTACAGCTATAATCCCGTGGTAGGGGAATCGCTGCTTTCGATAACCGGAGTCGTTTCGGGTTTCAATAATGGGGCCGATGTCAATTATATTATTCTGCCGAGGAATGCCGATGATTTGAAATTTGCATCCAATCCGCGCCCCAATATCTCCAATATCGCCATCACCCCGTCATCGCCAACGAGTCAAGATGATATAACCATCTCTGCGATTATAACGGATGATTCGAGAGTTGAATCGGCTTTTGTGCATTATGGATTGAACGACAATACCGTATCGGATAGCTTACAAATGAGCGTTGAGGACTCTACATATACAGGCTTGATACCGGCTTTGGGGGATTCGGGATGGTTGTATTATTATATTTCGGCAACCGATGATTCCAATGCCACAACAGTGACTTCTTTGGATTCCGTGGGGATTTTAAGCGTGATTAATATGGCGGATATACAAGCCGACCCGGAGCAGTGGGTCGGTGAGATGGTTACCTGCCAGGGTGTAGTTACAATAGGTATCGATGTAATACAGACGGGTAAATTAAACTCATATTTTCAGGATAATTCCGGGAGGGGGTTAAACCTTTATTCTTCGCAGACAACTCCCGATTATGCGGCGTATGTCAAAAGGGGCGTTCTAATAAGAGCTAAAGGGACGATAGATGTTTATCAGGGAAGGACTGAACTCAAAGATCCGGATATAACTTTCATTGATTCCTTACAACCCCTTCCGACACCACAGGTTTTGACTACCGGTCAGGCTTCCGAGCAGAACTGGGACGGAACTTTGGTCGTTGTTTCGGGCGATATAATATCTATCGGAAGTGAATCCGGAGGCGGTAATAATGTTATGGTGGATGATGGCTCCGGAGCGGTAACTGTTCGAGTTTGGACTACCACTGGGATAGATGTGGGAAACCTGATAGAAGGGCAAACATATACGGTTGTGGGGGTAGGCGGCGATTATAACGGGACCAAACAGATAGTTCCCGGTTATCCTGAGGATATTTATCCCGGCAATTATACGCCCGGTGGTATAGGCACGGCGACTATTCAACCTTCAGATGTAAAAGCAGACCAAACGGACTTAACGGAAACGATTACCATCGCCAGCGATTCATCCATAACGCTTGATATTATAAAGATTGTTATACCGAACGGTTGGGTGTGGGAGAATCCATCCGAAAGCGGAGTCGAGTATTTCGGCGATGGAATAGATTCATCCTCGATCGTTGTTACTATCGAAAGCAATTCCATCAGGCTGAATAATACCGCGATTACATCCACCGCAAACGCAATTATAAGGATAAGGGGTTTGACTTCACCGGCAACCCCCGGAAATTATACATTTCAGGTGTTGACATCTTATGGCGGAAACGCTTTGGAACAGATAGGCTCATCTCCTGTCGTGGTTGTCGAAGGGGCAAAAGAAGCTTATCTTGAAATTCCACCTAAAATACTTATTCCCGATTATGGAGAAAAACTTAAAATAACTTACGCCGCTCCCAATAACTCGGATGTCTTAATTCAGATTTATGATATTGAAGGAACCTTAATCGCCACTTTATTGGACGAGGCGTATGATCCTACCGAATCGGAGGTTGTATGGAATGGCAGGGATAGGCTCAAAGAGATAGTTCCTATCGGCGTTTACATCTGTTATTTGGAGGCGGTGGAAAAACCTTCCGGAAAAATTACGACTGCGAAGGCTCCCATAGTGATTGGGATTCCATTGAAATAGTGACTGATTATTTGGTTAACCATCGAAATAAATGTGAGAGATAATTTAATGCAGATTAGGGATACATTATGAAGAGACCGTTAATATTTTTTATAATTTTAATCCTGCTATCAGGGGCGAGCGCTCAAGCGGCGTTCGATGATCTTAGGCCCTCTGCAAGGGCGAGAGGAATGGGGAACGCCTTTGTCGGTTTGGCTGACGATGCCACCGCCGTATTTTATAACCCTGCGGGATTATCACAACTTTCGCAGATACAACTTTACACAACCTACCAAAAACCTTTCAGCTTGGATTTCTTGAAGTATTTCGGTGTTGCCGCCGCATTCCCGACTGCCAAATACGGTACTTTCGCCATTTCGGCTCAGCAATTCGGAGTGGATTATCGGGGTGTCGAATTGGAAAACGAATTGACTATGAGTTTCGGGCACGGTATCAGTCTTATGAATGATATCCATTCTTCGTTGGCATTCGGATATACGATTAATTATTTCCAGCTGAAATTCGCCGAATCGGTCGGAGGGGTGGCAGCATCGGATCAGGGTGCTTTGGGATTGGATGTGGGGGTGTTCGCTTCCATTAGAAGCCGAACTCGTTTAGGGTTTTCCATAAAAAACCTTTACCCCGCCGAATTTGGGGGAACGGTTAAAAAGGAACTCCCCAGAAAATTCTCCTTCGGCTTGAGCTATGAACCATATCGGGGCATTATTACAATGGCGGCGTTGGAGAAAAAAGTCGGATATGATACGCGCGCCCTTGCCGGAATTGAAGCGGGTATTTTTGATTTCGCTTTATTTAGGATAGGCTTTCAATCCTATCCCAATAATTTGACCACCGGTTTCGGTTTGAAATTCAAAGGAGGCGAATTCGATTATGCGTTGGCATATCATCCCGTTTTAGGTATTACTCATCAATTCGCAATAAGCTATTCGTTTAGTTCAGCTCTAAAAAAGTAGCAGAGGAAAAATGAAAAAGCTTCCATCAAATATTGGAAATAAATTGATAAGCTCCAAAGGAGTTGCTTCGAACATTGCGCGGATATTGTTATTAACGATAATTATTCTATCTTTTTCGGTAGTCATCGTTGCTGCGGGCGATTATTACAGTCCAAACAATCAACTTGATATTAACCGGGCGACTTATCAACAAATAAGGTTATTGCCGATTACCGAACAGCAAGCGCAAACCCTTTATGAAAGGGTTCATTACGGGGAATATTTAAATAGCATTTATCAAATCCGAGAGCTACCCGGTTTCGATCAGGAGACTTTCAATCGGATAAAACCGCTGATTAAAATAACCCCCTTTATGGGCTATAATCCTGAAATAGAACGGTTAAATCGGATTTATTATCGTATCGCCAGCTGGACATCTTCGGAAGGAACAAATGAGAATTTGGTCAATCTCTGGATCGATTTGGCGAGAAATCCATTAAATATCAATGAAGCGGATTATTACGATTTGATAAACCTCCAAAATGTCAGTCCGCAGGATGCCTTGGCAGTTTATAAAGCGATAAAATCCCGCGGCTCGATAAATTCACGCGGGGAATTGCGCACGGTTCAAGGGTTGACCGGCTGGGGTTATAGCAACATTCGTAATTTTGTAACCTATGAGAAACCTTCCGCCAAACGGGAATTGCATGGCGATTATCAGCTTCGGGTTTTCACGAGGCGAATGGAGCAAAATTTTACGGATATACTTTATGAAAATGTAAATCCCGGGGATAACAACGGGGATACGGTTGATTATGACAGTTGGTATTACCGCCTTTATATGGAAAGCCCTGCTCCCGCCACTGCATCGAAATTACGGATTCGTTACGGCAATGATTTCATTGGTGGATGGGTATTAAACAGGAATTTGGGAGAATTTGACGGTTCTCTTTGGAATAATAAGTTTTATCTCGGAGTGAAGAAGAAGCATTTCGGTCCCGTATATTTGCGGAATTTGTATCTCGGGAATTACCTTGTTAGTTTCGGGCAGGGGTTGGTGATGGAGAACCTCGATTATTTCAAACCCCGTAAATCGGGATTCTCTTGGGATAAGAGGATTAAGGGAGTAATAGGCGATATATCGGATTCTCAGGAATATACCCTTAAGGGTATTGCCGGGGAGGTAAGCGCTTACAATTTAGATATGATATTCTTTTATTCCAACGATAGGAAGGATGCGATACTAAACCCCGATGGAACGGTGAATTCCTATATTATAATGACCCCGAGAGTCCCCAATTCGGTTTTGAACAGCTATGGGTTGGACAATATGATAGATGTTCTCCACGAACGAACCTATGGCGGGGACTTAAGGTATAATATTTTCCCGGGGACTTATGTCGGGGCATCTTATTACGAAAGTTTATATAACCGTAAATTCAACCCTCTTTTCAGCACCATTTCCGATAGGACCGATAAGCAGGTTGCTGAGGATAATGAGATATTAAACGGATATGATGTCAACGGGAAATATCGCCGTGTTTATGGCTGGAATTTCCAAACGATAATAAAAAGGTTGTCGATTCAGGGTGAATATGCGGAATTGGAGAAAAATGGATCATATTTCAAGTTGGGGGATGATCCTAAAGCGGCTGTGCTTTCGGCGTTTTTGCAATATAATCGAACCCACCTGCTTTTGCTTTATCGCCATTACGATCTTGATTATGATAATCCTTATAATCGCGGATTTTCCAATTATCAAAGGTATAAGGGAACCATATTCGAGGATGAATATTACCTCAAGAATCCCCTTTATGGTTTTGTGTATGACAATTCGGTGACGCCTCAAGCGGAAGATGGGATATATTTGGAATGGCGGTATCAAATGTTTCGTGCTTTTACTTCGATGTTGGAATTTGACTTATGGCGCCGCTTGGGGGATGATGCCCACTATAAACGTTTTGTGTTGAAATTGTATTACCGTCCGATTTACCCGGTAGTGCTTCGGGTTCGCCAAAAATGGCAGTCGCGCGATTATGGCAATATCCTGAATAAAACGGAGTTTAACAATGTAACGACACGGTTTTATTTCTCCTTCAGGTTGTCCCGCTACGATGATTTATCGTTGCTTTATTTTACGGGGAAGACGATGTGGCCCCCCAGGCCGAGGCTCTTGGATAATCCGAATTATGGCGATGGCCAACCTATTTTGGGGAATTCCGCTTCGCCCAATGATGCGGTGGGAGGATTTTTAAAGCACAATTTCTCGGATTATTTTTCCACCAATGTCGGATTTTTAGTTTATGATGGTTTTTATTGGGGGTTTGAGGATAATGAGTTCTTTGTTATCGATGGCAAAGCGAATCGTTATTATATTTCGATGAACGACCGTTTGACCGATAAGCTGTCGATTCGTTTTAAATACACTATCGATGATACTAAACCGAGAAGTTATGTTGATGCTCGATATTATAATGAGGATAATCGTGATAAAGACCCGATAGAGCCTGATGCTTATAATGTTCATAAGGTTTATCACGCTTTTAGATTACAAATTGATTGGAGCTGGTAATTTTATAGGTCGGAGATAAATTATGTTGAAATTGAATGACTTAGGAAAAGTATTCGTAATACTACTTATGATAACCGTATTCCCGATGATATCAGCGTGGGGGTATGGTTTTTATGATGTTAAATGGGGGAGCAATACCGCCGGGTTTACCGCCCGATCTTTAGCGATGGGGGGAGTTGGAATGAACTCTGAAGTTAATGGTAGTGCGGTTTTTATCAACCCCGCATCTTTATCCCGTGTTAATGGGTTAAATGTTGGGTTGGATTATCGACTAACTTATGCCCGTGAGGATTGGTCTTTTCCTGCTCACGACAATTTCGATGGATATTTAACCGATAATATCTATTCCCAATCGGCGGTTCCTTATCCTGATTTTGGCTTTTCGATAAGCTATAAACCTAAGGAATTGAAATATTCCCCGGGTTTCGGTATAAGTTATCATCCCATACGCGATTTCCGCTACAACTATGAGGAAGAAGTTCGCGAATCTTCCGGATATGCTCAACCTGACGAACGGGATTCTCTTATTTCCATAAACAGTGTGCGCAATAAGGGGAAGTTCTATTTTATAGGTATTGGCGCGGGTTGGAAACTGAATGACATCCTTTCCTTTGGTTTGGCTTATAATCTCTTCCCGGCGGGGGATCAATCTATTAGGAAATTTTATTCGGATGTGATTTACCCGGATACTAATTCAACTGATACGGGGATGAGAGCATATCTTAATCCATCCGGCAGCGGTTATCTGATGTTTGGTTTTAATATCAAACCAACGGATCGTTATAATTTCGGATTTGCTTATCAATCGGAATATACGATTAAATACAATTATAAATCTTACGATATTCCTCTTTCCGAGATAACGGAAGGGAAGTATGAGGAGGTCAACCCCGTTCAATTAAGTGCGGCATTCTCTTATAGACCGAGGTCGGCATTGTTTTCCTATTTGGAAGTGGAGTTTCATTATACCTACTGGTCAAATTACAGGGTTCGGGATTACGGAACAATGACCTCTTATGGAACCGATACTACCTCAGTTGCCATAGACACGACTTATTATGATAATCTCGATGATAGTTGGGAGGTCAGGGTCGGAGTAGAACATCAATTCTATAGCCGAATACCTGCTCGCTTTGGATTTCGCCTTTATCCCAATCCGGACAACAGGCGTATCTTGGCGTCTATGATTTCAGTGGGGACCGGTTTTACCGTTAATAAATTCCAAATCGATTTAGGCGGTGCTTTAATCACAAGGGCTTCGCGTCAGAGCAGTTGGTTTGGAAATGCGAATCGTTGGGATGCGGAAAAGAATCGGCTTGAAGAATCTCATTTAATCGGAACGATTTCTTTAGCGTATAAATTTAATATATAGGATAATTGGGTACGGGTTTTTGTATGAAAGATATAAGATTGAAATACTCGATAATCGGGCTTATAGTTTTATTGATTGTGGTTTTTCAAGTATCATTGGCCATTGCGGCCGAGGATGACGGTTATTATTATTTGGACATTATTCAGACCAATGATATACACGGCGGGATAACGAAAACTGGGGCAACATTTATGAATCCTGAATTCCCCCCGCCTTTGGGTGGTGGCGGATCTCTTGTGACTTATTTTAATGAGCGCCGTGAATTTGCGAAAAAAAATGGGGCTGCGTTTTTACTTGTCGATGATGGGGATTGGTTCTCCGGTACTCCTATCGGTACGAAAACCGAAGGGATGGCGGTGATGAATTTCTTTAATATGGCTGGGTATGACGCAATTGTGATAGGAAACCATGAGTTTGACAAAGGATATCAAGCTTTGGAAAAACTGATACGCACCTCCAAGTGCCCCGTTTTGGGAGCAAACATAATCGACAAGCGCACCGGGAAAATAGCCTCTGGATTGAAACCTTATATCATAAAAGATTATGGATTTCTAAAGGTTGGGATTATCGGTATTGGGTTGACTGCGACACCGACAATGGCTTTGCCCGAGCATATGGGATATTACGACTTCCTTCCGGAGGGTGAAGTATTAAAGAAATATGTTCGCATTGTTAGGCCTCAGTGTGATATTCTGATGGTTATCACTCATATGTTCCTGCCTTATGATCCTATGAAAGGATGGGATGAGGTTTTAGAGCGGAAAGCGAAGGGTGATTCGATGGTGAACGGGTTGGCGATGTATGCAGCTGATGAAATCAAAGGCATTGATTTAATGTGCACGGGTCATGTCCACAAAGGATATTATCATCCCTGGGAGGATCCGATAAACCATACTATCATTTGTCAATCGTATGCGAACGGCACTGGCGCGGGCGAGATATTGCTGAAAATCGATAAGAAAACCAAGACCATAGTTGATTATAAATTACCTGCCGAAAGTGGAACACAGATTACAATGTTTGAGGATGAATTTCCGCCGGACAGCGCGGTTGCCGATTATATCGCCAAAGAGCAAGCTATTGCCGAAAAAGGGATGGATGAGCCGTTCGGCTATACGGAAGTGAATTTAACCAGAGGCTCGGCGGCGGAAAATACAATGGGGTTGCTTATTGTAGATGCATTTCGGAAGTATTATAACGCTGATTTCTCTTTTTCCAATATAGGCGGGATAAGAGCGGAGATACCCGCGGGCGAAATTACCCCTCGTCAGTTATTTAAGGTTATGCCATTTGGCAATCATTTGGTAAAATTCAAAATAAAAGGTTCGACGCTCAAGAAAATAGTAGAAACAAAACTGCTGTCTGATAGATCTGACAGGGGACTTCTAACCTCAGGGGCGAAGATTGTTTACAATAAGACAAGGCCTAAATGGGATAGAATTACCGAATTTGTGATCGGTGGGAAACCTCTAAATCTAAATCAGTATTATAATGTCATAACTACCGATTACCTTGCCGAGGGGAACAGCGGGATGGATCTGCTTCTGACAATTCCGCAGAAAAACAAAACCTATACTTACGATTTGGATATAGATGTCGTTGAAGATTATATTCGGAATAATTCACCAATTAGGATGAAACCGGATAATCGTTTTAAGCGGGATGACAGCTCCCAACAGGCAAATTATCTTAAAAATTCTATAAATTAATCCTTCTTCGGATAATTTTATTGACAAAGTTATAAAAAGGAATTAATTCTCTAACTATGTGAAGCCATTCACAAAACAGTCTTAAATCATTAACGGTCAATATAGTGGAATAAGTGTGGTTAGAATAACTGGCAAAAGGATATCAGAATCAACCATTAATCGATTATCAATCTATTACAGGATATTGGAATCGCTTGAAAGGGAAGGTTATCAAACTGTAAGTTCCAAAGATTTAGCGCAAAGGGAAAAGTTGACCCCTGCTCAGGTTAGAAAGGATTTATCGTTTTTTGGTCAATTCGGGACGAGAGGGTTAGGTTATCCGGTCTCGGAGTTGAGGAGACAGATAGCGGAGATTTTAGGTATCAACAAAAGATGGAATGTTGCCCTCGTCGGTATAGGGAATGTCGGCTCGGCATTGGTTTCATATAAGGAATTCGCCAAACAGGGATTTCAAATAAAACTGATTTTCGATAACGACCAACGCAAAATCGGGAGTTTTCACAAGGGTATTGAAGTTCACGATGTGAAAAATTTAAAAAGTCTATTGAATAAAAACAACATTGAGATAGTAATTTTAGCTGTGCCGGCTTCCGTTGCCCAACTTATTATTGATGAAGTAGTTTCCGCCGGAGTCAGCGCCATATTGTCATTTGCCCCCGCAAACCTACGAGTACCGTCAAATGTAACCTTAAGATCGGTGAATATGGCAATGGAATTGGAGCATTTATCTTTTCACTTAACGAATGAAAATCTTTATTATACGGCATAAAATAGTTGACAATATGCGGAACATATAATAAAATAATGTAATTTGCCGATAGAAATGTTAATTTCAGGGCTTTGATAGACAGAATAGATTTGTAAATTTATGGGACTTTCATTGAAAATAAAAATCGCCTTTGTATTAGCGGTTATAGCTTTAACTGCCTATTCGGCGTATGCCGTGTTGGGAGAGTGTCAGCCTTATGGAGATATTGTTTATGAGGGAAAGCCGGTCGAAAACGGTATGGAGGTTAAAGCTCTAATAGGCGAAATGGTTTTGGCGACGGGTACTACCGCGGGCGGAGGGTATTCTATCGTAATTCCGGCAGATAATCCGAACACTCCGGAAAAAGATGGTTGGGTTGAAGGAGATGTTATTACCATAAAAATAAATGGGCGTGTTGCAACCCCGAGTTTTCCCGCATTTCTGGGTAGCCAAAGGCACAACCTTCAGGTTGCGTCGCTTGGTGTGAAATTGGATACTTGGGGCAAGATAAAAGCGCTTTTCAAATAGACAATTCAGCAATTTCGATAGGTTAGTTTATATTGTCCACCAACCGAAAAATAATATTGACGCTGGTGGTTTTATTTTCGCTGATTTTAGCCGCCGAATGCTCCAAAAAAGAAGAAAAAGCGTCTTCTTCCGCTAATCTGGGAACAACCGATTCGAAATTCTCGGCGGAAGCTTTTGTCGGTATTTATTCAGAGTTGGCTAAAATCGATAGGAAATATTCTAAGGTTTTCGATTCGTTTCTTAAGCAAAACAATCTCGAGGAGAGCGGTTATCGGTTGGTTGTTGATTCGACTTTTATTATGGAACATCCCGAATTGGTAAGCGAATATAAAAAGTTGACGGACCGTTATGAGGCTGAGAAAAGGGAAGTTTTTTCGAGAAGTGGAATTGGTATAACTGAATATGGTAATATGTTAAAAAACCTCTCTAATGGGACTAATTCGGCTTTGGCGGATAGCATCTCCCGGCTTTTGGTTGGGATAGGTTTGGATAGCGGAAACTAATTAATTTGATTATAGTATTTAGGAGGAATTATAGATGAAACTTTCTCAAAGAGAAATTAACGATGTAGTGATTTTGGAGCCGAAGGGAAAAATTATGGGAGGTCCCGATGCTACTTTACTACACGATAAACTTCACGAGCTTATTAAGGACGGTAAGAAAAAGGTCATAGTCGATTTGGCAAAAGTTGATTGGATGAACTCTACGGGTCTGGGGATTCTTATAAGTGGGTTGACCACTATGCGCAACAATGGGGGAGAGCTTAAATTGGCTAATGTTACCGATAAAATAGAATCGCTTTTGACCATCACAAAACTTATAACGGTTTTCGAGAATTACGATTCGCTGGAAGAGGCGCTTAATAGTTTTAAAACCTGAAGGCGAATTTTCCGTATTAAGAAGGTAGGTTTATTAAAGCCTACCTTCTTTGATATTTGGATGGGATGTGGTTGTTCTTTTTAGTACTGATAATTATATTTCCAAAACATACCTGTTGTGTATTAAAGATAATTCCGCAGGCGTATAATTATCGAGAATATATATAGAGTAAATAAGTATGCCAAAAGTAATTAAAGAACCCGGGAAGATAATAATTCCAAGCGATGTAGCTTACCTGCAGATGCTTGATGAATTTCTTGAAGAAACCCTTCGCGGATTTGGCGTATCCGAAAGTGATATCGCTGATATAGCAATATCCGTAACGGAATTAGCGAATAACGCAATCATTCACGGGAACAAAGAAAATCCGGAGAAAGTGGTTGATATTCGTATAAAACTGATTAATGGAGCTGTTGAGATAATTGTCTCCGATGAAGGTAAAGGGTTTGATACTTTGGCATTACCCGATCCATTGACCGAAGAAAACTTATTCAAGGAAAACGGAAGGGGAATATTTATCGTTCGTTCCCTGATGGATAAGGTCGATATCAAAATCCGTAAGGATAATGGAACCGTTATAAAACTTGTAAAGAAAATAAAAAGGGTTCATAAATAATTTTAAGAGCCGATGCTGAACATTATACTATCGGTAGTGTTTGCATCCAGCGGCGCTATCCTAATTTTATTGGCTGGCATAATTCTCCGTGAAAATCCCCGCAGTCGTATTAATAGAATTACTTCGGCGATGCTTTTCTTTGCCGGTATTGGGCCTGTCTCGGCAACTATTTATTATGCTTTGATATTACCTTCGGGTAAGGAATTATCCCCGTTAGTTTACAACATATTTTATTTGTGGGAATTTTTCTTCCCGAGCTTTATCCTTTTCACCGCGGTTTTCCCTGTTGAGCATAGATCCTTTCGGAGACACCCCAAATTATTCTATGCCGGATTTATTCCACACCTGTCTCACATCCTGCTGATAATGTTATTTTCGGATCCCAATAAGATTGTTTCAGCTTTAACGATAAAAAGCGATTTCCCTGTTTTTGGAATCCTTTTGGACTATTTCGGTTATGTGTTGAGATTGGTAGGGGTTTTATTCGGATTGATCTTGGAGGCCCATGTCCGTTTCTTTTCGGTGGTTAATTTAATTTATATCGTTATTGCCGGTATATTTTTATTTCAGGGCTATCGGTCGGTTAACAACCCCCGCCTAAAAAAGCAAGCTCGAATTATTATTTTCGGTATCAGCACAGCGGTTATCTTCTATATCGCCTCATATATGATTCCAACCATATTCGTATTACAGTTTAACACCCAGTTGAAATATCTAATGATTATTATCGGTTTGGTGCTCGGTCCGGGTTTTATCGCTTGGGCTATATTGAAACACCGTTTTTTGGATATAAGACTTATCGTTCGGCAGTCGCTGGTCTATTCCGTATCTTCCGCGTTTGTTATCGGCTTATATCTTTTGATAATCAAGCAATTCGGCAAGATATTGACAAGTATTTTTGGTGGCGGTATCGCTGTTTTGGAAATTGCGGTTATCGTGCTTGCACTTCTTTTCTTCCAGCCGGTGCTAAATTTCGTCGATGGGGTTTTGCGGAGATTATTTATAAAGGGGGGGGCGGATTTTTCTGTTGTGTTGGAAGATTTCTCTCGAAAGATTATTACACTTTTGGACTTCGACAAATTGCTTAAAGAAACCTTAAGAACATTTAAGGATGAGCTACTGATTGAGAATGTCTATTTTGCGGTCCCTTCCGATGAAGGTAGCTGTAATGTTTATTATGCGGACAGAGGCGAATCGGTTATTTATAAAAGGGATAGGGTGTTGGAATCTTTCTTGATAGTCCGTGGGTTTAATGTTACCTATGATGAAATCCCGATGCCCGCTTTATCCAAAGAAACAAGGGATTTGTTAAAACTTAATGATACGAAAATTTTAATACCGCTGATTAATGCTCATAAGCTTTTGGGATATGTTTCGTTGGGCAGGAAAGCTTCCGGTTTGGGTTATAATGCGGAGGATATGACAACATTCAAAGTTTTAGCCAATCAATTGGTTGTTGCGGTTAATAACGCTAAGCTTTATAAAGAATCATTGGAAAGACAGCGTTTAGAGGAGGAATTGGCATTGGCTCGACAAATCCAACGACAGCTGCTGCCAAAGACTCTTCCTTCGAGTGAAAAACTACATTTTGCAGCTTATTCCGAACCTTCAAGGGAGGTCGGGGGCGATTATTTCGATTTTATTACCACTTCCGCGGGACGACTTGCAATGTGTATCGGGGATGCTTCAGGCAAAGGAATTCCCGCAGCTTTGCTGATTGCGCGATTGCAAGCGATGATTCATTCAGCCGCTCAAGGTGATTTGGAGATTAACAAGAAAATGGAGTTAATTAATAATCTATTGTCATCGAGCGGGATGCCCGATAGATATATAACCTTCTTTTATGGGGAGATAGACATCCAACAGCAGAACTTGCACTATTGCAACGCCGGACACAATTACCCGATATTATTCCGCAATGATGGGACTGAAGTAGAACTTAAGGAGGGGGGGATATTAATTGGGGCGTTTGAGAATATGCCTTATGAGTATAATTCCATACGGCTCCAATCCGGGGATCTTTTAGTTTGCTACACCGACGGTGTTACGGAGGCTATGAATACCGATGAGGAAGAATTTGGCGAGTCTAGTCTCAAAAGAGTAATTGCCGATAATCGTGAAGTTCCGCCGGGGGAATTACAGAAGATAGTATTAGGAAAAGTCAGGGATCATTGCGATGGAGAACCGCTTCAGGACGACTGCACACTCCTGATTATGAAGGTAGTCTAACTCCTTATCCTCTAATTCCCTTTTGGCTGATCGGTTTGACTTTTTGAGGTGTCTGGATTTGTATTTGGTTTGATTTTCTCAAAGGGAGATAACTCATCTTTTACCGGAAGTTTCAGTCCCATTTTGAGGTCGCGTTTACGGTTCCATTTCACCCAATCGGTTTGTTCGGCTTTATCCTTAAGAGAGAATTCCCCGTGATAGGCGACTTTACTGTCGGCGGATATAATAATTTTTTGCATTTCCCTCACGATAACAGTCCATTCCTTCATTGATACTTCCTTCGGACCCTTTACCTGTTTTGGCCCTCCCACCTTTTGCGGCGCAAGGTTTTCAGATTTATTTTGGCTTTGCTCGGTTTCCTCTTTTTTAGGCGCTTTGCCGGAGACATTAACCGCGCCATTATAGACTTTCAATTCTGTCGTATTATCCTCTCCTACGCTGACTCTGAAAAGAGTTCCTTTCACTGCGGCATTGGCGACAGCAGTATTTAAATCCAGCGAAGCATTCTCATCCAAAGATCCGATATTCGCCCAAATATCTCCCTCCCGTAGGTCGATTTCCGTTTCCCGCTTTTTATCCTTTCCTTCTTGAAACAGTTTAACTATATCGACAGTTGTTTTCGGTGCTAATCTTATTATATCCAATTCAGCCAATTGTATTTCCGCTCGTGTGCGAATAAGGGTTTTTACCCTTTCCCCACCTTCAACGGGAGTTTTTGTTTCGGCGGCCTGCCAATTTTCCTCGCCAATTTTTTGCTTGCGTGCTTGTCCGTCAACAAATGTAAATATACCTCGCACCTCTTTCGGATTAACAGCAACCGATATACTGCTCAAACCGACGGATAAGGTAAACCCAAGAGCGACCAATGACAATATGGATTTTAAGATAATCGGTTTTGCCCGAAAAATATTCTTCATTATAACCTCCAAATATTTGGATTGATTACTTCCCAACTAAAATCCTCCTGATAAACTTATTCGGTGCGAACCACCGATATCGGCGAAAGACGAATAAGAATAATCGAATCTATAGTTCCGCCAAGAAATGCCGAAACCTCCCGATAATCCTCCCAAACTATCTTTGGAAGAACCGGATTTATAATTCCTCCCCGATGAATCCCATCCTAACCTTATAAGGACAGGATTTAAGCCGGTTATTTCGATACCGAACTTGAAACTTAAATCATAATCGAAAGGGTAATCGAGCTGGCCGGAGAATATTATAGGCGCGCCCTTAAGGTGGTGCGAAATTCCTAATTGAGCTCCTCCGGGCAGCTTATCCTTATGTTCGGAAGTAAGCCCTCTTAGTTGAACTCCGATATTTTTTATCGTTGCACCAAGACGGGTTCGCTTATCGTCCAATTTGTATAAAATACCGCCATCCAACCCTAATCCATCAGAGGAATAATCCTGTAGCTTTTCATAAATAAACTTGCCTGAAATCCCCCAGTAAAAATTTCTATTGACTCGTTGCCCGAAATTCAGTGCAAAAGCAATATCGGAGGCTGAAAATGTTCCGGTGTTAATGTTGTTGACATCCGTCTCATCGAATGTCCCGTAATTGAAATAATCGATGGAAAAACCGAGCATTCCACCATACCCCTGCCTCTTAATAAATGTTACATAACCCGATTGGATATCCGCTATGTAATTGTTATACTCGGAGGCGAAATACTTTGAAATGTTCCCTTCGACTTCCTTAACTTCGCCGAATTCATTCTCGATTTCAGTTATCGGCACTAATTGTGCAAGCCCTGCCGGATTATAATATCCCGCATATTCGTCATCAGCCAAACCGACCATAGCCCCCGCCATTGCCTGCGCACGGGCGCCTACACCCACACGCAGAAAAGTATAAGCCGATGTTCCGGCTCCTTCATTAGATGAATACCCCTTCGGAGAAGCTATAAAAATTATTAATAATATTATTCCGACAAAAAAGGAAATATTTTTCAATTTTTCACCTCTATTTTAAGTTTATTTAATAAAGCTACACGAATGAGAGGTTGTTGTCAATTGGTTTTGTTTTGATTAAAAGATGTTTGGTCCCCATCGAATTTGATTACCATCCTCTTATTATTTTATCGACAATATCTTGCGACAATTTTTCAATCGCCCTTTTTTTACCGATGTCTTCGGACTCATCGAGAGCCGAATAAACTCCATATCCTTCGATTTTCTTCTCTTCCCATATAACTTCCTTTTTTCTTAAATCTTCAAAAGAGACATCAACAAAAATGCGGGCGACATATTCGCTGCAGTTACCGGAACCATCGTAAGTGTAGCATTCCTTTTTGTATTCGGTGACCTTTCCTTTCAAAGCAGAGTCAGCCTGTTTTTTACCGACAATCTTGAGAGTGTTATCGGTAATTATCGCATTTCTTAAAGCTTCCGTTAATTCTTCGCGAATGCCATATTGGGTAGTCTCGTTATCGAATAGGGGGATAGCGATTGATTTCACCCCCTTTAAGGCCGATCCCGAAAAAGAATAAAAACCGCAACCCTCAAAATAAAAAGGAATTAGAATAAATAATAAGACGCCCGTTAATAAATATCGCCACACTCTTCTCGGATAGTGATCTATCATATAACCCTGCGGCCTCTTTTAATAACGGATTTGATTAAATTAACCCCGTAATGATAAGGAATTTCCTTGTAATTAGCAGTTTCCCAGATTAGTAGATCAGCAATTTTCCCCTTTTCGATGGAACCGTAAAGATGTCCCCTGTCCAAAGAATAAGCGGGATTTATCGTATAAGCGACAAATGCTTCCTCCGGTGTGAGTTTGAGGTGCAAACAGGCAAGGGTTATTATCAGGGATGCGGATTCGGTATAGGAGGATCCCGGATTACAATCTGTGGAAAGACATATCGCCAATCCCTCTTCAATCATTTTGCGAGCCGGCGCGTATTTCCCGGTATTCAAAGAAAATGATGTTCCGGGTAATAGTATAGGCATAACCCCTGCTTTTGCCATCATTTTAATCCCTTTGGAAGATACGGCAACAAGGTGGTCAGCTGTTTTTGCTTTCAGCTCGGAAGCTAATTCCGCTCCGCCTATCGAGTGGATTTCATCCGCATGCATTCTTATTTTGAGGCCGTACCTTTTGGCGATATGAAGTATGCGGCGGGATTGATCTATGTTGAAAACTCCTTTTTCACAAAAAATATCGCAGTACTCCGCAAGCTTATGCTTGGCGATGAAAGGAATCATCTCATCGGTGATAATCCTAATATATTCTTCACGATTGTTTTGATATTCATCAGGGAAATCGTGAGCGCCCAAAAAGGTTGGAATTATGTCGATATTGTATTTACCATCCAATTCTTTGAGGATTACGAGTGAGCGTATTTCCGATTCAAACGAAAGTCCATAACCGGATTTCGCCTCAATCGTTGTTATACCGTGCTTTAACAAGCGTTTTAATACGCCACGGGTTTGCTTCTTTATATCCGTCTTTGAGGCATCGCGAAATCGCCGAGCCGAATTACGGATTCCTCCGCCCGCCTTGGCTATCTCGAGGTATTTCATTCCTGAAAGACGCATCCCGAATTCCTCTTCCCGTGTTCCATAAAATACCGGGTGGGTATGGGGATCGACAAACCCCGGAGAAACCATCATCCCCCTTGCATTTATCTCCTTAGCAATGCTCTCCCTCCGCAAACCTCTGAGGACAACGCTTTCCTTATCCGCCCTTATAATTTTTTCTCCCGAAACAACAACGGCGCCATCTTTGATTATTCCCAAATCAGAAAGGTATTTTCCCGTACGGGGTCCCCTCTTCATCGAGCGTAAGGTTAAAAGGCTGCCGATATTATAAATAAGGGTCTTTTCCATCATAAGGCGCTTTAATGTTCAGTTATAAGCTCCGTTTATTCATCGAGCAACTCAACATTGGCACGGGGTATTATGGCTTTGGGACCACCGTCCTCGAATTGCGCCTCGAGAACCCTTGCCAAGGATTCCGATTCCAATTTCTGTAATGCTGATGGCAAGGCGGTTACTGTGCCGATTCTTCCGAAATATGGCTGGCGAATAGCCCTTATTGGTGAACCGATTTCTACACCCTTGCTGATCACTTTCTTTTCGGCAAATTCCGTATGTATGTCTCCTTCGGCGGGGATTACAACCTCAGGCCTTATTACACCTGCGCGTATCTGCGTAGCGCCATTGATACAAGCCAATTGCCCTTCTTTGGATTTCAAAAGATTGTAAGTGTGATTGGCCATATTTATCTTGCCGAAACCTTCAGTAACCACGAGCGTAATTCCTTTGTTCTCATTGCCTGTTATGGCTACTCCAAGGTCATATCCCAAAAAGTCTCGGAGATCCTTATCGTCGAATCCTCCCACGACTATACCCTTTACTCCTTCCTGAATAGCCTTTCTTAACGCTTCCGCCGTTACAAGGGAGCCTCCGATAATTATTTTCCCTCTTAGTTCGGAAGTGATATCTTTTTCCTCCAAAACGCTGTCCGTAGTAGGGGAGACCACTTTTAATTCACCATGTGTTTCGCCCCCGATGCCGAAAATCCCCTGAGCAAATGCTCCCAATGTTTGTACTTCAACTCCTTCATCAGGGAAAATTTCCGTTATTTCGCCCTTTAAGTAAGCCTTGACCTCGACGGGCATAGGTTTCCCCCTCAATAATACCTGACCGGTTATCGAGGATACATTTTCAATTGTTCCGCTGATAGTTGCTTGGCAGGTCGATGTGAACAGCCCGAAGAATGATTTCGATTTGGCGATTATCTCGCCTTTTTCGATTTCGTCGCCAACATTTTTAAGCAGACATTCATTGATATCCTCCGGCGGGACGCCGAGGATATTCGCTACATTTATTGGTTCAACTGTTCCGGGAAGTTCCGTCCGAGCGACAACATCCTCGGGATTGACTTTATCGCCTGCTTTTACCACCACTTCGCCTTTAAGCGGTAATATTCGCTTTTTCTTAATTAAGGTTTTTTCGGTTACTTTAAGACCGGGAGTGTATGCATGTGCCATTAATTTACCTCAAATCTATACTAACAATTATTTTCCAAATCGATATTTCAGCAATGCCCAATAAGCCGAAAATCCCTCTACCCATCCCAATTTTTTCCCTTCGGAGAAATCCCGTGGTTCATAGTCAATGGGAACTTCGGTAATTCCATACCCCTCCTTGAGGAGCTTTGCCGTTATTTCTCGTTCCCAATTAAATGAATTATCGGTTATCTCAATTCTCTGGATTATCTCTCTTTTGAACGCCTTATAGCAGGTTGGCTCATCCGTTAGATCAGAGCCGTAAAATAAATTCGTAATTTTCGAAAGGATAAATCCACCGAGCCAAAATATAAGTCCGATTTTAGCGTTTCCGCCATTAAGATTCCTTGAACCATAAACTACCTTTGTGCCGTTTTTGCCGAAAGCTTCGATTATTTTATGATAGTCCTTCGGATTATATTCGAGATCCGCATCTTGGATAATTACAATGTCGCCGGTGCAATATTTCAGCCCGGTTCTAACCGCAGCGCCTTTGCCGATATTGCCGTTATGCTTAACGATTGTCATTTTACATCTGCCCGCAAATTTCGCAGCGATATCCGCGCTTCCATCAATAGAACCATCATCGACGAAGATTATTTCCTTCTCGATATCTACATCGATTACCCGCTCAAGTACTTCCGCTATTGTCGGAGATTCATTATAACAGGGTATTATTACCGAGAGCTTTACTTGAGCCAAAAAACCTCTTAATAACTTTCTAACTTTTCTTTATCGTAGATATTTAAGTTAATCATCCACTCTTTAAGCTTTTTAACTCGTAAGGACTTGTCTTCGGTCAACTTGAATGGGCGTCCGCGCCCATCGAGTATAATACCGACTACACCGCCAGATATTTCCGTTTCTATTTTGTTTCCCTTCCCATTACCCAAATCCAACCCTTTGTGCGGATTTAGGTGTGCCTTGACTTTTGTTGGTAGAGCGGTTTTTTCGTCAATCCCCAATTTAATAACCTTCATTTCTCCGGCGCCCAATGTTCCTTCCTCTACTTTGCCGTCAGGCATTTCGAACTTATAATTCATCACTTCCTTAGCACCTTTTAATTCCCCGGACGGCGCGATGCAAGTTCCCAAGTGTATCAAGCAATCCTTATTGAATACCTCAGTTGCAGCCTTTTCGTGGATAGTCGAGAGAACACCTAATTGAGGCATCATAAATATCGAGTCCACCGCTATACGGGTAATTCCTTCCGGAAGGAAAGCGTCGATAAGCATAAGCGCCGCCTGTTGACGGCGGGGGGCATGCGAGAGTACTCCCCCCGAGCCTATTAACATATCCAAACTCATCATATCGACCAGGGTCTGTCCACCCGTCGTTTGATCGAAGGCATCCGCAATTGTTCTTTGTTGTTGCACACCCTTCAATACGGTGGCGAAATTCTTGTGTTGGATAAAAGCCAAACGGAGGGCCTCCTTAGCTATAGCCTGTTCGAGAATCAATTCCTTTAATGTCTGCGGGATAGTCGTAGGCCTAATCATTTTATTCTTTATACGATTTCGGAGGTCTCGTTCATCCATTTCAAACGGTACCCAGCGCATAACATTGGGTAATCCGGTTTCGGCGAAAACATTAGAGACGGAATAACTCATTCCGAGATTTGCGGATACGGTTCGATTGAAAACGCCCTGAAAAACGGAGAAAACATCGGTAGTAGCACCGCCTATATCGACACCGACAGCTTCGATCCCTTCCTGATCGGCAATTGTTTTGATTATCAAACCGACTGCGCCCGGAGTCGGCATAATAGGGGTATCTGTCCACGACATCAGCTTTGCATAACCTGGAGCCTGAGCCATCACATGCTCCATAAACAAATCGTGTATTTTTTCACGCGCCGGGAGCAGGTTTTCCCTTTCCAAAACAGGACGGATATTGTCCACGATATCCAATGCTACCTTGTCTCCCAAAGTTTCTTTGATGGCATCCCTCGCCATATTGTTTCCCGCATAAATAACCGGAAGATTATAGCCGGATCCCAATCTGGGTTTGGGGTCCGCCGCCGATATCAACTCCGCTAATTCCACAACATGTGTTGTAGTTCCGCCATCTATACCTCCCGAAAGGAGTATCATATCGGGCCTGAGATGCCTAATCCTTTCGATTTGCTGATGCGGTAGTCTTTTATCGTTGGATGCGATTACATCCATAACAATGGCTCCGGCTCCCAAAGCAGCTCGTTCAGCCGACTCAGCGGTCATCGAACGGACGACGCCGGCGACCATCATTTGAAGACCTCCGCCAGCCGAAGATGTTGAAATGTAAATATCAGTGCCCACCTTATCTTTGGCGGGGGTTATGATTTTGTTGTTCTCATCCAATATCTTCCTGCCTGAAAGTTCCTCCACCTCGGCTATAGCGTTTAAAACCCCCATCGTTACATCCTCGAAAGGAGTTTCTACCGTCGTCGGAGCTTCTCCACGAACTATAAGGCGATATTCTCCATTTTGATACTCGATAAGTATTGCCTTTGTTGTTGTGGAGCCGCAATCAGTCGCAATTATTACTTTAATGTCCTCAGGTTTTAACCCTTTCATCTATTTATCCCCAAATCAAGTGATATTTATTCTCATCGTGTTGTAATTCTTAAATTTTTATTTAAAAGATCAAATTTGAATTACTATTCATTATCATTATTTGTATTGTTATCCTCCCAGCCATACGGTTTTTCGGTCGGAGTAGGAGCCTTAACTGAAAATTTATCGGTGTTTGGATAGGCATCTTGGGTATAGCTTCGGCGATAATTTGGAATTGATGTTCCCGAATCCGAAGGTTCTCGGTTGCCGTAATTACGGATGCGCACCTTCTCGAATTCCGATTTCATATCCCTTAAATTTATATAATTATGTCCCACTGCGTTACGCAATTCCAAAGCGGTCATAGAATCCACCGCCACAACCACTACCTTTTTACCCCGACTCCTTAAAAGTTCGACAGCCCGCTCGAAATCTCCATCGCCGGAGAATAGGATGGCGGTATCATATAAGTTGATGGTATTGAACATATCTATAACAATTTCTATATCGAGGTTGGATTTAACAACCTCTTTACCGGCTTTTTTATCCCACATACTTTTTATCTTTTTGATGCGGACGGTGAATCCCATTCTCATTAAAGCCTTAAAAAAATCATCCCTATCGGATCCGAAATCCCCATCGTATCCGGTATAGTAAAAGGCGTTTATTAATTCTTTACCCTTAATAAAGTATTGCAGTATTTTATTATATTCGAAGTGCCATCCCAACTCCCGTTGGGAGTAAAACATATTGGAACCATCAACAAATAATGAAACCTTTTCCATATTATAATCCTTATATATTGACTATATATTTTCACATATTAATATAATATTTAACTTATTCCTTTGCAACAATTAAGGATTATTCGTTTTCTTTTTTTTGAATCTGTGGAATAAACCCTTTCGATTTTTTTTCCTCTCCCTTTTTTGAGCCTTTTCCTTTTCATACACTTCGGCATCCAAGCGTTCTATTTTTTGGATTAAAACTTCTAATGATTCCCTTTTTTCCAAAGTTTTTTGCAATATATCAAAATCCGGAAATGAAAACAGGGCGTGGACGAATGGTTCAAAGAAAACCATAGCCTGTGATCCGATCCAATTCAGCGGTTTGACGGATTCCAGAAAAAGAATTGCCGGAACAGCCATCTTCCATTCCACCACTTTATTTGCTAGTTTCTCCAAAGCCCTATGCTCTTTTTCGGTAAGTTTCTCATTCGGGTCGATAGGGCTGTTGCTTGTTCTGAATATGTCAGATAGAGACATTCTCCCCCCCTTCGGGGTTATCATATTTGCTAATCATTTTTTCGATAAAGCGTACAACCTCATCCCGATTGTCCGTGAACCTTATATACACGCCTCGAAAATTTTCCAATCGGGAAGGTTTTTTGAAGGGTGATAACAATACTCCATTTTTGTCGGGGTAAAAACTGCGGAACCTCCCCCAATTGTAATTGCGCTTTCCACCCGGGGTCTTAATATAGATTCCTTTACTATCCATCCTGTATTTTGTGGGCATAAAAAAGGAAGAAAGCGAACCGACCATAATAAAAACTGCTACGATCGTCAGCAGTTCACTTTTCGTTGTAAGGTAAACCGCCAAAAAAACAATCAAAAGGAAGGCTATTACCCAAGCGGTTCGCTTGGAATTTGCAGTTGCGGGATGGCTTATCCACTCCAAATGGTCACCGTTTTCTTTAATTTCATTCGAATTCGGATTCGTCTCTGTATCTTTCCTTGCGGACATCGTGCATTTTCTTTAAATATTCTTCCGGTTTGATAATATCCTTCTCGATCAATAGACCGACTAAAGCTTCGGTGGCGAGATTGTTTGATAACGCCAATTCTTCATAGGTTATTTCACGGACTTTATCCCCGATTTTTAGTTTTAGCAGAGGTCTTGTCGGCTTGTTTTTCTCAGACACTTATAATACCCATTTTAATATAAAGATTTATTTCTCACTTATCCTATATACCTTTCCGTCGGTGATTTTACAAAGAATTACTTCGCTGTTTAGCCCGTTATTTCCCTTAAATGATATGGATCCGGTTACGCCCCTATAATTTTCAATCTCCGAAATATAAAGGGATTTGTTTGCCGATTTAGATTTGCTAATCGATTTTAGCGCCAAAATCATAGCATCATAACTCAAGCCGGCAACCCGCGACGGCTCTACCGAAAAATCTTTCTTAAACCTCTGCGAGAAGGAAAACCAATTCGGGTCATCCTCAAACGGGAAAAAATCAGTAGCGAAAACCGAGCCATCCAAATATCCCCTTGCCGTTCTAAGGACATCGGGGTCCGCCCAACCTTCATTACCAAGCAAAACAGTCTTTATCTGTCCGAAAGCAACCTGGGGGGCTATCAGAGCCACTTCATCTGCGTAACCCGGAATGAACATCGCCCCCAATTCAACGGGCCATTCGAATTTCGGCAGGAGCTCATCGGGCTTTTTAGGATTGATATAGAGGGAGGAATCTACAAGACCTTGCGCAAGCAGAGTATCCATACCTGCAGTCAGAACATTTTTTATTTCGGTTAGCGGTCTCTTGAAATCGGTTATTCCCCTTTGATAAAAGGATATTTTCACTAATTTGGTGCCACGGCTCTCTATTTCCCGAGCGAAAGCGGCGGAAACTTCCTCCCCGTAATCATCGCTTGGCGATAATATGGCGAATTGATTTATGCCTAAGTTGTCAACTGCATAATCGGCTATTTTGCGGCTGATTAAATCGGAATCGGGGGTAAGTTGGAAAACATTGTCGGCGACGGAGGCGATACCCTTCGCCGAAGCGGCAGGGACCAAAAGGGGGATATCGCGATGATATTTGCAAACGGCGGCGGCGCAAAATGCGTTTGCGCTTTTAAGAGGTCCTATAATCAGGCTGACATCCCTTGCTATTAACTCCTCTACTCCGCTGATGGTTTTACCGTTTGTTCCGGAGTTATCGAATATCTCGAGCTTAACCGATACATTCAAGTTATTTTTGGATTTACTATCCTGCAAAGCCAATTTCACTCCCCTCAACATCTCTATCCCGTAAGAAGCCATCGACCCGGAAAGCGGGGCTATTACCCCGATTTTTACCATACCTTTATTCTGAGAGCTTATTTTGCCAAGCAGTTGCGTTGCTTTGAAACTAAAAGGGCTTGTCGGGAATTTGCTTTGAAGCAGTGCAATAGTTTCTTCCGCCTTCCGCCGGCGCCCTTCACGGAACTCACGGTTCGCCTTGTGATAAAGCATCTCCGGAGATAATTTATAATTCAATGCCCTATTTCCCAAATCGTCTAATCTCGATAAGGAAATATGAGCATCGACTATGTTAAGTAAGGATTGCCGAGCCTTTTCCTTGAGGGATTTATTATTTATTCTGTCATATGCCTGAATATAATAATAAGCCGCACCGAAAGGATCACCCTGCCCGAAACGAATATCTCCCAACAACAAGAGCGTATCTCCTATGTAAATCGAATTGGGAAACTCCTCTAAAAAAGATTGAAGTTCCTTCTCGGATTTATCAAGATACCCTTGCTTGTAATGCGTTTTAGCCAGCAGGAATGCAAAAATGGAATAATACGCATCATCGGGGTATAGCGCCATTAATTCGTTTAGAAGATGTTCGGCGGAGCCGTAATCATCCGCCTTTAGGAAGCCCACTACTTGCTGGAGTCCGCTCGACGGATTAACCGCTGGAGCGGGAGTATTTTGGCTGAATGCCGAGCTGGAGATTAAAAAGGTTATGCCGATTACCAAAACAGCTGTAATCGACTTTAATTTATCGGGGAGTAAACTGACTGCCACTTAAAACCCCATAAATCTATAAAGTGTATTTTCCGAAATCTTCCGGGTTTATTCGCCTTAAACGGTCCTTCAGAGATTCCTCATCGTTTGGTAACCCATGCGAATTCCTTTCTTCGGGTGTGAGGGAAAATAAATCCTTGTTAACAAAAATTGGGGCTTTGGTTTTCAATGCCAAAGCCATCGAATCGGATGGACGGGCGTCGATTCTTATGAATTCATTATCCCTTACGATATATATAACGGCATAGAATGTTTGCTCTTTTAATTCGGTTATTTCCACTCGGTCAACCTTTGCCCCGATGCTTGAGATAACCGAAGCCAACAGGTCATGTGTCAAGGGCCTTTTTGATACAACGCCGGACAGTTCCATGCCGATTGCATGAGCTTCATAGGGGCCTATCCAAATCGGTAATATCCTTTCCGTTTCTTCGGCACCGAGTATTACTACCGGTGAATTGGTGGATACATCTAAGGCCAGCCCGTTAATATGAGCTTTTAATAATTCCATATCTGCTACCGATTTTGAGGTTGTTAATTCTCCCGTTCAATGAAATAAAAGACACCCAGTGTCCCCGGGCCGGTATGGGCGGTTATTACCGGGCATAGATCGACGGTTAATTCAGGTTTGACATTGAATTCCCTTTGAAGGGTATTTGATAATTCTCTCAAATCCGCACCAGCCGACCCGACCGCAAAGCGGACGGTAGCGGTATCCGGTATGTCCGTATGTAAAAGGCTTATCATCCCATTTATCACCTTTGATTTTCCTCGTACCTTACCGGCGGCTGAAATACTACCATCCGATACTTTCAGGATAGGTTTCAAGTTCAATAAATTTCCCACAAATCCCTTTGCCTTTCCTATACGACCGCCTTTAACCAAATATTCGAATGTATCGACCGTAAAATAAATGCCGCTGTTGTCGCGCATATATTCCAAGCGCTCCAATATCTCCTCCACAGTTTTGCTCTCCTTCGCCATTCTTGCCGCCTCAAGGACCATCAGCCCCAAACCCAATGAAATGGATTTGGAATCAAATATCGATATATGTTTCGGATTCGATGATGCTTTGGCACCCTGTTTGGCGGAGTTATAGGTCCCCGATAATCCAGACGACAGGTGGATTGAAATTATCGAAGCGGTGCTTTTGTCTTCCAATAGGGTATCATATGCAGATCTGAACTCCTCGCTTGGGGGTTGTGATGTAATGGGGAAATCACTGCTTTCGGACAATTTCTCCAAAAAGCTTTCCGAGTCCATATCAATACCATCCCTGTATTCTTTTTCGCCGAATCGAATTTTCAACGGGACGATGCCTATCCCATACTCTTCAATTAACTCCAAAGGTATATCTGCGGTGGAATCCGTTACTATTTTTACAACTTTTTTTAAAGTTATGGATTCGTTTTGTTTATCACGGATAGCTTGGTTTTGAGCGAATAGATCATCAACCTTGCGATGTGCCACACTACCGTAAGAGGAAAATGTCTCTTCGACTAACAGAGGATTATCCGAGTGTATATGCACTTTTATCAGATAATTGTTATCCGTAGTCTTATCAGCAGCGATTATCAATGAATTCCCCAATTTTTTCAAATCTTTGCGGAGACCGTTTCGATTATATTCCTGCGCCTTAATAATGAATTCGCAACAATAATGTTTATTGGGTTGGTTGCTCTTACTTATTGAGATGCTATTTATATTGTGGGAATTTTCCTTTTCGATTTTGATATCGCCGTTTTTAATGTATTTTACAACCGCTTCGAGCATATGCACGAAACCCTGCCCTCCGGCATCCACAACATCGGAATCCATTAAAACTTCAAGCTTATATTTCGTTTCAGCCAATGATCTTTTCGCCCTTTCGAGTGTCAAATCCATCAATTCTACAAGGTCGTTGGTTTTTTGAGACCATTTTTTGAAATAGTCACCGGCTTCGCGAAAAACTGTTAATATCGTTCCCTCTTTCGGGGTTTCGATTGCCTCGTAAGCCGAAATTGTTCCCTGCTCGAAAGCGGCGGCTAAATCCTTGGCGAACGCCCGTTTCCTACCCCTAATAGCGGAGGCAAAACCGCTGAGATATTGTGAAAGTATTACCCCTGAATTTCCCCTTGCCCCAATCAGCGAAGATCTCGCCATGGCATCGGCGACCTCGCTTAATGCTGTGGATCTCATCGGCATAACTGCTGCCGCTGTCGCCTGCAGTGTGAGCGCCATATTGGTGCCGGTATCCCCATCGGCGACCGGAAAAACATTAATTGCATTTAATTCGGCTGATTTCGAACTCAGCCATTTATTGGATGCGAGCAGAACCCGCCTTAAGCGTTCCCCATCGCAATACTTCAATGCCACAAGAATTTACTCCTATTCTTCCCCTTCTTTATTTCCCTTCTTAACCACCCAGATTTTTAAGTTGGCTATGACATCGCGGTCAATTTTAACCGGAACTGTATATACGCCCAACGCCTTTAGGGGTTCCTCCAATAAGATGTCGTGCCTGTCGATTTTAAAACCCTTTTCTTCGAGCATTCCGGCGATATTATGTGAGGTCACAGACCCGAAGACCCTATCCTCTTCACCGACCAAAACCTCCGCGGTGCAGGAGATTTTCTCCAACGCATCCTTTAATTTTTCGGCTTCTCTTTTTTTCTTATTGTCTCTGATGGCTTTCTGCCGATGTATTTCGTTTATCGCTCTTAAATTCCCTTTTGTTGCGGATACGGCAAGATTGCGGGGAATTAGATAATTGCGTGCATAGCCATCTTTAACTTCAATTACTTCGCCGACCTTTCCTAATGGCTCGACATCATCTTTTAGAATAATTCTCATCGGCTACTCCTGAATATGTATAGTACAACTTACACCTTTTTTTCTACACGGCGGTTACGGAAATTAAACCAACTATCAAATAAACCTACTCCGGCAAGAACAACCAAAGAAAATAATTGGGCAAAAAATATCCCCAAATAAAATAGGAGCTTGAAGAATATCGGTATCTTTGATCGACGGAAAAAATTTTCCACTACCGCCAAACCACTTATGAAATATATAATCCCGGTAAACGCAAGGACGTTCCAACCTATATAATCGCTCCCTCCGAGTTGGAGAACCGTAAAAAATAAACCCGTAATAAATAATCCTACGAGCCTGTAGTCAGGCCTCCAAGCGCTGAACGGCGGAAGGGTTGGAACATCGTTATAACCATAACCGCTCTTCAATAATACCTTTCTCCCAACCCAATAACCTATAAGCACATTAAATAACTCGGATAAAAGCATTAGAGCGGGAATAAGGCTGAAAACAGCCCGCCCATAACTTAACATAGATTGCTCTGCATTTCCCTTACCGGAGAAAAGTTGGGGGAAATCAGCAATAGTTCCCTTGATTGCGTTATTGAAATCCGCTTCATACTCCGCCTTATTGAGCAAAAAGAGTATGACTAAAACAAAAGCGGGTAGAAACGACCAAATTATTACTTTGCTCGGACTTTCACGCTTAAGCATCATTTTACTCAAGATCAATCCGGGTAGCGTTATCGGGATGACTAAAGCGAAAAGATTAGCGAAACCACCTATAATTAAAGCTATTCCCGTTGAAAGAAGAGCCATCCCACTTACCAAAGCCATTCCGTATTCGAAAGCGGCGACGGGATAAAAGGCCAACGCCGCTAATCCAAAAACATAGTTAGCTAAAGGTAAGCCGGACACCAAGGAATCCGCAATTATTACCGCAACGGCAAGCTGAGCAAACCTTTTTCGCTTTTCAATTACTGTTGATACGGTTGTGTTTTCAGACAGAAAAGATTGATTCATTTCTCGAACATTAATCGAACACTTCGGCTGTATAAGGGACTAACCCCAATTGCCTTGCCCTTTTTATAGCACGGGTTAATTCCCTTTGATGTTTAGCGCAATTCCCCGTAATCCTTCGCCCGATTATTTTTCCGCGATCATTGACAAACCGCCGAAGTAATCTCTCATCCTTATAGTCTATAAAGTCGATTTTGTTTTCGCAAAAACGACATATTTTTCTTCTTCGCACATCCATCCCAAACGGATGCCGTTTTTTATTCATTGGTTTTTTATAATAAGCTGCCATTTATCTCCTTTCGGAATTTGCTTATCCAATTATCTAATAAAAGTTATATGCTCACTTATTCCTTCGTTTCCTCTTCGGAAGGTTTGGTTTCGCTTTCGATAGTTTCTCCCGCTTCGTTATCCTGTGCGGAAGGGGGCGCCTCATCGGCAATTTCCTTTTCTTCAGTTATTGGCTCGGTATCAGCCGTAGCCTTAACTTCGCTGCCGTCTATTTCGGCTTCGGGGACGGATTCTTCGACCGAATCCTCCTTCTCGATGGTTTTCGCTTCTACGGCCTCGATTTGGGAAACAACGGTCATAAAGCGGAGGATATTTTCATCCATCCTATAATGCCGCACCAGTTTATCCGGCGTGCTTCCCGACCCCAAAAAGCGGATATGGATATAGTAGCCTTGATGCCGCTTCTTGAGCTCATAGGCAAATCTCCTTACGCCCCACCTTTCAACATCGGCTATCTTGCCGCCGTTTTCCTTAATAATTTGATTTATTTTTTCGATTTCGGACTCGATTAACGATTCTTCCACTCCGGCATCGAGCACAATAGTGGTTTCGTACTGCTTCAATTTTCACCTCCTCTCGGACTTTTTCGGCTCGTATCTTTATATAATATAAGATACGAGCAAGGAGCATTACTGCTTTTAATTAACTTATTTTAATTTTCGACAATCGACGGGAAAGTATAAGTCCCGTTGACTGAATTTATATTTCCAATTAAAATCCTGAAAATTAACTCCACCGAATGAGTTATCACATTTTCCAATACCTCAAGCTCTTCCTTCGTAAAAGGGCTTAGAACATAATCCTCCAAAGCCATATACTTTGATGGAGCACCGATACCCACCCTGAATCGGGGAAAGTCGGCTGTCCGAAGGTAATCCATCACCGATTTTAATCCCTTATGCCCGCCATCGGATCCCTTACTTCGGATTCGTATTTTACCTAACGGCAAATTTACATCATCGGCGATAACTAACATTTCAGTCGAGGAAAAGCCGAACCTTTCAACGGCGCCGGATACAGCTTTTCCGCTGTTGTTCATATAGGTTAAGGGTTTTATCAATCGGATATTTCTCCCGGCTAAATTAAACGATGCGGATTTATAACCCTTTGACATTCGCTTGAAATCCACTCTTTTTTGTCGGGCTAATCTGTCGATAATCATAAAACCGACATTATGCCTTGTTAGTTTATATTCCTCTCCGGGATTACCCAAACCGACGATTGTCCTGATATTCGGATTTAAAAGAGCATTTCCCATCAATAGCACCCATCGAACATATTCAGTCATTATATAAAATCCAATAATAAAGTCAAGGATAAAATAGCTCAGGGACTGTATTCAAAAAAATATAATTTATAAAAATAAATTTATTTTTAAGTTAAAAAATCGGCACAGAGACTCTACCTCTGTGCCTTATAATTCTTTTGGGATTAATCCCTTTTTATGCGCTTTGTTTTCTCGGGTAACCTTATCTCATTTTGAAATCCTGCCACCTCGAACGCCAAAGTCTGCCGCTGTCATCCGATATTATTAAACTATAATAATATTTCCCTCCCTTGCATATCCGTCCTTCGTTATCCTTTCCATTCCAAACGATAACGCTCGGTATTTTGCCGGTCCCCTCGATGATTTTTACGGCTTGCTTTTCAATATTGATTAGGGTCGTTGGTTTGGGCCTTTTCTTTTGTATATAGATTTTCCAATAAAGGGGAGTAAAATTGATATATGGCTCGAACATAAGCATATAGTTTTTCTGGTAATCGGTGGATAGATCTTCTATGCGTGCTGATAATTTAAGGCGCTCGAATTTTTGCTTCTCCGAAGTGGGCTCGTTGATGTTCTTTATATTATCTGGATTTCGGGTAGCATAAGGAGTCGCAGGTCGGATTATTCCGCGTTCCTCGAGAGAAGCATATTCCTTGTTGAGTTGATCTTCATTTGGCGGAGCGATATTGTTGTCAACTCTGAATATATCAGGTGCGTTTGACCCAAATCCGAATACGGCGGCAATGCTGTGATTACCGGTGGCGGCGCTGTTTCTATCGTATGGGTATTCCTGAAAAGTATAATCGAATCTGCGGAAATTATCACCATTACCCAAAAGAATCGAAAATCCGAATCCAAACTGTCTATATACTTCTCCTCTATCCTTGCCTAAAGTATATGAACCGCGCAACGCCCAGCTTAAAGGATTTTTAACTCTGAACCATTGCTCGACGCCCAAAGATGTCAGACCATAAGTTGCCCTTATATCGTCTATCTCTTGCTGCTTGATGCCGAGGGCAAAAACAAATGAGGTGGGTTCATTCGGGTTTCTTATCGAATAAGAGAATGCGGTCTGGATTATACGATCCAAGTATTCGGAACTACCGCCGTAAACGGGAGTAAGCTCACTGTGGAGAAGATTCTGTGTTGAGAAACTCGCATTTATTACCTCGTTCACTCGATAAAGAATACCTAAATCTAAGTCGAAGGCTTTCCGTTTCCCGTAATTGGACTCGAAAATATATTTTAAGTTGATACCTCCCGATAAATTCGGCTGGAATCTTTTGGCATAAGTAAATGCGATGTTATTAACTGTTCTTAGGAGCGTATTTGAAGCGAAAGAACCCGTTTGGTAAAGGTTAAGGGCTACCGTCCCGAAATTATTGTTGTGTTTGTAAATGCCGAATACCCCCGTATAGGGACTCTCGCCTTGTGGCATTCCAAAAGCGCTGACCCTATTAAAAATTGCGGAAACCTGATAGCCTTTTAAAAATCCCACCCCCGCCGGATTATAAAATACGCCCGTTGGTTCATCGGCAAAAGCGGCAAAACCGGGACCTAAAGACGCTCCCCGTGCCGATAATCCATAATTAATCTGAGAACGAACCGGTTTCGGATTAAATAGAAACAGCATCATTAAAATAATAATCGGCAAACGGATTATTTTCCTGTTTAGTCGTATCCCGTACATTTTTCTCTCCCCTGTCTAAAATAAAAAGTCGATGGAAAATTCCATTGATATATTATCGGAATAATTGTCATTGAGAATATGGTTTTTATTGGTTATCCTTTCGCGATATGCCGTTACTTTCGAGATAAAATGTTCATTTTTGGCATATTCAATAATCAATTCGAATTTATTTGTCGTTTGCACGGTGCCAGTCGGAAATTTCTCCGTATAATTCGGTTCATCCATCCATGGCGTATCCCAATCGTTTTCGATTCTTCCTTCCCCTTTCCTCTGTCGGCTGAACTCCCCCGTAAATTTTATCTTATCTTTCAGCCGTAATATAAGTTGAGCGGTAAACAAATCCCCATCATTACCCAATGGATAGCCGATATAATACCCCCTGTTGATATATTTATTGCGGGGCAGAGGTTGATCGTATGTCCTGTTGGCTATCCGCACATATTCCGCCCCTGCCTGTAAATATGGCATAAACGGCAACTCCGATCGGTTTATTCCAAAGAGCAACCCGTATTCCGTCGGCTCGTTATCTTCAAGAGTCTTTTTTTCGATTTGAAAATCATCGATCAAAATCTGTCCGTAGATTTCTGTCGCCGAAAATGGCAACCAACGGAAGTCGGCTTCTATTAATGTATTATCGTCTATTCCTTGATTGAGTTGAGAGCCATGTAGAAAGAACAACGGGAAGAAATAATATACTTCCGGATTTCGCCCCTCTCCGCCATAGATGACAACTTCCGAAATTCCGATAGTTAGTTTATATTTCGGTTCCCAAGTTAATCTATGCCCTGAAAGATAGCGCTCCTGATACGAGCCATCGACATTTTGATATGGATCGAGGATAAAAGTGAAAGCAGATAGTTTCAGGTTTCCCCTAAAATTATAATTGAAGCTAAACCCATCATAGGGCATCGATTTTCCGCTTAATATCAGGCTTCCGGTTAGATTGGGACCCCATTCCAACTTTCGTCTCCCTAAATAAACCGCTATTTTATTTTGTCTATATGAGCTATAAACCAAATCGCCATAACCGATAACCCCACCCCAAACCTTACCGCCGTACTTCTCGCCCGCTATCGATTTGCTCCCGATTGTATATCTGCTTTCAAGATAAAAATTCCCTATCGTATAGTCGATGTCGGGGTGGAATCTAAATCTTGTCGGAATCTTGCCGAAGCCCGAAAATGTTATCCCGCTATCGAACCGCAGATGAAAACCTTTCGGCCGAGCATCTAATCCCAAACGCCTCTTTATGTAATTATATTCCCACAAAGCCGAATATGGCAGGCTGTCGGGATTGATTTTTAATAGGTCATTCCTAACATCTTTGAAGTCAAAAGGACGATCGTAATAATCGACACCGCCGAAAAACCCATAATTTTGAAGATGCTCTATCGCTTGATAAATGCCGTCATAGGCGATCTCGTTAAGGGGGATGTCCCCCCTTAGGTTCAAGCTGTATGCGTAGGAATTATGGGATGCGAGGCAGGGTATAATTAAGCCCGATAAAAGTAAGGATATTATCAACATTGAGGGATTAATCGCTGATTTTATATGCATAAAAATCCTTTATAGGAGGACCTCGGGAATTATTTCGCTTAAAGGGGGGAGCTTATTTTCTTCCCCGCTTAAATTGAAACAGGATTTGTGGTAGGAACGAAGTAGTTCGTCGAATGCCCTATTGAGTTTTTCAATCTCCATCGTTAACGGGCTTTGGACAATTCCGCAGTTTCCGGATTTATCGATATAAAGCCCTGCGAGGAATTGGTATTCTCGGATAAGGCTATCCCTTGCCTTTTTGAATTCTCTGGAGGCTATATACCCGCTCAAATATTCCCTGATAACAGCGCTTAATTTATTCAATGTTTTGAGATAATAATCTTCCGTTGTTTCGATTTTGGAATTCGATGGCAATTCTGATAGTCCGGGATTTTCGTCTCTGTCCGATAAGTGGCAGATTAATTTTTCCAAACCGCCGTCGAGTGTGGAAATATCGACAGTCTTTTCGGCGATTGAAATTAAAGCGAACTGGTCATCCATCAGGAGCTTGACAACCGATTCCGACAATTCGGCGGTAAGCATCATTTGTATTTCATTTTTATCCGCCATCGCTTTAAGTCTTTTCCCTAATTCTTTCATTTCCGCATCGTCAAAACCGGAGCTTAAAACCTTGGTTTCTGTCCTATTAAGGAGGATAACTCCCCGTACCCCGCTAATTGCTTTTATCTGCTGTAAATCGTCCTGCATATTTTCAATACCCGAGACTATTTTTATTTTGCTGTTTCATCAGAAATCTTATAAACAAGAATTATACCACTGAACTCAAATAGATTGTAATCATCGTTAGGGGATTTAAGGGTCGCTCTCGTCAATTCTCCGCAACGGAAATCCGCCGATAAAAATCTCAGTAGCTTTATTATCTTTTGGAGATCGGTTATTTTCAGAGCGCTCGCATTTTCGTCGATATCCGATGCATCCGATTGATAAATCAGATCCCCATCTTTGGAGAAAGCAAATATCGGTTTGATATTCAGCATTTTTTCAGCTTTATAAAGGATACGGTTTAGCCCGTTTTCGGGGCTTGGAGTCGAGTCACCACAAAACTTATTGTTTTTTTTGTTTCCCGAATCCAATCTCTTTTGGATAAGCCCAATTGTCTCCCGATGTTGCTTGTTTAATAATTTTTCAGCTTCTATATATGCTTGGATGGAACCATATGGTTTGTCCCAATGGATGCTTTCTTTGTTAAGCACTTCTCCGTTAAGCATTACTGAAGTAACTATCTGAGGGGTGGGGTAGGTCAGAAACTCAGTTTGAATATGTATAATTCCCTGAGGTGTTTCAATGTATGATAATTTCCCACCGGGCGGGGATGAGATGGAACTACTTTTAGATTTCATTTATATATATAAAGTTGTTTTAGAATTGGACATATTATTATTTAATTTATCGGAAATAATCGTTTTTTGCTTAATCTATTTTGGTCGATGGACGAAGGATAAGTTTAAGTGGTTGTGTATAAAAGTATTGCTGAAAATTATCCCTGAGGGTTATCTTAAAAAATCTATGTGGCTTAAAAAGTGTATGCTCAAGATTGAATATGGTTTATTTGAAACAAGACGAAATTGAGAAAATCGAGAGAAAATACGGAATTCCCGAGCATCGGGAGACCACTTTTACTATGCCCGATTATGAATTTTCGATGGTTAAAGCTTCCCAAAGGTATGGCAGGTCCCACGATATCACTCTTTTTATAAAGAAAGGGGATTATTTTATCTTTAATGCCAAGCATTGGTATCCCAAAGGAATGTCCAGAGCGCCATCGGGGGGAGTAAAACCCGGGGAGGGTATCGAAGATGGTTGTTTGCGTGAAGCATGGGAGGAAACCGGATGTGAGATTAGGCTGTTGAAGTATATCCTGAGAATCAAATGCCGTTTTATTTGGGAGGATGAATATATCGATTGGACCTCCCATATTTTTTTAGCTGAGTATTTGCAGGGGGATTTAAAACCTGTTGACACAAGGGAAATAAGAGAGGTTTTTTTGATTCATCCTTCCGAGATACCGAAGATAAGGGAGATAATGGATACGGTCGATTCGGGGGGGATACATTATCGGGCTTATTTGACTGATGAGGTAATGAAGTTGTTGGGTTATTATAATATAAATAAAATTGACAAATAGGAGGTCCTGTGAAATCGCTTATCGCTTGGCGTGAGAAACTTGAAAGGGTCAAAGAACATAAGATAGTGGATATCCCTCAAAAATGGCAAAAGCGCTATGGGGAAGGGAAGATGTTAATCCCCAAACCGCTCGATGTGGATGCTTTGATCCGCAAAGTCAGAGCGGGGAAATTGATAACCGTAAAACAAATAAGAGAGCATTTGGCGAAACGGTTTAAGGTGAATACTACCTGTCCGTTGACGACAGGGATATTTATTCGGATAGCGGCCGAAACAGCCGAAGAAGACCGAAAAAAAGGGCGCAAACGGATTACCCCTTATTGGAGGGTATTAAAAAGCGATGGATCTCTGAATGAGAAATATCCGGGTGGCATTTCGGGGCAGAAAGCAAAACTCGAGAAAGAGGGACAAACGATATTCCGGGCAAGGGGAAAAAGGCTCCGAAGGTTAAGGATTTCGAAAAGAAATTGATGAGATTTTAAGGGAAATATTTTTATTTATATTTACTTGCTAAAAGGAAAAATAATTTATTAATTCGCTTTTGGGAAAAGGAGTCGGTTTTTGGGTGGTAAAGATTGCTAACATCATTAATCATTTTAATTTCGGAGGTTGAGATGTCCTTGAGCTTAAGCCAAATCGAAGAGTTTTTGGGGGACGAAGCGGAATCGTTATTGACGCATAAATGCGAAAAAATACCAAAGGAGAGTTTACATCTTCCCGGCCCAGATTTTGTAGATCGTGTCGTCTTTTATTCCGACAGGCCCAATGGAGTGCTAAATAACTTCCAACGCATATTTAATCATGGCAGATTGGCGGGAACAGGTTATGTCTCGTTTTTACCTGTCGATCAGGGGGTCGAGCATTCGGCGGGGGCTAGTTTTGCTCCAAATCCCGAATATTTCGATTCTGAGAAGATAGTGGAATTGGCGATGGAAGGTGGCTGTAATGGAGTTGCCAGTACGCTTGGGACCCTTGGGTCGATTTCCCGCAAATACGCTCATAAAATACCGATGATTTTAAAATTCAACCATAATGAGCTTCTAACCGCCCCCAATATTTTCAATCAAACGCTTTTCGCTACGATTGAGCAAGCTTGGGATATGGGATGCGCCGGCGTTGGTGCAACTGTATATTATGGTTCGGAGCATTCAAGGAGGCAGATCCTTGAGGTTTCCGAGGCTTTTCAGGCGGCGCACGAGTTGGGGATGGTTACGGTACTTTGGACATATTTGCGTAATCCCCTTTTCAAGATTGATGGAGCGGATTATCACACCAGCGCGGACCTTACGGGCCAAGCGAACTACTTGGGTGCTACAATCGAAGCCGATATTGTTAAGCAAAAGCAAGCAGAGCTCAACTACGGCTATCGCAAAATGAATGAAAAGGAAAAGTTCGGGAAATACAGCGATAAGATGTATGATGATCTGGCTACTGATAATCCTATCGATTTGGTTCGCTATCAGGTTGTCAATTGCTATAGTGGCAGAGTTGGTTTGATTAATTCCGGCGGTGCATCGGGCAAAAACGACCTTGCGCAAGCTGTTAGGACAGCTGTAATCAATAAGCGAGCCGGCGGTATGGGTTTGATAAGCGGACGGAAAGCGTTCCAGAAGCCTATGAAGGA
>Ga0256841_1000451_pt1 | contig 42565 bp, 45 predicted proteins | sample 356308metaG_FD_185971 | JGI IMG/M metagenome (GOLD analysis project Ga0256841, IMG submission 185971) | Hydrothermal vent microbial communities from Mid Atlantic Ridge, Atlantic Ocean - 356-308 | ecosystem: Environmental > Aquatic > Marine > Hydrothermal vents | place: Atlantic Ocean: Mid...
GCCGCCCGCCCGGCGACGCCGGCGACGCTGCGCTGTGCCTGTCCGCGCAGACCGGCGCCGGTCTGGATGCCCTGCGTGTTCACCTGAAATCCGCCATGGGCTACCAGACCGAAGCCGGCGGCGGCTTCAGCGCCCGCCGGCGGCACCTCGACGCCCTGCGGCGCGCGCGCCGGCACCTCGACAGCGGTCGGGCGCATCTCGAACACCGTCAGGCCGGCGAACTGCTGGCCGAGGAACTGCGGCTGGCCCAGCAATGCCTTGCGGAGATCACCGGCGAGTTCGGCAGCGACGACCTGCTGGGGGAGATCTTCGCGGGGTTCTGTATCGGCAAATAGGGGCAGCCGCGTCCGCTTCACTCGGCCGGCGGCGTTTGGTGTTTCTCCTCCCACTGTCGCGCCAGCCATTCACCTTCGGCGACCTCTGAGGCCGACATGCCGGTCGCCAGCCTGCTGCGCGCCGGCATGGCATCCGGGTCTCCCCGCCAGGCCGCCACTGTCCACCACATATAGGCCAGCACCGGGTCGCGGCGGGTGCCGATGCCTTCGGCGTAGTGATGCCCGAGCCGGTATTGGGCCACCACCACACCTTGTTCCGCCGCCTGGCGCTGCCACCGGAACGCCAGCGCATCGTTCCTCTTCGTTCCGCGGCCGTCGAGGTACAGTTTCGCCAGCCGCAGCTGCGCCGGGCCGTAACCCTGCAGCGCCGCGGCCCGGTACCAGCGGTAGGCGGCCGCGTAGTCGATGGGCCGGCCGACGCCGCCCTCGCAGATCTCGCCCAGGTAGAACTGCGCTGCGGCGTGGCCCTTGAGGGCCTCGACGAGGAATTCGTCGTAGGCCCTGTGGTAGTCGTACAACTCGTTATAAGCACGCAGCGCCGAGTCGAAATCGGCGGCCGCGCGGGGTGCGCCCAGCAAGGCCGCGAGACACGGCAACAGGAGTGCAATCGATCGGATCATGTCACTACCCTGGATGGAAATCCGCAGAAATTTATTCATGCCGGGAATAATTCTGCCATCGCCTGCCTCTACTAGGACACGAATACGACGGAGAAGTGGAGGACTCAGCATGAACCCAATCCTGCGAAGCGCCCTGGGCGCGATCACCCTGGCCGTGGCGCTGTCCGGCAGCGGGCCGCTTGTTGCGGAGCCGCTCGACAAGAAGCCGGCACCTTCTCCCGACCTGTTCCACCCCAAACGGGTCATGCCACAGCCCGAAGCGCCGGACGACAAGCCGTTTGCAGAACATTTCGTTGTATTCCATATCTCCACGGGTGACGCGTTCGCCCAGAAGCTGGTGCTCAACAATGCTCAGAACCTGGCCAACTTCTACGGCCCCGACAAGGTCGTGATCGAAGTCGTCGCCTACGGCCCCGGCCTGCGCGCGCTGTTCCGCGAAAACACCTATGCCGACCGCATCAAGCGCATGTCCGACCAGGGTATCACCTTCACGGCCTGCGCCAACACCATGAAGGCCATGGGCCGGGATCTGCACAGCCTCAACAAGGTGGCGCGCGTCGTGCCCGGCGGCGTCGTGCGACTCACCGAGCTTCAGGAGGCCGGCTGGACCTATATCAGACCCTGAGCGCAAGGGGCGGCCTGAGAAACAAACAAGAGACGACACAGATACCACCACCGGGAGGGGATTATGTTCAAGAAACTCCACAGCATGCGCCGCGCGATTCCGCTTGGCACCGCGCTTGCCCTGGGCCTGGGCGCATCCGCCACCGAGGCCGCCAACTGGTTCAAGCTGCGCGGCACGGAACCGGGCGGCACCGCCCACACACTGCAGGTATGGGGCTTTCTGCAGCCGACCTACGTCAACGACACCAGCGATGACATCGAAGGCGCTGTCGGTCCCGCCGCCTCCATGAACGGCGACAAGCAGGTGCCCGGCACCGTCCCGCCCGATCGCACGTCGCGGGAGAGCTTTTTCATGCGCCGGGCCCGGATCGGGATCCGCGGCACCATGATCCCGATAAGCAATGACATCGATTATTTCATCCTGACGGAATGGGGCCAGAACGGCATAACCCGCGCCGGTGGCGCTGCCCATCTGCTCGATGCCTCCATTACCTTCAACCAGCTGTCGCGCGGCATGGACGACGATGGCCTGCAGAACCTGGGCGTTCGCATGCGCATCGGTCAGTTCCTGTTCTCGCAGACTTCACAGGCGCTGTCGCAGTCCACGCCCGGCCGCCGTGTCCACATTTTCATGCCGGAGGCCACCTTTGCCCACGCCATTGGCCGTTTCACCACCGACAATGGCGTCCACAACTGGCCGGAAGACGAGACCAGCGCCAATGGCGCCCGTGATGTCGGCGTCGAGCTGTTCGACTGGGCTGAGTTCAAGGACCCGTTCATGGGCGGCGGGCCGCTGGAATTCACCTATTCCTTCGGTCTCGGCAACGGCGACGCCATCGGCGAGCTAAACCGTGATGGCAACTTCAAGAAATACTACTGGTTGTCCCTTGCCAAGCTGTGGGACAAGACGCGCGGCCCGCGGCGCCACGACATGATGATCTATGGCTGGTATCAGGACACCAATGTGCTGTTCAACAACGATATCGACAACGATGGTCGTCCCGACAACCTTGCGGCCCCACTGGGCGGCGACCGGCGTCCGCCCAATATTGCGGCCGATCCGGTCAGCTGCGGCAACCGCGTCTGCAAGAATGGCAACGAGAAGGATGAGAAGCAGCAATACTGGGGCTTCGGTTTCGAGTACTTCGACAAGCCATTCGCCAGTCTCGGCCAGATTCGCTTCGAGGCCGAATGGCAGAAGCAGCGCGGCCTGACCTTCGACGGTGCGCGCAGCCCCTCGGTGAGGCAGAATGATCTCAACGGTGGATTCGACAGTATCCTGTATGAGCTGGGAGGTGAAAACACGGGCTGGTATGTCGATATCGGACACGACATCAACGGCTATCTCGGTATCAGAAAGCGTACCACGTTCAACGTGCGTTATGATGAATTCCATCGTAACAAGGGCAATGTGTCGCGCGAGGTCGAATGGAAGACCTGGAGCCTGACTGCCGAATACTTCTTCCACAAGAAGGCACGTGCCACCCTGACCTACCAGTTCCGTAACTTCAATGCCGACGACCGCACCGGCGGCTTCAAGACCAACGGCAACGCGGTGCTGGAGCAGATCGACAACCGCATCGGCTTGCAGGTGACCTTCATCTACAAGAACGTGCTGCTCAGGTAGCAGTCGCAGGGAACGATGCGCCAGGTGGCAGGGGGTCCCATGGGACCCCCTGCCGTTTGCGTTACACTGCATGCCTTCACGGGAAGTCCGAAGGATCCGGGTATGAACAGGCTATCGGTATCGTTGCTGGTTTATGCGGCAGGCGTTCTCGCACTGCTGCTGGTCCAGGGCTGCGGCACGACGCGCCGGGAAGCACGCCAGGAAGTGCAGCGCGGTGTCTATGTTCCCGATGCAGACAGTGTCTTCGTCGCGAACCGGTCGAAGGTGAGCCGTTCTCCGGACGGGGCCCGAATCGCCATCATCGGAGAGGGGGCGGAGCCCTCATGGAAGATCGTTCGCCGCGCGCTCGCGCGCCTCGGCATTCCCTACGAAGTCCACGATGGCCCCAACCCCTGGCTGCTCACCGGTTGGGTGATCTGGTCCTACGATCCCGACGGGGACCGCGGGCGCAGCAAGCGGCCCGGCTTTGGGGTGTCCGGCACCGATGAACGCCACCGCTTCCGTTTTTCCAAGGATCCGGCCGGCACCGACATCCTGGTCACCGACGCCGCCCGGCAGCGGGAGGTGGATATAGCGCCGGACAGCGAATACAGCTGGCTCGAATGGCAGGACGACACGCCCAGTCCCGCCGCCGCTTTCGCATTTGCGCGGCGTCTGCAGGGCGACATCGAAGCCGTGCTTTCACTCGTATCGACAGAGTCTGCCTTGCAGAAGGCCGGCCGGGAGCCGGCGGCACAACAGCCCCCGGCGCCCGCAGCGGTTGCGCCGACCGGTACGGCGAAGCGTCCTGAAACTCCGGCCAAGGTACAAGCGCCCGCCATCGTCGTTCCTCCCGCCGCACCGGTTCCCGGGAGTGGGGCTGCGCCACCGCCGGCCACCGTGGCGAGCGCGCCGCGCAAGAACCTGCCGGCGGTGGCTGCGGGCGCGCGTACTACCCTGTTGCTCGATGCGCCGCCGGCGCGGGTCTGGGAGGCGCTGCTGCGCGCGCTGCAGGACGCGAAGGTCGAGCTGCAGACCCTCGATCGCAGCCAGCTGCTCGTCACCACCGACTGGGTCGACGCCAGCTACGATCGCAAGAACCAGCAGCTGATATTCCGGTCCAACGAACCGGGTCGCTGGGCATTCGACCTGCGTGGTCACGGACTCCAGCGCCACCGTTTCCAGCTGTTGCTCATTCCGGTGGGCGAAGGACGCACCCTGCTGCGGGCCTACCACGTGGGATTCCAGGAGGAGGTCGATCTGACGCCGGATTCGTCGCAGACATTGCTGCAGTGGGCGGACCGCCGGACCGACCCCGCCATTGCAGCGGCATTCCTGCGGTACCTCAGGATCGTCCCGCGCTGAAGCGGGCAGGCGAAACAGGAGGCAGTGATGAAAAACCCAACCAGGAGCGGACCCGCGTTCGCAGCCGGCCTGCTGCTGGCCGGCGCGGTGAACCTGCCCGCGGTGGCCCAGGCGGGCGGCAACCCGTTTGCGTTTACCGATCTGGCCGCCAGCAACAGGCTGGCGCAGGCAGACGACGGGGAACGCGACCAGAAGATGGACAAGGAAGGCAAGTGTGGCGGCAAGTCGGCCAGGGAGGCGGTCTGCGGCATCTACCAGGTAGGCAGCGGCCACAAGGACCCGGCCAGGGTAAAGGATGGCAAGTGCGGCGGCCACAGGGTCGTCGAGGCACTGTGTGGTGGAGACAGGTAACAGGTAACCCAAGGAGACAAGCATGAAAAGGATGGTGATGGTGATACTGCTGCTGGGCCTGGGCCCGGCCTGGGGCGCGGAGGGTCTGTTGCAGGTGAAGAGCCCCCATGGCGTGAGCGAGACGCTCGACCGCTTCGAACAGGCGGTCCGCAACAAGGGCATGACCGTGTTCACGCGCATCGACCATGCTGCCGGTGCGGCGCGGGTGGGCAAGGTGCTGCGGCCGACCGAGCTGCTCATCTTCGGCAACCCCAACATCGGCACCCTGCTGATGCAGAGCAGGCAGACGGCGGCCATCGACCTGCCCATGAAAGCCCTGGCCTGGAAGGATGCGCAAGGCCAGGTCTGGCTGGCCTGGAACGACCCGGCCTGGATCGCCAGGCGCCACGGTATCAGCGATCGCGACGCCGTGGTGGCGAAGATGCAGAAGGCGCTGCGGGCCTTTGGGGCGGCTGCCACCAAGCCGTAGGGCGAAGTGAAAAAGGCTGTTGTTTCAGAAGGGTCGGCAGGTTGTTTCGGTAGGCCACACGCGCTCAAGTCTCCGGCAGCGCTTCCACCTTGACATAGGTCCAGCCTGCCTGCAGGCGGTCGACGATGTGATCGATGGCCGTCTTGTCGGTATCGACGTTGCTGATGAAGCGCGGGTGTTCGCCACGCCGGAACAGGTTGCGGATGCCGTTGGCACAGGCGATGAAGTGCACGTTGTCGTGACGCCGTATCATGTCGGCCACCTGTTTCTCGAAGGGCGACACGCCGGCGCGCATCAGGTCCAGGCCGCCCGCGTTGGCCACCACCTCGACCTGGCTGCCCGGTTTGTCGTGTTCCTTCAGAAAGGTCTCTATGTAGTCCAGGGCGGCGGCAAACTGGCGCGGGTCGGATTTGCTGATGTGCAGCACCACCCGTTCACCGGCCTGCCGTGCGGCCATCGCCGGCGGGGTGGCGCCGCTCTTCTGGCTGCAATAATAGCCCAGCATGCCGCTGCCCAGGCCGACGGCCAGCAAGGTGACAGTGGCCGCCAGGCTCTTCCACAACGAGCGGCGAGTGCCATGCACGGGTGCCCCGACGTCCCGGTTGGCCGGCAGCAGCCGCGTCGGTGCCCTGGCGTCGGCGAACGCCAGGTTCATCAGGTCCTTGGCGCGGCGCAGTTCATAGACCTGGTCGCGGACGTCGGGATCCCTTTCCATGGTGGCCAGGATGGCCTCGCAGCCCTGGGCATCCAGCTGGCCGTCGACGAAGGCGCTCAGCAGTTGCGGGTCCGGATTTTCATATGTCTTCTTGATCATGCGGCTACTTCACTATCCGAATATGTTTACCCCGAGGCGTGGCATCGGCCGTGTGCTGCTCGAGCTGACCCAGGAGGTTCTTGCGCGCCCGGTGCAGCCGGCTCATCACCGTGCCGATCGGGATGCTCAGTGTCTCCGCCACCTCGCAATAGGAGAAGCCTTCCAGGTCGACCAGGGACAGGATCTGCCGCTGGTCGTCGGGCAGGCGCGCCACGGCACAGCGTACGCGGGCGACGATTTCCATTTCCTGGCAGTTGCCGAGCGGGCCGTTCGCCTCGCACTGCTGCTCGTCGTCCAGTTCCGTGTGCGGCTTGCGGCGGCGCAGGTACTGGTGCCAGTTGTTGTTCAGGATGCTGTACAACCAGGCGAACAACCGGTTTTCATCCCGCAGCTGGTGGCTGTTGACCAGGCCGGAGGCCAGTGTCTCCTGTACCAGGTCGTCGGCCAGCATTTCGTCGCCGCACCACACCAGGGCCACCCGGAACAACCGGTCCCGCGACTCCGCGATTCTCCGCCTCAGCGGCTGATTGGTTTCATTTTTTGCGCGCATTACCCACATAGATGCAGCAACCCACCGGTTTATTCTCCCGATCGGCGATATCGGCCGGGAAGCGCGGTCCCCGAAATGGCCTCGATTGCCGCAAAACGGTAGAATATCATCCCTTTGCCGGAATTTTTCGGGCCGGACATGGATTACGGGCAATCTTACGATGTCATCGTCGTCGGCGGCGGTCACGCCGGCACCGAGGCCGCGCTGGCCGCGGCGCGCGCCGGTGCCCGCACCCTGCTGCTGACCCACAACCTCGACACCCTGGGCCAGATGAGCTGCAACCCGGCCATCGGCGGCATCGGCAAGGGCCACCTGGTGAAGGAGATCGACGCTCTGGGCGGGGTCATGGCGCGGGCGGCCGATGCCGCCGGCATCCAGTTCCGGCGCCTCAACGTCAGCAAGGGGCCGGCCGTGCGCGCCACCCGCTGCCAGGCCGACCGCCAGCTCTACCGCCGCGCCATCCGCGCCGCGCTGGAGAACCAGCCCGGCCTGACCCTGTTCCAGCAGGCGGTGGACGACCTCGTGGTCGAGGGCGGCCGGGTGGCCGGCGTGGTCACGGCCATGGGGCTGCGTTTTGGCGCCCGCGCCGTGGTGCTGACCGTCGGCACCTTCCTGGGCGGCCGCATCCACGTCGGCCTGACCAGCCAGCCGGGCGGCCGCGCCGGCGATCCGCCCGCCAACGCCCTGTCTGAGCGCCTGCGCGCCCTGCCCCTGCGGGTCGAGCGCCTCAAGACCGGCACGCCGCCGCGCATCGACGGCCGCAGCATCGACTATGCGCGCCTGGCCGAGCAGCCCGGCGACGCGCCGCCGCCGAGCTTCTCCTTCCTGGCCACGGGCGACGAGCACCCGCGCCAGCTGAGCTGCCACATCGCCCATACGACGGAACGCACCCACGACATCATCCGCGCCGGCCTGGACCGCTCGCCGCTGTATGCCGGCGTCATCGAGGGCACCGGGCCGCGCTACTGCCCCTCCATCGAGGACAAGGTGGTGCGCTTCGCCGACAAGAGCTCACACCAGATCTTCGTCGAGCCCGAGGGGCTGGACACCCACGAGGTCTACCCCAACGGCATCTCCACCAGCCTGCCCTTCGACGTGCAGCTCGAACTGGTGCGCTCCCTGCCCGGCTTCGAACAGGCCCACATCACGCGCCCCGGCTACGCCATCGAGTACGACTTCTTCGACCCGCGCGACCTGCGCGCCTCGCTGGAGACGAAATTCATCGACGGCCTGTTCTTCGCCGGCCAGATCAACGGCACCACCGGCTACGAGGAAGCCGCCGCCCAGGGCCTGCTGGCCGGCGTCAACGCCGCTTTGCAGGTGCAGGGCCGCGAGCCGTGGCGGCCGGGCCGCGACCAGGCCTACCTGGGCGTGCTGGTCGACGACCTGGTGACCCGCGGCACCAGCGAGCCCTACCGCATGTTCACCAGCCGCGCCGAGTACCGGCTGCTGCTGCGCGAGGACAACGCCGACCTGCGGCTGACCCCGCTCGGGCGCGACCTGGGACTGGTCGATGACGCACGTTGGGCGGTTTTTTGCAGAAAACGTGATGCGATTGAACGCGAACAGCAGCGATTGCGCGATATCTGGATTCGGCCGGGCAGCGCTGCCGCCGTGCACCTGGAACAGCGCCACGACCAGCAGCTGGCCCAGGAGCAGCGCGCTCTGGACCTGCTCAGGCGGCCCGGCATCGGCTACGCCGAGCTGCTGGCGCTGGCCGGTACCGGCCCGGCCTGCGAGGATCCGAAAGTGGCCGAGCAGGTCGAGATCCAGGCCCGCTACCACGGCTACATCGAGCGCCAGCGCGACGAGATCGAGCGCCAGCGTCGCCATCAGGACAAGCCACTGCCGGCCGACCTCGACTACGGCGCGATACGCGGCCTGTCCGCCGAAGTGCGCGAGAAGCTGGCCGCCACCCGCCCCGAGACCGTCGGCCAGGCGGCCCGCATTCCCGGCGTCACACCGGCGGCGGTGTCGCTGTTGCTGGTGCACCTGAAAAAGAGCGGCCAGGCGGCCCGCAAGCGCGCGTGACCGCCGTCCCGCGCCCGCCCGCCGGGCAGGCCGGCGCCCTGCCGCCCGACACCGCCGCCCGCATCGCCGCCGGCGCCGCCGGGATGCGGGTGGCGCTGCCAGAGGCGGCCACGGACACCCTGGCGGCCTACCTCGCCCTGCTCGCCAGGTGGAACCGCGCCTACAACCTCACCGCCGTGCGCGACCCGCGCGACATGGTGGTGCGCCACGTGCTCGACAGCCTGGCGCTGCTGCCCTTCCTGCGCGGCGCCAGCCTGCTGGACGTCGGCACCGGCGCCGGCCTGCCGGGCCTGGTGCTGGCGGCGGCGCGGCCCGGCCTCGCCGTCACCCTGCTGGACTCCAGCGCCAAGAAGCTGCGCTTCGTGCGCCAGGCCGTGGCCGAGCTGGGCCTGGCCAATGCCGGTGTGGTGCAGGCGCGCATGCAGGAGTACCGGCCGGGCCGGCCATTTGATATGGTGGTCAGCCGCGCGGTGGCGTCGCTGAAGGACCTGTACCTGCAAAGCCGCCACCTGCTGGCCCCCGGCGGCCGCATGCTGTTCATGAAGGGCGCGCTGCCGGAGACGGAAATCGGCGAACTGCCGCCGGACTGGGGCCGGCCGCATGTCGAAACCCTGCACATACCCGGGCTGAAGGCACAGCGCCACCTGCTCTGGCTGGAGAAACCACACCCGTGAGCCGCATCATCGCCATCACCAACCAGAAGGGCGGCGTCGGCAAGACCACCACCAGCGTCAACCTGGCGGCGTCGCTGGCCGCCACCCGGCGCCGCGTGCTGCTGGTCGACCTCGACCCGCAGGGCAACGCCACCATGGGCAGCGGCGTCGACAAGAACGCCGTCGAGAACTCGGGCTACCAGGCCCTGATGGGCCAGGTGCCGGTGCGCGAGGCGGTGCGGCTGGCCGAAGAGGCCGGCTACCACCTGTTGCCCGGCAACAGCGACCTGACCGCCGCCGAAGTCGAACTCATGCAGATGGAAGGCCGCGAGCGCCGCCTGGCCGGGCTGCTGGGCGAGCTGGCCGGCGACTTCGACTACATGCTCATCGACTGCCCGCCGTCGCTCAACCTGCTGACCCTGAACGCCCTGACCGCCGCCGATTGCGTGTTCATCCCCATCCAGTGCGAGTACTACGCCCTGGAGGGCCTGTCGGCGCTGCTGGAGACCGTCGAACAGGTGCGTGCCGCCATCAACCCGCGACTGCAGGTGGAAGGCCTGCTGCGCACCATGTACGACGCCCGCAACAACCTCGCCACCCAGGTCTCGGACCAGCTCATCGAGCACTTCGGCGACAAGGTCTACCGCACCATCATTCCCCGCAACGTGCGCCTGGCCGAAGCGCCCAGCTACGGCCTGCCCATCATCAAGTACGACAAGACCTCGCGCGGCGCCATCGCCTACCTGGCGCTGGCCGGCGAACTGCTGCGCCGCGAGCAGGAGGCGGCCGAACCGGCCTGACCCTGTAGGAGCGGGCTTGCCCGCGATCGCGGCGCAGCCGGAAACGACCGTTCGGCGGCCAGCGGGATCGCGGGCAAGCCCGCTCCTACAGGGGGAGGGACGGAACGCCGAACTGGTCCCCGGCGCCGTTTTCCTTTAATGTTCGCATCCATCCCCCCGAGCCCGACGAGCACATGGCAGCAAAGAAACGAGGACTGGGCCGCGGCCTGGACGCCCTGCTGGGATCCACCCGGCCCGAGGCGGCGCCGGCGGCCGCGCCGGGTGCCACCGCCCCCGGCGACAGCGACGGCGACCTGCGCACCCTGGGCGTGGACCAGCTGCAGCGCGGCAAGTACCAGCCGCGCCGCGACATGCACCAGGAAAGCCTCGAGGAACTGGCCGATTCCATCCGCGCCCAGGGCCTGGTGCAGCCCATCGTGGTGCGCCCGGTCGACGGCGGCCGCTACGAGATCATCGCCGGCGAACGGCGCTGGCGGGCCGCCCAGCTGGCGGGCCTGCAGGACGTGCCGGTGGTGGTGCGCGACATCGACGACCGCGCCGCCATCGCCATGGCGCTCATCGAGAACATCCAGCGCGAGGACCTCAACCCGCTGGAGGAGGCGCACGCCCTCAAGCGCCTGATCGACGAATTCGACATGACCCACCAGCAGGCCGCCGAGGCCGTGGGCCGCTCGCGGGCCGCCGTCAGCAACCTGCTGCGGTTGCTGGAGCTGGGCGAGGTGGCCACCGGCATGGTGCAGGACGGCCAACTGGAAATGGGCCACGCCCGCGCCCTGCTGGCGCTGTCGGGCCGGCGCCAGGCCGAGGCGGCGCGCCAGGTGCAGGCCCGGGGCCTGTCGGTGCGGGCCACCGAGCGGCTGGTGCAGAAGCTGCTGGCCGAATCCGGGGCGGGCACCGCGTCCCGTCCGGCCCCACGGCGCCGCAACCCGGACCTGGTGCGGCTGGAACAGGGCCTGGCCGACCGCCTGGGCGCGCCGGTGCAGATACAGTACAACGACAAGGGCAAGGGCCGGCTGGTGATCAGCTACAACAGCCTCGATGAACTGGACGGGATCCTCGAACATATCCGCTAGGGACGATATATAAATTGTTGACCCCACCCATCGACGCTCCTTATAATCTGCCGCCGCCCGCCGCCGGCGAGCCCGGTGGCTGAAGCGCTCCGTCGGCTGTTGTTGCCGCAACTGCTACTGGTGGCAGCGACGTCCGCCGTGTTTCTCGTCGCATCCGGACTTTTTCCGGCCGTTTCGGCACTGGCCGGCGGTGGCATTGCAGCGGCCAATGTGCTGATCCTGGCGCGCTGCGCTCGCCGCCAGGCGGCCTCGCCGCCGGCGTCGGCGCAACGCACGCTGCGCTCGCTGTACCGGTGTGCCGCGCAGCGCTTCATTGCAGTAGCCCTGCTGTTCGCGCTGGGCATGGGCGCAGGGCTGGACCCGCTGGCGGTGGTGGCGGGGTTCGTGGCAGGCCAGATGGCACTGTTCTTTTCGGGAACCATACACACAATAGCGAACTAGAACGATGGCGGCAGGACCGGCAACCTCATCCGAATATATAAAGCACCACCTGACAAACCTCACCTTCGGTCAGCACGCCGACGGCCACTGGGGTTTTGCGCACAGCATGGGCGAGGCGGCCGAGATGGGCTTCTGGGCCATCAATGTCGACAGCATGCTGTTTTCCATCGGCCTGGGCGCCTTGTTCATGTGGGGCTTCCGCAAGGCCGCCAGCACCGCCACGGCAGGTGTGCCGGGCGGCTGGCAGAACTTCGTCGAATGGGTGATAGAATTCATCGACGAGAGCGTGCGCGGTTCCTTCAGCGGCCAGAGCCGCCTGGTTGCGCCGCTGGCGCTTACCATCTTCGTCTGGGTGTTCCTGATGAACTTCATGGACCTCATCGCCGTCGACCTGCTGCCCACGCTGGCCGGCCTGGCGGGCGTGCACTTTCTCAAGATCGTGCCATCCACCGACCCCAACATCACCTTCGGCCTGTCGCTGACGGTATTCCTGCTGGTGTTGTTCTACAGCATCAAGTTCAAGGGCGTGGGCGGCTTCCTTGGCGAGCTGGCCTTCCAGCCGTTCCCCAAGTGGCTGGCCCCGATCAACCTCATTCTCGAAGGCGTCAACCTGATTTCCAAGCCGGTGTCGCTGTCACTGCGGCTGTTCGGCAACATGTACGCCGGTGAAATGATCTTCATCCTCATCGCGCTGATGTACAGCGGCGGCATGGTACTCGGTACCTTCGGCGGCCTGCTGCAGTTGGGATGGGCCATATTTCACATTCTGATCATCACCCTGCAGGCCTTCATCTTCATGACCCTGACGATCGTTTACCTGGACATGGCCTGCCAGGAGCATCACTGATCTCCAGGGGGGGAAGACCTTTTTCATTCAGCGCAAGGATACAGGGGGCGCAGAGGCAAACAGTGTTTGTTTTTTCGAAAAAACCAACTTTGCACACCCTGCGTCCTTGTGGTGAAAATCTTTTTCAACCGATTTACAGAACTCGTTACTAGGAGACAATCATGGAAAACGCTCTGCTCTACATCGCCGGCAGCCTGATGATGGGCCTGGGTGCACTCGGTGCCGCCGTGGGTATCGGTATCCTGGGCGGCCGCTTCCTCGAAGGCGCCGCGCGCCAGCCGGAACTGATTCCGATGCTGCGTACGCAGTTCTTCATCGTCATGGGTCTGGTGGACGCTGTGCCGATGATCGCCGTCGGCCTCGCCCTGTACGTCATGTTCGCTGTGGTTGGCGGATAAAACACCAGTTGGCCGTTTTATCCACTGACCTGCACGAGGTGCAACCATGAATTTCAACGCGACACTGATCGGACAGATGATCTCCTTTGCGGTGTTCATCTGGTTCTGCATGCGGTTCGTGTGGCCACCGATCACCCAGGCGCTGACGACGCGCAAGGAAAAGATCGCCGAGGGCCTGGCCGCCGCCGACCGCGGCCGCCAGGAACAGGAACTGGCGCAGAAGGCGGCGCTGGAGAAGCTGCACGAAGCCAAGCAGCAGGCCGCCGAGATCATCCAGCGCGCCGAGAAGCGTGCCGCCGAGATCGTCGACGCGGCCAAGGACGACGCGCGCGAGGAAGGCGAGCGCCTGATGGCCGCCGCCCGGGCCGAGATCGAGCAGGAAGTGAACCGGGCCCGCGAGGCACTGCGCGGCCAGGTGGTCGAGATCGCCACGGCGGGTGCCGCGCGCATCCTCAAGCGCGAGCTGGATGCCACCGCCAACGACGAGCTCATCAAAGACCTCGTCGCCCAGATCTAGGTAGCGGCCATGGCAGACAGCAAACGCCCTGCGGCCGACGATCTCGGTGGTGACGCCTCCCTGGCGCGGCCCTACGCGCGCGCCGTGTTCGAGCTGGCGAAGGCCGAGGGCGGGTTCCAGCATTGGGAAGACGCGCTGGACCTGATGGCCGCCGTCGCCGCCAACGAGCGCATGCAGGCGCTGCTGGATGACCCGCGCCTGACGCGTGCCGATGCCGCCGATCTCATGATCCGCGCCTGCGGCGACGACATCGGCCAGCGCGAGGCGAACCTGCTGCGCATGCTGGCCGAGAACGGCCGGCTCGACCAGCTGCCCATGATCGCCGCCCTGTACCGGCAACTGCGCGACGAGGCGGAAGGCACGGTGGAGGCCGAGGTCATCTCCGCCATGCCGCTCGACGACGCGCAGAAGGCCGCCATCGTCGACGCGCTCAAGAAGCGCCTCGGCCGCGACGTGCAACTGAATTGTTCCGTGAACGAAGACCTGGTGGGTGGTGCAGTCATCCGTGCGGGCGACCTGGTGATTGACGGGTCGGCCGTGGAACGGCTGCGGCAGCTTTCCAGCGCCCTGGTTCACTAATAGAGGACGCAAGCAATGCAACTGAACCCATCCGAAATCAGTGAACTGATCAAGAAGCGCATCGAGGGATTCGAGGCGGTCTCCGAGGCGCGCAGCGAGGGCACCATCGTCAGCCTGACCGACGGCATCACCCGCATCCACGGCCTGGCCGACGTCATGCAGGGCGAGATGATCGACTTCGGCAACGGACTCTACGGTATGGCGCTGAACCTGGAGCGCGACTCGGTCGGCGCCGTCATCCTCGGCGACTACAAGTCGGTATCGGAGGGCGACAAGGTGCGCTGCACCGGTCGTATCCTGCAGGTGCCGGTGGGCGAGAACCTGCTGGGCCGGGTGGTCGACTCGCTGGGCAGTCCCATCGACGGCAAAGGACCGATCGAGAGCAGCGAGAGCTCGCCGATCGAGAAGATCGCCCCCGGCGTCATCGCCCGCAAGTCGGTCGATCAGCCGGTGCAGACCGGCCTCAAGGCCATCGACTCCATGGTGCCCATCGGTCGCGGCCAGCGCGAATTGATCATCGGCGACCGCCAGACCGGCAAGACCGCCGTGGCCATCGACGCCATCATCAACCAGAAGGGCACCGGGGTGAAGTGCATCTACGTCGCCGTTGGCCAGAAGAACTCCTCGGTGGCCGCCGTGGTGCGCAAGCTGGAAGAGCACGGCGCCATGGACCACACCATCGTGGTGTCGGCAGGCGCCGCCGATTCGGCCGCCATGCAGTACATCGCGCCCTACGCCGGCTGCACCATGGGCGAGTACTTCCGCGACCGCGGCGAGGACGCGCTCATCATCTACGACGATCTCACCAAGCAGGCCTGGGCCTACCGCCAGGTGTCGCTGCTGCTGCGCCGCCCGCCGGGCCGCGAAGCCTACCCCGGCGATGTCTTCTACCTGCACTCGCGCCTGCTGGAACGCGCCGCGCGCGTCAACGAGGCCTACGTCGAGAAGGCCACCAACGGTGAAGTGAAGGGCCGGACCGGGTCGCTGACCGCGCTGCCCATCATCGAGACCCAGGCGGGCGACGTGTCGGCCTTCGTGCCCACCAACGTCATCTCCATCACCGACGGCCAGATCTTCCTGGAGTCCGACCTGTTCAACGCCGGCATCCGGCCCGCCATCAACGCCGGCCTGTCGGTGTCGCGCGTCGGTGGCGCCGCCCAGACGCCCATCATCAAGAAGCTGGGCGGCGGCGTGCGCCTGGCGCTGGCACAGTACCGCGAGCTGGCGGCCTTCGCCCAGTTCGCCTCCGACCTGGACGAAGCCACCCGCAAGCAGCTCGAACGCGGCCAGCGCGTCACCGAACTGATGAAGCAGGCGCAGTACGCGCCGCTGTCGGTGGCCGAGATGGCGCTGTCGCTGTTCGCCGCCAACGAAGGCTACCTGGACGACGTCGACGTCAAGAAGATCGTCGACTTCGAGGCCGGCCTGCTGGCCCACTTCCGCGCCAACTACGCCAGCGACATGGACGCCATCAACGCAGATCCCAGGTACGACGACGAGGTGGCGGCCACCCTGCGCAAGATCGTGGAAGACTTCGTCGCCAACGGCGCCTATTGATGGGTGACATCCGATTTCACATTCCTTTGATGAAGGACGGCACACGTAGGGTGGCGGTGAGCGCAGCGAACCCCACCATGACCCGACCCAGGTAACCGACATGGCTGGCGCAAAAGAAATACGCACCCAGATCAAGAGCATCAGCAACACCCAGAAGATCACCAAGGCCATGGAGATGGTCGCGGCGAGCAAGATGCGCAAGGCGCAGGAACGCATGCTGGCCTCGCGGCCCTATGCGAAGAAGATGCGCAGCGTGGTGGCCCACCTGGGTCGCTCGCACCCGGAATACAAGCACCCGTTCCTGATCGAGCGCGAGGCGAAGCGCGTCGGGCTGGTGGTGATCTCCACCGACCGCGGCCTGTGCGGCGGCTTGAACATCAACCTGTTCAAGGCGGTGGTCAACGCCATGAAGGAATGGGACGCGCAGGGCCTGGAGATCGACATCGCCGTCATCGGCGCCAAGGCGCTGGGCTTCTTCAAGCGCATGGGAGGCAACGTGGTGTCGGAGAACTCGCACCTTGGCGACAAGCCCGGCCTCGACGAACTGATCGGCTCGGTCAAGGTGATGCTGGATGCCTACTACGAGGGCCGCATCGACCGCCTCCACATCGCCGGCAACGAGTTCGTCAACACCATGACCCAGCAGCCCCAGGTGGAGCAGTTGCTGCCGGTGATCGGCGACCAGGAAGACGAGGAACTGAAGCATCACTGGGACTACATCTACGAGCCCGATGCGCGCGAAGTGATGGACGCCCTGCTGATGCGCTACATCGAATCGCTGGTCTACCAGGGCGTGGTAGAGAACATCGCCTGCGAAATGGCGGCTCGCATGGTGGCCATGAAGGCCGCTTCCGACAACGCCGGCACACTGATCGACGAATTGCAGCTGGCCTACAACAAGGCCCGCCAGGCCGCCATCACGCAGGAGCTGTCGGAAATCGTCAGCGGCGCGGCGGCCGTCTAGAGAATTTTTCGGAGTCAACGAGGAACCCGACATGAGTTCTGGAAACATAGTTGAAATCATCGGCGCCGTGGTCGACGTCGAATTCCCGCGCGACTCGGTGCCCAAGGTGTACGATGCCCTCAAGGTGGAAGAGGCCGGCCTGACGCTGGAGGTGCAGCAGCAGCTCGGCGACGGCATCGTCCGCACCATCGCCATGGGTTCCACGGACGGCCTCAAGCGTGGCGTCGACGTGCTCAATACCGGTGCGCCGATCACGGTGCCGGTCGGCAAGGGCACCCTGGGCCGGGTCATGGACGTGCTCGGCAACCCGGTCGACGAGGCCGGCCCGGTGCAGGCCGACAAGAAGATGCCCATCCACCGCGCGCCGCCGACCTACGCCGAGCAGGCGGCCAGCGTCGAGATCCTGGAGACCGGCATCAAGGTCATCGACCTCATCATGCCCATCGCCAAGGGCGGCAAGATCGGCCTGTTCGGCGGCGCCGGCGTCGGCAAGACCGTCACCCTGATGGAGCTGATCCGCAACATCGCTGTCGAGCACTCCGGCTACTCGGTGTTCGCCGGCGTCGGCGAGCGCACCCGCGAGGGCAACGACTTCTACTACGAAATGCAGGAAGGCGGCGTGCTCGACAAGGTGGCCCTGGTCTACGGCCAGATGAACGAGCCGCCCGGCAACCGCCTGCGCGTGGCGCTCACCGGCCTGACCATCGCCGAGAACTTCCGCGACGAAGGCCGCGACGTGCTGATGTTCATCGACAACATCTACCGCTACACCCTGGCCGGCACCGAAGTGTCCGCGCTGCTCGGCCGCATGCCGTCGGCGGTGGGCTACCAGCCGACCCTGGCCGAGGAGATGGGCGTACTGCAGGAGCGCATCACCTCTACCAAGACCGGTTCCATCACTTCCTTCCAGGCGGTGTACGTGCCGGCCGACGACCTCACCGATCCGTCACCCGCCACCACCTTCGCCCACCTCGACGCCACCCTGGTGCTGTCGCGCCAGATCGCCGAGCTGGGCATCTACCCGGCGGTGGACCCGCTCGATTCCACCTCGCGCCAGCTCGACCCGCTGGTGGTCGGCAGCGAGCACTACGAGACCGCGCGCGCCGTGCAGGGCACCCTGCAGCGCTACAAGGAGCTGCGCGACATCATCGCCATCCTCGGCATGGACGAGCTGTCCGAGGAAGACAAGCAGGTGGTGGCACGGGCGCGCAAGATCCAGCGCTTCCTGTCGCAGCCCTTCTTCGTGGCCGAGACTTTCACCGGCGCGCCCGGCAAGTACGTGTCGCTCAAGGACACCATCGCTGCCTTCAAGGGTATCGTCAACGGCGACTACGACGAGTTGCCGGAGCAGGCCTTCTACATGGTGGGCACCATCGACGAAGCCGTCGAGAAGGCCAAGTCGCTTTGACGCGGCGCGGGGTCTAGACTATGGCCATGACCATCCACGTCGACATCGTCAGCGCCGAGGCCGAGATCTTCTCGGGTCCCGCCAATATGGTGTTCGCGCCAGCCGAAATGGGCGAGGTCGGCATCGCACCACGCCACTCCCCTCTGCTGACCCGACTCAAGCCGGGCGAGGTCCGGGTGCAGATGGAAGGCGCGGAAGAGCAGTTCTTCTACGTCTCCGGCGGCATGCTGGAAGTGCAGCCGCACGTCGTCACCGTGCTGGCCGACACAGCCGTGCGCGCCAAGGACCTCGACGAAGCCGCTGCCCTGCGCGCCAAGGAACGCGCCGAGAAGGAACTGGCCGACAAGAAGAGCGACTTCGAATACGCCCGCGCCCAGGCCGAACTGGCCGAAGCGGTGGCGCAGCTTCGCACCATTCAGAAGATCCGCGAGAAGTCGAAGCGGTAAGATGAGTTTGGAAGGAACCACAAAGGCGCACAAAGGTGCACAAAGGGAAAACAAGGAAAGATTTTCCTTGTTCGCCTTCGTGCGCCTTCGTGGTTAACCCCATGACCACACCCACCGTCAGCAAACACAAGGTCGTCTCCATCAGCTATTCCATTCTCGACGAGAGCGGAACGGTGCTGGAGCAGTCGGACATCCCGGTGTCCTACGTGCACGGCGGCCCCAACCAGATGTTTCCGGAAGTCGAGCAGGCGCTGGAAGGCAAGGCCGTTGGCGAGCGGGTGGAAGTGACGCTGCCGCCCGAGAAGGCCTTCGGGGCCAGCGACCCCAACCTCACCTTCACCGACGACATCGACAACGTGCCGCCGCAGTTCCGCCACGTGGGCGCCGAGGTGGAGATGCAGAACGAAGCCGGCGACGTGCGTACCTTCATCGTCTCGAAGATCGAGGATGGCAGGCTGACCGTCGACGGCAACCACCCCTTCGCCGGCAAGACCATCACCTTCTCCGTCACCGTCAACGACATCCGCGACGCCACTGCGGAAGAAAAGATCCAGGGCGTCTCCCAGTCCCCCGTCATGCACTGACGAACGGCGGCCGAAAGCGCCATTCCATCCCGCCCCGGCCTGAAAATACTGGTATCATCCCCCCAAACGGACCGCACCACCGATACCGGAATTCAGCCATGACACTGAGCATCGTCATCCTCGCCGCCGGCCAGGGCACACGCATGCGCTCCGCCCTGCCCAAGGTCCTGCACCCGCTGGGCGGCCGCCCCCTCCTGCAACACGTCATCGACACCGCGCAACGGCTGGAGCCGCGCACCATCCACGTGGTGTATGGCCACGGCGGCGACCAGGTGCGCGAGGCGCTGGCGCGCGAGGCGGTGGAATGGGTCGAACAGGCCGAGCAGCTGGGCACCGGCCACGCCCTGGCGCAGGCCCTGCCCGGCATCCCGGACGAAGACACCGTGCTGGTGCTGTACGGGGACGTGCCGCTGATCGGCCTCGACACCCTGAAGGCGCTGGCGCAACAGGCGCGAGAGGGCGGCCTGGCGGTGCTGACGGCAGAGCTCGACGACCCCACCGGCTACGGTCGCATGCTGCGCGACGCCGAAGGCCGCCTCACCGGCATCGTCGAGCAGAAGGATGCCAGCGAGGCCGAGTGCGCCATCCGCGAAGTCAACACCGGCTTCCTGGCCTGCAGGGCCGGCCTCCTGCGCGGCTGGCTGGGGCAGTTGTCCAACGACAACGCGCAGCGGGAGTACTACCTGACCGACGTCGTCGCCATGGCGGCGCGCGACGGCGTGCCGGTGGAAAGCTGCCAGGCACCGCACGAGTACGAGATTCTCGGCGTCAACGACCGCGTGCAGCTCGCCGCGCTGGAGCGCACCTTCCAGCGCCGGCAGGCCGAAGCGCTGATGCGCGCCGGTACCACCCTGGCCGACCCGGCCCGCTTCGACCTGCGCGGGCGCATCGAGGCCGGCCGCGACTGTTTCATCGACGTCAACGTCCTCGTCGAGGGCGAGGTGGTGCTGGGCGAGGGCGTGCGCATCGGTCCCAACTGCGTGTTGCGCAACCTGCGCATCGGCGACGGCGTGGAAGTGCTGGCCGACTGCGTGATGGAAGACGCCGTCATCGGCGCGGGCTCGCGCATCGGCCCCTTCGCCCGCATCCGTCCCGAGACCGAGCTGGCCGAGCGCGTGCACGTCGGCAACTTCGTCGAGATCAAGAAAGCCCGGGTCGCCGAAGGCTCCAAGATCAATCACCTGAGCTATATCGGCGACACCCGGATGGGATCGGGCGTCAACGTCGGCGCCGGCACCATCACCTGCAACTACGACGGCGCCAACAAGCACCTGACGGAGATCGGCGATGGTGTCTTCATCGGTTCCGACACCCAGCTCGTCGCCCCGGTCAAGGTCGGCGACGGCGCCACCATCGGCGCCGGTTCCACCATCACCCGGGACGTGCCGCCGGGCGAACTCACCTTGAGCCGCAGTCCCCAGCAGACCCGCAAGGGCTGGCAGCGCCCGAAAAAAAAGAAATCGTAGGCTGGGGTGGGCGCAGCGAAATCCGACACAATCGGCCGAAAAGATTGCAATCCGGTCCAGGGGCGTGAAGAACACGGCGGTTTTTTGCAAGACTTATTGGCTCTTCCCCTTATCGGGTGGGTGAGGGTGCCTGGCGGGGCTGGTTTGCCGGGAAGGGCGCTGTTCAACCACGAAGGCGCGCAAGGGCGCGCGGAGGGGTGGCCTTGTGTTAACCGCGAAGGACGCGAAGGGCGCGAAGGAAACAGCCTTCCATCGGCGAAAAACCGGCCTTTGCGGATGCTGCGCCCTCAAATTTCACCACAGGCCGGACGAAGCGAGTCATCCGCTCGCCCCCCGGGTCCCGCCCGGCGCCGGCCTGGCGGATGCCAGGCCAACAGGACGGCGGCGCAACAAAAAAACATTTTTTCCCTCGCGCCCTTCGCGGTTAACCCCCCCGGCGTCGCCACGCTTACCCGGCCGGCCAGGGCAAGAGCCGGTTTTTTGGGCGATCTTGGCGTTCCTGGCGCCTTTGCGTTAGATTGTGTCAACCCCGCCGGCCACTCGCCTCAGGGCTGAGGCCCCGATGCCGATAACACCGGGGATCGAATCCAAGGAAGCAGACAGCCCATGTGCGGAATAGTCGGAGCCATCGCCCAGCGCAACGTCGCCCCCATCCTGCTCGAAGGCCTGAAGCGTCTCGAATACCGCGGCTACGACTCGGCCGGCATCGCCGTGCTCGGCGAAGGCGGCGAACTGGAACGCGTACGCACCACCGGCAAGGTGGCGGAACTGGCCGGCGCCCTGGAGGCCAGCGCCCTGGACGGCCCCATCGGCATCGCCCACACCCGCTGGGCCACCCACGGCAAGCCCAGCGAAGCCAACGCCCACCCGCACATCTGCCGCAACCGCGTGGCGGTCGTGCACAACGGCATCATCGAGAACCACGAAGAGCTGCGCCAGGCCCAGCAGGCGCAGGGTTTCACTTTCACATCCGACACCGATACCGAAGTCATCGTCCACCAGGTCTACCACCACCTGGACGCCGGCAAGGACCTGCTCGACGCCGTGCGCGACACCTGCGCCGAAATGGAGGGCGCCTACGCCCTCGGCGTCATCACCACCGGCGAGCCCGACCGGCTGGTGGCGGCCCGGCGCGGCAGCCCGCTGGTGGTCGGCATCGGCATCGGCGAACACTTCATCGCCTCCGACGTGGCGGCGCTGCTGCCCGTCACCCAGCGTTTCGTGTTCCTGGAAGACGGCGACATCGCCGACATCCGCCGCGACAGCCTGGTGATCCACGACCGCGACGGCCGGGTGGTCGAGCGCGAGGAACGCCTGTCGGAGCTGTCGGCCGATTCCGTGGAGCGCGGCAAGTACCGCCACTACATGGAAAAGGAAATCTACGAGCAGCCGCGCGCCATCGCCGACACCCTGGAAGGCCGCATCCACCAGGGCCGCGTCATCGAGGAAGCCTTCGGGGCAGGCGCCGGCGAGATCTTCGACCAGGTGCAGGGCGTGCACATCATCGCCTGCGGCACCAGTTTCCACGCCGGCCTGGTGGGCCGCTACTGGCTGGAATCCATCGCCGGCATTCCGTGCAGCGTCGAGGTGGCCAGCGAGTTCCGCTACCGCAGGCCGGTGGTGCGCAACAATTCCCTGATCGTCACCCTGTCCCAGTCCGGCGAGACGGCCGACACCCTGGCCGGCCTGGAAGAGGCGCGGCGCCTCGGTTTCGGCCACTCGCTGTCGATCTGTAACGTGGCGGAAAGCTCGCTGGTGCGCGAGTCCGACCTGGTGCTCATGACCCGCGCCGGTCCCGAGATCGGCGTCGCCTCCACCAAGGCCTTCACCACCCAGCTCGTTGCCATGATGCTGCTGACCATCGTGCTGGGCCGCCGCTTCGGCATGACGCCGGACACCGAGACCGAGCTGGTGCGCCAGCTCGAAAGCCTGCCGCGCCAGGTCGAGGACGTGCTGGGCCTGGACGACCAGATCAGGCAGCTCGCCGAATCCTTCGCCGACAAGCACAATGCCCTGTTCCTGGGCCGCGGCGCCCAGTACCCCGTGGCCATGGAAGGCGCGCTCAAGCTCAAGGAGATCTCCTACATCCACGCCGAAGCCTACCCGGCCGGCGAACTCAAGCACGGCCCGCTGGCGCTGATCGACGCCGACATGCCGGTGGTGGTGGTCGCCCCAAACAACGAGCTGCTGGAAAAGCTCAAGTCCAACCTGCAGGAAGTCAGTGCCCGCGACGGCCGCATGATCGTGTTCGCCGACGAGAACGCCGGCGTGTCGGAATCCGAAGTGACCCGCGTACTGCCGGTCGCGCCCACCGACGACTGCATCGCGCCGGTGATCTTCACAGTCCCCCTGCAGCTTCTGGCCTATCACGTCGCTGTACTCAAGGGCACCGACGTGGACCAGCCACGCAACCTGGCGAAATCCGTCACCGTAGAATAGCAGCGACAGGCGCCGATACGGTTCGCTCGCTGTCGTGTTCGGGAGGAGAAACGCATGAGAATCTTTGCCGTACTGGCAATCGTGCTCTCCATCCTGTCTGTCCCTGGTTGCAACGAGCCGCCCTTGTACCGGCAACGCGCGCGTGCGTTCCTGGAACAGCAGAACGTCGCTCCGGCCACCATTGCGAAACTGGTCGAAATCAGGCCGCTCACCGGGCGGGAGTCGGCGATGCTGGCGCAGTTCGATTCTGTTCCGGTCCTGCACCTGCTCGGCGCCAATCCGAGCCTGCCCCGGCCGATGGTCGAGAGGCTGGCGAAACACCCGGATTACGAAGTGCGCACGGGTCTGGCGACCAACCCGAAGGCCCCCCTGGAGCTGTTGATGGGTTTCAGGACACCCGGCAGATACACGACCCTCAACAACAGCCTGGCCAGGAACCCCCGCATTCCGAAGGCGATACTCTGGGAGATGTATGAAAACGGGGAGGCGGGCCTGACCAGTTTTGCGTTGAACCCGAATTCCCCCACCCGTCTGCTGTTCAGGATTGCGGACGAAGGGAGCGAAGTGGACAGGGCATGGCTGGCGACCAATCCCAGCCTGCCGGAAGCGCTGATGTCGAGGCTGGAGAGAGACGGTTCGCGTGTCGTGCGCAGATATCTCGAAACAAACCCGGCCTACAAAAAGCCCAGGAAAGGCGGAAATGATACATCAGGCTGACGGGCCTGTTTTCGCGGCGCCGGGGCCGTTGTAACAACCACATTCGGCCACGTCCCCGCCGACAGACCCGGGAATGCTGAAACGCTCGCGGGTGAGTACCAGATGCGGTTGCCATGTGCCGAGCGGCTTGATCCGCCGGTTCCGGATCAGCCCGCTGATTCGGAACCCATTCCATAACCGTTTGATAATAAGGTAATATTGCCTGGCTGTCGCAAAAATGGTACACTGCGGGACTTTACACGGTTCGGGCTGGCCGATTGGCCGCGTTTCTTCCCGTCGACGCCACTGCACGACTGACCGGCGCGGTACTGTCTGTCGGTCCGGTGGGCTACGCGAGCCACCCACGCAGACCGCGTCACACCCGGACCCGGACGAGACCAGAGGAGCATTCCGGTGAGTAAGGATCTGATGTTCTATTGCATCCCCCAGCAGGCCTACATGCGCACCACCAACTGCGAAAACCTGCGCAAGCGGCCGGCCGGCAAGGCCCCTGCGGGCGCCCAGCCCATGCTGCGCGCCTGCGAGAAGTGCACCATGTATCCGCTGGTCGACAGCCGCAAAGTGCCGACCGTCAGCCTCGAAGACTACCTGGGTGGCAGCAAGCCCAAGATCGCCAACCTGCAGGCGGCCGCCAACCGCAAGATCATCCAGGCCCACCTGGCCAAGAGCGCCTGAGGCGGGGTCTCCCGACCCGCCTCGTCCTCCGCGCATGCCGCAATCGGGACTGCAGCCGCAAGCCGGCGTCACCGGACTCGAAGGCGCCCGCTTCCAGGTCTACACCGAGCGCCAGTTCGATCGGATCGAAGCCCTGCAGCGCCTGCCGGACGCCACCCGCTTCGCCATGCGGGTGGTGGCGAAGGTGCTGCCGTTCCGGGTCAACCGCTATGTCATCGACGAGTTGATCGACTGGGATCGGGTGCCGGACGATCCCGTCTTCCAGCTCAGTTTCCCGCAGCCGGGCATGCTGCCCGAGGCCGATTTCGAGCGCATGGCTGCCGCCGTGCGCCGCGGCGCCGACCGCAGTACCCTGCAGGTGCTGGCGCGTGACATTCGAGCCGGTCTCAATCCGCACCCGGCCGGGCAGCAGCAACTCAACGTGCCGTTGCTGGACGGCCAGCCCCTGCCCGGCATGCAGCACAAGTACCGGGAAACCGTGCTGTTCTTCCCCAGCCAGGGGCAGACCTGTCACAGCTACTGCACGTTCTGTTTCCGCTGGGCGCAGTTCGTCGGCGACCGCGAGATGCGCTTCGCCAGCAACGAGGCCGAGTCGCTGCACGCCTACCTGCGCCGCCACCCGGAAGTCACCGACCTGCTGATGACCGGCGGCGACCCCATGGTGATGAAGACCCATCACCTGGCCGCCTATCTGGAGCCCCTGATCGCGCCACGCTTCGAGCATGTGCAGACGCTGCGCATCGGAACCAAGTCACTCACTTTCTGGCCGCAGCGCTATGTCACCGACCCCGACGCCGATGCGCTGCTGCGCCTGCTGGAAAAACTGGTCGCCGCCGGCAAGCACGTGGCGCTGATGGCGCACTACAACCACGGCCGCGAACTGGACACTCCCATCGCCCGCGAGGCCATCCGCCGCGTGCGCGACACCGGCGCCGTCATCCGCACCCAGGCGCCGCTGCTCAGGCACATCAACGACGACGCCGGCGTGTGGGCCGACATGTGGCGCACCCAGGCGCGCCTGGGCCTGGTGCCCTACTACATGTTCGTGGAACGCGACACCGGTGCCCGGCGCTATTTCGAAGTGCCGCTGGCACGCGCCTGGCATATCTACCGCGACGCCATGCAGCAGGTGTCCGGCGTGGCACGGACCGCGCGCGGTCCGTCCATGAGCGCCGCGCCCGGCAAGGTGGAAGTGCAGGGCGTCGCCAGCATCCGGGGCGAGAAGGTGTTCGTGCTGCGGTTCATCCAGGGCCGCAATCCCGATTGGGTGCAGCGTCCCTTCTTCGCCCGCTACGACGAGACCGCCACCTGGCTCGACCAGCTCCGCCCCGCTTTCGGCGAGTCGCGCTTCTTCTTCGAGGACGAGTTCGACCTCATGCAGCGCGAGGCCGGCGCCTGAGCGGGCAACCTGTTCCCGAATTTGTATAATGACCCCGACGCGGGTCGACGGACAGGACCTTGAGCAAACCCGATCCCTACTTCGGCGTACGCCGCCTCGGTCCCTACCTGGGCGTGATCCAGGTCATCGACGTGGGCGACGCCTGCGCCTATTCCGCCAACGGCCATTCCTGGCGCATCCGCCAGCAGACCAGCGCCGGCCGCTTCCGCTGGGGCGCCACCCTGGTCAGCGACGAGAAGCTCGACCAGGTCACCCTGGTCGGCGCCGACGACCTGGTCGAGGCCCTGCGCCGCAAGCCGCCCTCGCCCTTCCCGCTGCGCGACCGCTACGAGCTGTGGCTGCTGAACAAGCGGACCCGCAAGCCGCTGGCCCTGCTCAGGACCCGCTACAAGGCCATCGACATGGACGAGGTGCTGGACCCGCACTGGCGGCCCTTCACCCTCACCGACACCGCCTTCGTCTCGCCGACACTGGAACGCCTCGAGGCCGGGCAGGTGCAGCGCGGCTGGAAGGTTCCGCACCGCGACCGCCTGGAACGCCTCATCAACGACGCCTCACGGCCCCTGCCCATCGCCCAGTGGATCGAACGCCAGCCCGACGGCAGCGGCGTCGGCCAGGGCGGCCTGCGCGTGCCCCTGGAAGACGTCGACCGCCACTTCGACGCCGGCGATTTTCCCGAACTGCTGGTCAGCGAAGACTGGGAGGACGAGGCCATGCGCGGCCTGGTGAACGACTACCACGACTGGAACGCGGCCATGCTCCTGGCGCACCAGAACCTGAGGCGTGACACCCGCCGCCGCCTGGAGCACGCCGCCTGCAAGCGGCCCCAGCCGTTGTTGATCAGTTATCCCCTGATCCCGGAAATCATCGACCAGGACGCCATCGACGTGGCGCTGGTGAGTGCCAGGCTGATGAACGCCGGTTGAGCATCGCGGCGGCCTCCGGATTCCGCGCCTAGTCCCCCTCGCGGCCCCGCACGCTGTCCGGCAGGCGTCGCGAGATCAGCACCGACGCCAGCAACACCAGGGCGCCCAGCGCCAGCATCGCACCCACCGGCGGCACACGGCCGGCCTCCGCCGCGCCATACAGCGCCACAGCCAGCAGCATGGCCAGGTTCTGGAAGAAGTTCTGGATCGCCACCGCGCGGCCGGCGCCGATGCGGGCGTGGCCGATCTCCTGCAGGGCAGCGTTCACCGGCACCACGAACAGGCCGCCGGCGACGCCGGTCGCAAACAGGACCAGGCGCGCCGGCCAGAGGCTGTCCAACAGGCCCAGCAGCAGAATCAGCCCGCCCATGGCCCAGGCCGCCAGGCGCGCGCGGCGCAGGTGCTCGAGCGGGATCAGCCGCGGCACCACCGCGGCGCCGGCGATGACGCCGACGGCCAGGAACAGCACGAGCTCCGAGATGTCGCCGGCCGAACGCGTCGCCAGCACCGCCGGCGCCCAGGCCACCAGCAGCACCCGCAGCACCGCCGAGGCGCCCCAGAACAGGCTGGCGCCCAGCATGGCGAAGCGCGCCCGCGGCGTGTGCAGGAATTGCCGCACCAGGCCGGCGAAGCGCACCAGGGCCCCGCCAAGGGTGGCGCCGCGTGGCGCCAGCCGCGGAATCAGCAGGGTGACCAGCATCGACGCGACATAGAGGGCGGCGATGATCCACAGCGTGGCGTCGACGCGCCAGTCCGCCAGCCGGCCGCCGGCGAAGGTACCGAGAACGATGGCGGCGATGGTCGATCCCTCGATCCAGGCATTGGCGCGCACCAGCGCGTCGCGTCCCACCATCTCCGGCAGGATGCCGTACTTGGCCGGGCTGTAGACGGCCGCGCCCAGCCCGACCAGGGCGTAGGCCAGCAGCGGCTCGGCGCCGCCCAGCACCAGGCCGGTGCCGGCCGCCTTGACCAGGTTGCCCAGGATCAGCACCCGGGGTTTGGACAGGCGGTCGGCCAGCGGGCCGACCCAGGGCGCCAGCACCACGTAGGCCAGCAGGAAGGCGGCCTGCAGCGCCGGGATGTAACCGTCCGGCGCCCGTCCGCCCTGCAGTACCATGGCGATGGCCGCGAACAGGATGGCATTGTCGCCGAACGCGGTCAGGAACTGGGCCACCAGCAGCGGCCTCAGGCCGGCGCTCATCCACAATTCCGCATTGCCATCCCGCCGGGGATGTATATATAGGTCGTTTTCAATGGACTCGGCTCCCCGTCGAGACAGGGTAGAGGCTGTGCTTGATGTAAATCAAGGACACCCTGAAAAGCCCGGTTCGATAATGCCAAGGCATGTACGCCTGTTCGACAACGGAGGAAACGCCATGAAGACCCCCAAGCCCAGGATCGGCAACCCGCTGATCACACTGGCCATCGCAGCGGCGCTGGCAGCGCCGGTTGCGCACGCGGCCACGCAAGCCAAGCATCCCAGTTCCGAAGCCGAGACCCGCTACGAGGGTGCGGCATCCGGCATCAAGCCCGGCGAAGCCAAGAACCTCATCACCACCGAAGGCCCGGCCATGACGGTGGACGAATTCAACATCGGCAAGAAGATCTTCTTCGAGCGTTGCGCCGGCTGCCACGGGGTGCTGCGCAAGGGCGCCACCGGCAAGCCGCTCACCACCGACATCACGCGCAAGCGGGGCACCGCCTACCTCAAGACGTTCATCACCTACGGCTCGCCGGCCGGCATGCCGAACTGGGGCACGTCGGGTGAGCTGAGTCCGGCGGAAGTCGACATCATGGCGCGCTACCTGCAGCACGAGCCGCCGCTGCCGCCGGAGTGGGGCATGAGCAAGATGAAGGCGTCCTGGAAGGTCCTGGTGCCGCCGGAAGACCGCCCCAAGAAACAGATGAACAACTACAATCTTTCCAACGTCTTCTCGGTCACCCTGCGCGACGCCGGCAAGGTGGCGCTGATCGACGGCGACAGCAAGAAGATCATCAACATCATCGACACCGGCTACGCGGTGCACATCTCGCGCCTGTCGGCCTCGGGCCGCTACGTCTTCACCATCGGCCGTGACGCCAAGATCAACCTCATCGACCTGTGGATGAAGAAACCCGACACCGTCGCCACCATCAAGATCGGCCTGGAGGCGCGTTCGGTGGAGACCTCCAAGTACAAGGGCTTCGAGGACAAGTACGCCATCGCCGGGGCCTACTGGCCGCCGCAGTACGTGATCATGGACGGTGACACCCTGGAGCCGATGAAGATCGTATCCACCCGCGGCATGACGGTGGATACCCAGGAATACCATCCGGAGCCGCGCGTGGCCGCCATCGTGGCTTCGCACGAGCACCCGGACTTCATCGTCAACGTCAAGGAGACCGGCAAGGTGCTGATGGTCGACTACTCCGACGTCAACGATCTCACGGTCACCACCATCCCCGCCGCCCGCTTCCTGCACGACGGCGGCTGGGACCGCACCCACCGCTACTTCCTGACGGCGGCCAACAAGTCGAACAAGATCGCGGTCATCGATTCCAAGAAGCGTGACCTGACCGCCCTGATCGACGTCGACAAGATCCCGCACCCGGGTCGCGGCGCCAACTTCATCCATCCCAAGTACGGGCCGGTATGGGGTACCAGCGCGCTGGGCAACGAGAAGATCACCCTGATCGGCACCGATCCCGTCAAGCACAAGAAGTATGCCTGGAAGGTGGTGCAGGTGCTCAAGGGACAGGGCGGCGGTTCGCTGTTCATCAAGACCCATCCCAAGTCGCACCACCTGTGGGTGGATACGCCGCTCAACCCCGACAAGAGCAAGAGCCAGTCGGTGGCGGTGTTCGACATCCGCAACCTGGACAAGGGCTACCAGGTGTTGCCCATCGCCAAGTGGGCCGGCCTCGGCGACGGCGCCAAGCGCGTCGTGCAGCCGGAGTACAACAAGGCCGGCGACGAGGTCTGGTTCTCCGTCTGGAGCGCCAAGGACAAGCAGTCCGCGCTGGTGGTGGTCGACGACAAGACGCTCAAGCTGAAAAAGGTCATCAAGGACAAGCGTCTCATCACGCCGACCGGCAAGTTCAACGTCTACAACACCATGCACGACATCTACTGACGTGTTCGGGGACCGGTGGAGCCGCGGCTCCACCGGCCACCCCGGCTCTATCGTGACAGGGGAGACGCTGGTGACGGAACGAGGAAAAATCTGGCTGGTCGGCGCCGGACCCGGCGACCCCGAACTCCTGACGGTGAAGGCCCTGCGCCTGATCCGCGAGGCCGATACCCTGGTCTACGACCGCCTGGTGTCGGCCGAAATCCTGGCCCTGGTGCCGGAGTCGGTATCCCGCGTCTACGTGGGCAAGGCCGCCGGCCGCCATACGCTGGACCAGGAACAGATCAATGCGCTGCTGGTGGACCTGGCGCGCAAGCAGCAACGTGTCGTGCGCCTCAAGGGCGGCGACCCCTTCATTTTCGGGCGCGGCAGCGAGGAAGCGCTGGCGCTGGCGCGCCACGGCATTCCCTTCGGGATCGTGCCCGGCATCACTGCCGGCCAGGCCTGCGCGGCCTATGCCGGGATTCCACTCACCCACCGCGGCCTGGCGCACGGCGTGCAGTTCATCACCGGTCACCGCCGGGACGGTGAGCCCTCGGCCGTCGACGCCGCCGCGCTGGCCGACCCCGGCCAGACGCTGGTGGTGTACATGGGCCTGGCCAGGCTGCCCGGCATCGTCGACGAACTGCTCGCCGCCGGCCGTGCCGCCGACACGCCGGCGGCCGTCATCGAGCGCGGCACCACGCCGCGCCAGCGACACCGGGTCACCACCCTGGCGCGGCTGCCGGCCGTGGTGGAATCCGCCGCCGTGACCTCGCCGGCGCTGGTGGTGATCGGCGAGGTGGTATCCTTGTCGGCCGAACTCGACTGGTTCCTGCCCTTTGCAGAGGAGGCGCAACTGCGCTATGCCTAGGCCGATCACAGCCCTGTGCCTGTTCGTGGCCAGCACCGGCGTGCTGGCGGCGCCCTTGTCCGGCGAGCGCCAGGCGCAGCTGCGCAGCCTGCTCTACCAGGACTGTGGCTCCTGCCACGGCATGCGCCTGACCGGCGGCCTGGGACCGGCGCTGACCCCGGACGCGCTGGCCGGCAAGTCGCGTGAACTGCTGCTGGCCACGGTGCGCGACGGCCGCGCCGGCACGCCCATGCCGCCCTGGAAGAAGTTGCTCAGCGAAGCCGACATCGAGTGGCTGGTGGACTACCTGATGCAGCCGGGGGCGACGCGATGAAGCGCTGGCTGCCCGCGCTGCTGATCCTGTTCGGCACCTTGGCGTCGGCCGCCGCCCTGCGCGGCACCGGCGACATGGGCGTCGTCATCGAGCGCGCCAGCGGCCAGGTCCTGATCGTCGAGCACAGCAACGACAGCGAACTGGCCGAGGTGGACGGGCTGGGCGACCTGTCGCATGCATCGGTGGTGTTCTCCCGCGATGAGCGCTATGCCTATGTGTTCGGGCGCGACGGCGGTCTGAGCAAGATCGACCTGCTGAACGCGAAGCTGGACAAGCGCATCCTGCAGTCCGGCAACAGCATCGGCGGCGCCATCTCCCAGGACGGCCGGCTGGTGGCGGTATCGAACTATACGCCGGGCGGCGTGCGCATCTTCGACGCCGACACCCTGGCGCCGGTGGCCGACATCCCCGCCGAGTACGCGCCAGGCAAGCGTTCCAAGGTGGTCGGCCTGGTCGACGCGCCCGGCAACCGCTTCGTGTTCAGCCTCTACGATGCCGACCAGATCTGGGTCGCCGATCTCGGCGATCCCGAAAAGCCGGTGGTCACCCGATTCAAGGGGATCGGCCGTGCGCCCTACGACGCCCTGATCACGCCCGACGGCCGCTACTACGTCGCCGGCCTGTTCGGCGAGGACAGCATGGCGCTGCTCGACCTGTGGCACCCGGAACGCGGCGTGAGGCGCATCCTCAGGGGCTACCTCGCCCACGACGAGCGACTGCCGGTGTACAAGATGCCGCACCTGGAAGGCTGGGCGCTGGCCGGGCGCTTCGCCTTCGTGCCGGCCGTGGGCCAGCACCAGGTGCTGGTGATCGACACCGAGAACTGGAAGCAGGTCGACGCCATCGAGGTGCACGGCCAGCCGGTGTTCGTCATGGCGCGGCCGGACGGTCGCCAGGTGTGGGTCAATTTCGCCCACCCGGACAACGACACCGTGCAGGTCATCGACGCCGAGTCGCACCGCATCGTCAAGACCCTGAAGCCCGGCCCGGCCGTGCTGCACATGGAGTTCACGCCGCGCGGCGAGAAACTGTGGCTGTCGGTGCGCGACGCCGACCGCCTGCAGGTCTACGACACCGCCACCCTGAAACGGCTCAAGGAGCTGCCGGCGAAGAAACCCAGCGGCATCTTCTTCACCGACCGCGCACACCGCATCGGGCTCTGACATGGAAACCCTGACCGAACGCCTGCTCAACGACTTCCAGCGCGACTTCCCGCTCAGCCCGCTGCCCTTCGATGCGATCGCCCAGCGCCTGGACACCGACACGGGCACCGTGCTGCAGCGCCTGCGCCAGTTGCGCGAACGCGGCGCGGTCAGCCGCGTCGGCCCGGTATTCCGTCCCAATACCGTCGGCGTCAGCACCCTGGCGGCCATGGCGGTGCCGGCCGCGGAACTGGAAGCGGTCGCCGCCCGGGTCAGCCGCTTCCCGGAGGTCAATCACAACTACGAGCGCGAGCACCGTTACAACCTGTGGTTCGTGGTGACGGCGCCGGACCCGGCGTCCCTGGACGCCGCACTGGACCGTATTCGCACCGCGACCGGCCACGAGCTGCTGTCGCTGCCCCTGTTGCGCGACTACCACATCGACCTGGGCTTTCCCATGCAGCTCGGCGACGGCGAGGACATCGCCGCCCCGGTCACGGCCACGCCGCCGCCCGAGCTGCAGGACGGCGCGGCCGGCGGCGCCGAGGACCTGATCGACGCCGTGCAGGACGGCCTGCCGCTGGTGGCGCGACCCTACCGGGCCATCGCCGAACGCCTGGGCTGGAGCGAACGCGCCGTCATCGACGGCTTGCGCGACATGATCGGGCGCGGCGTCATCAAGCGTCTCGGGGTGGTGGTGCGCCACCACGAACTGGGCTACCGCGCCAACGCGATGGTGGTATGGGACGTGCCCGACGCCGAGGTCGACCGGCTGGGCAGCCAGCTCGGCCGCCAGGACTGCGTGACCCTGTGCTACCAGCGCCCGCGGCGCCTGCCCGACTGGCCCTACAACCTGTTCTGCATGGTGCACGGCCGCGACCGCGGCGACGTGCTGGCCTGTATCGGGCGCATGGTGGAGGGCCTGGGCCTGGAGCACATCCCGCGCAGCGTGCTGTTCAGCGGCCGGCGCTTCAAGCAGCGCGGCGCGCGCTACCGGCTGGGACACTGATGGACGAGCTGGACCGGCGCATCATCAACGAGCTGCAGGGCGGTTTCCCGGTCAGCGAGCGGCCGTTTCGCGACAGCGCCGGGCGGCTGGGTACCAGCGAGAGCGAACTCATCACCCGCCTGCGCTGCATGCTCGACGACGGCCTGCTCACCCGTTTCGGCCCGATGTTCAACGCCGAGCGCATGGGCGGGGCGCTGAGCCTGTGCGCCATGCAGGTGCCGCCGGATCGCTTCGACGAAGTGGCCGAACAGGTCAATGCCTTCCCGGAAGTGGCGCACAACTACCAGCGCGACCACGCCATGAACATGTGGTTCGTGCTGGCCACCGAGACGCCGCAGGCGCTGGACGAGACCCTGCGCCGCATCGAGCGGGTCACCGGCCTGCCGGTGTTCAATCTGCCCAAGGAGCAGGAGTTCTATGTCGGCCTGCATTTCCAGGTCTAGCGACATGGCGGCAGCCGAACAGGACATCGCGGAGCTGGACCGACGCATCGTGCTGGCGACCCAGGCCGGCCTGCCGCTGGACGCGCGTCCCTACCACTGGCTGGCGTCGCAACTGGGTGTGGCGCCGGAGCTCGTCATGGAGCGCCTGCGCGCCATGCTGGACGACGGCCGCATCCGGCGTATCGGCGTCGTGCCCAACCACTACCGGCTCGGCTACGTCGCTAATGCCATGTCGGTGTGGGACGTGCCGGACGAGCATATCGAGGCGGTGGGGCGCGAGGTGGGCGGGCTCGACATCGTCAGCCACTGCTACCGGCGGCCGCGCCGGCTGCCCGACTGGCCCTACAACCTGTTCGCCATGGTGCACGGCCACAGCCGCGAGGAAGTCACCGAGAAAATCGACGACATCGCCCGTCTGCTGGGCCACCGGGTACGCGGCCATGATATCCTGTTCAGCACCCGAATCCTCAAGAAGACCGGTCTGCGCATAGGAGGCTGACGTGTTCCGCATCTCACAATACATGAAGGAACTGGTGCAGCCGCCGGCCGGGCGGCCGCGGCGCCAGCCGCCCGGCCCGGTCGTGATCTGGAACCTGGTGCGGCGCTGCAACCTGAGCTGCAAGCACTGCTATTCGATTTCCGCCGACGTGGACTTTCCCGGCGAGCTGGATACACAACAGGTGTTTTCGGTGATGGACGACCTGCGCGCCTTCGGGGTGCCGGTGCTCATCCTGTCCGGCGGCGAGCCGCTGCTACGGCCGGACATCTTCGACATCTCGCAGCGGGCCAAGGCCATGGGCTTCTATGTCGGCCTGTCCACCAACGGCACCCTGATCGACGAAGGGTTGATCGACCGGGTGGCGGCGGTCGGCTACGACTATGTCGGCATCAGCATCGACGGCATGCGCGACACCCACGACCGGTTCCGGCAGAAGCGGGGCGCCTTCGATGCCTCGCTGCGCGGCATCCGCCTGTGCCGCGACGCCGGCATCAAGGTCGGCATGCGTTTCACGCCCACCCAGGACAACGCCCACGAACTGCCCGCGTTGCTGGAGCTGATGGAGCATGAGCGGGTCGACAAGCTGTACGTCTCGCACCTCAACTACGGCGGCCGCGGCAACCGCAACCGCCGTTCCGATGTCGTCCACCAGGCCACTCGCAGGGTCATGGACCTCCTGTTCGACACCTGCTGGGCCGATGTGCAGGCCGGCCGCGAGCGCGAGTTCGTCACCGGCAACAACGACGCCGACGGCGTCTACCTGCTGCACTGGATCCGGCGCAACGTGCCGGAGCGCTACGACCGGATGCGCCGGCGGCTGGCGGACTGGGGCGGCAACGCCTCGGGGGTGAACATCGCCAACATCGACAACCTCGGCAACGTGCACCCCGACACCTTCTGGTGGAACTACGACCTGGGCAACGTCAGGGAACGTCCCTTCTCCGAGATCTGGCAGGACACCAGTGACCCGCTCATGGCCGGTCTCAAGCAGTCGCCGCGGCCGCTCAAGGGCCGCTGCCGCGTGTGCGGTTTCCAGGACGTATGCGGCGGCAACACCCGCGTGCGCGCCTTCCAGACCACCGGCGACCCCTGGTGGGAAGACCCGGCCTGCTACCTCGACGACGACGAACTTGGCATCGACAAGCGTGACTACGCCACCGACAAGCCCGAGCCCGCCAACCTGAACACCCACACCATCCGCTTCAACGGCCTTCGCAACCTCCGCAGGGCGGGGTGAACGAAGCGAACCCCGCCATGACCCGACCGGTAGCGCAATCCTGCCCGCCGCCAGCATGCGGACGCCGCGACTGGAGATGTTTTTACCGCGAAGGACGCGAAGGGGAAAAACCCGTGTCGGATAATTTACTCCTTCGCGTCCTTCGCGTCCTTCGCGGTAAAGCGCTTTTTGCCGCCGCCCTTTGCACCCTGGCGACGCACCTCCTTCCCGCGGCGGCGTCCGCCGCCGCCCCCGATGCCCATGCCCTGTTCGGGCAGCACTGCGCCCGCTGCCACGGCGCCGACCGCCTCGGCGGCATGGGGCCGGCGCTGCTGCCCGACAACCTGCACCGCCTGCGCAGGAACAGAGCGGGGGATGTCATCGCCAACGGCCGCGCCGCCACCCAGATGCCGGCCTTCGGCAAGACGCTGTCGAAGGAAGAGATCCAGGCCCTGGTCGGCTACATCTACACGCCGCCGGCCACGCCACCGGTTTGGGGTGAAAAGGAGATACGCGCCAGCCACGTGGTCTACCACCCGGAACTGACCGAGGGGGACGCCACCACGGTGAAACCCGTCTACGACGCCGATCCGCTCAACCTGTTCCTGGTGGTGGAGGGCGGCGACCATCACGTGACGGTGCTGGACGGCGACACCTTCACGCCCATAAAGCGCTTCAAGTCCCGCTTCGCCCTGCACGGCGGGCCAAAGTATTCCTCCGACGGTCGCTTCGTCTATTTCGCCTCGCGCGACGGCTGGATCACCAAGTACGACATGTACCGGCTCGAGACCGTCGCCGAGGTGCGCGCCGGCATCAACACCCGCAACGCCGCCGTGTCGGCCGACAACCGCTACGTGCTGGTCGGCAACTACCTGCCGCACAGCCTGGTGCTGCTGGATGCACGCGACCTCGGCCTGATCCGGGTCATCCCGGTCAGGGACGACTTCGGCAACGAGTCGCGGGTCAGCGCCGTCTACACCGCACCGCCGCGGCACAGCTTCATCGTCGCGCTGAAGGACTTGAAAGAGATCTGGGAGATCAGCTACGCCGACGAGCCGGAAATGGTGTACCGCGGCCTGATGCACGATTTCCAGATGGGCGAGGGCCTGGCCGAGCAGGGGCGCTTCCCCGTTCGCCGCATCGAGCTGGACGACTATGTCGACGATTTCTTCTTCGACCAGGGCTATACCAATCTCATCGGCGCCGCGCGCGAAGGGAAGAAGGGGCAGGTGGTCAACCTCATCGTCGGCCGCAAGATCGCCGACGTCGACCTGCCGGGCATGCCGCACCTGGGCTCGGGCATCACCTGGAAGTACGGCGACACCCGGGTGCTGGCCACACCCAACCTCAAGGAAGGCGTGGTCAGCATCATCGACATGAAGACCTGGAAGACCATCAAGCGCATCAAGACCCTGGGCCCCGGCTTCTTCATGCGCAGCCACGAGCATTCCCCCTATGCCTGGGTGGACGTGTTCTTCGGCCCCAACCGCGATGCCATGCACGTCATCGACAAGAAGACGCTGGAGATCGTGAAAACCCTGCGCCCGGTGCCGGGCAAGACCTCCGCCCATGTCGAGTTCGACCGCTACGGCCGCCACGCCCTGGTGAGCATCTGGGACACCGATGGCGCCGTGATCGTCTACGACACCCGCACCCTGAAGGAAGTGAAGCGCATCCCGATGAGCAAGCCGGTTGGAAAATATAATGTTTACAACAAGATAACCAGGTCCGAGGGCACCAGCCACTGATGCTCGCGGGACCGGCACGGATTTTCAGGCCAGTCGCCCGGGCTGCTTGACATACATCAAGGACATGGCCCGTCCAAAAAGCTTTAAATCACTCCCGATCCTGAACCAAAAAAGGCAGGTGCGCCATGAGCGAAGTCTTCACCAAGAGCATGGCGAGAAACATCTACTACGGGGGAAGCCTGTTCTTCATCCTGCTGTTTCTCGCCCTGACCTTCGATACCGACGGCACATTACCCAAGCGTGACAACCGGGCGGCCCTCACGGAGCAGGTGGCGCTGGGCAAGAAAGTCTGGGAAGAGAACGACTGCATCGGCTGCCATACACTGCTGGGCGAAGGCGCCTATTTCGCGCCGGAACTGGGCAATGTCTACAAGCGTTTCGGAAATTCCACCGCTGCCATCGTCGGTTTCATCAAGGGCCGGCCACCGGAAGGCATCCCCGGGCGCCGCAGCATGCCACAGTTCAATCTCTCCGACGAGGAACTGGAAGCGGTGGCTGCGTTCCTGAAGTACGCCAGTGAAATCGACACGGCCAACTGGCCGCCCAACATCCAGGGCTGAGGGGGGTCATCATGCAATATCGATCGCAAGCCGTAGCCAAACCGTATTTCATTGCCGCCATCGGCCTGTTCGTGGGCCAGATCCTGTTCGGTCTGGTCATGGGCCTGCAGTACGTATGGGGCGATTTCCTGTTCCCGGAAATCCCGTTCAACGTCGCGCGCATGGTGCACACCAACCTGCTCATCGTGTGGCTGCTGTTCGGCTTCATGGGCGCCGCCTACTACCTGGTGCCCGAAGAATCCGAGCGCGAGCTGCACAGCCCGGGCCTGGCCATCCTGCTGTTCTGGGTGTTCCTGATCGCCGGCGCCCTCACCATCCTCGGCTATCTGCTGGTTCCCTACGCTGGGCTGGCGAAGCTGACCGGCAACGACCTGCTGCCGACCATGGGCCGCGAGTTCCTGGAGCAGCCCACCATCACCAAGATCGGCATCGTGATCGTGGCGCTGGGTTTCCTGTACAACATCGGGCTGACCATCCTCGGCGGACGCAAGACGGTGGTCAACCTGGTGTTGCTGACCGGTCTCACCGGCCTGGCGCTGCTGTTCCTGTTCGCCTTCTACAATCCGGACAACCTGGTCAAGGACAAGTTCTACTGGTGGTGGGTGGTGCACCTGTGGGTGGAGGGCGTCTGGGAGCTGATCCTCGGCTCCATACTCGCCTTCGTGCTCATCAAGGTGACCGGCGTCGACCGCGAGGTCATCGAGAAGTGGCTGTACGTCATCATCGCCATGACGTTGATCACCGGCATCATCGGCACGGGCCACCACTACTACTGGATCGGTACGCCCGAGTACTGGCAATGGTGGGGGTCGATCTTCTCCGCCATGGAGCCCATCCCGTTCTTCATGATGACGGTGTTCGCCTTCAACATGGTGAACCGGCGCCGCCGCGAGCATCCCAACAAGGCGGCGGTGCTGTGGGCGCTGGGCACGGCGGTGATGGCCTTCCTGGGTGCCGGCGTATGGGGCTTCCTGCACACCCTGGCGCCGGTGAACTACTACACCCACGGCACCCAGATCACGGCCGCCCACGGCCACATGGCCTTCTACGGCGCCTACGTGATGATCGTGCTGACCATGATCTCCTACGCCATGCCCATCCTGCGTGGCCAGGAGGCCAGCGACGAGCGTTCGCAGGTGCTGGAGATGTGGTCGTTCTGGCTGATGACGGTGTCCATGGTGTTCATCACCCTGTTCCTGACCGGCGCCGGCATTCTGCAGGTATGGCTGCAGCGCTACTCGACGGATCCGATACCCTTCATGGCCGCCCAGGAGAAGATCGCCATCTTCTACTGGCTGCGTGAAATCGCCGGCGTGGTGTTCCTGATCGGGCTGGTGCTGTACGTCGTGTCCTTCTTCGTCAAGGGCGGGCGTCCCGCCATGGCGAGCGCCGCCGACACGGCCTGAACATACATGGATATGACGGCGGGTCTCCCGGCGGCGACCGAGCAACGCAGTCTGCCGGGAGACTTCGCCATCTGGATCTTCATCTACGCCGAACTGCTGGTGTTCGGCGTTTTCTTCCTGGCCTACGCCTTTGCGCGCAGCCACAACGTCGAGCTGTTCGACGCACAGCAGCGCTTCCTGGACCGCAATACCGGCGCCATCAACACCCTGGTGCTGATCACGTCCAGCTTCCTGGTGGTGCGGGCCGTCAACGCCATTCGCCGCGACGCGGCGGCCGTCTGTGCACGCTGGCTGACGGCGGCCATCGCCTGCGGCGGCATCTTCGTGGCGCTCAAGCTGGGCGAGTTCCACGCCAAGTTCGCGGCCGGCGTGACACTCAGCACCAACACCTTCTACATGTTCTACCTGTCGCTGACCTTCTTCCACTTCATGCACGTGCTGATGGGCATGGTGATCCTGGCCGTGGTGGCGGTGAAGGCGCGCCGCGGCGCCTACAGCGCCGCCAGCCATACCGGCGTGGAGACCGGCGCCTCCTACTGGCACATGGTGGACCTGGTGTGGATCGTGCTGTTCCCCCTGGTCTATGTGATGCACTGATGAAGGCGGACGCGGCGACAAGGCGTGCCGATGTCACCGCCCTGGGGGTGTGGCTGGCGCTGTGCGGCCTGACGGTCGCCACCTGGCTGGTCGGCCAGGCCGGGGTGGGGGGTGCCGCCGTGGTGGCGGCGCTGATGCTGTCGGTGCTGGTCAAGGGCCAGATGGTGGTGGATTTCTACATGGGACTGAAGCGGGTACGCGGACCCTGGCGCTGGGTGGTGACGGGCTGGCTGGTCGCTGTCCTGACGCTGATCGGGGTGGCATACTGGCTGGGGGGACACTGACATGGGCGGCGACGTGGCCGAATTCCAGACCGGGACCGACGACATTCCGTTCTACCAGCCGCAGGGCAACGAGGTGGCGCTGTTCGAGTATGCCTGGCGCAACCAGTTGCCGGTGCTGCTCAAGGGCCCGACCGGCTGCGGCAAGACGCGCTTCGTGGAACACATGGCGGCGCGCCTGGGGCGGCCGCTGTACACGGTCGCCTGCCACGACGACCTGACCGCCGCCGACCTGGTCGGACGGCATCTCATCGGCGACGGTTCCACCTACTGGAACGACGGCCCGCTGACCCGGGCCGTGCGCGAGGGCGCCATCTGCTACCTGGACGAGGTGGTGGAGGCGCGCAAGGACACCACCGTGGTGCTGCACCCGCTGTCCGACGACCGCCGCATCCTGCCCATCGAGCGCACCGGCGAGCTGTTGCGCGCGCCGCCCGGCTTCATGCTGGTGGTGTCCTACAACCCCGGCTACCAGAACCTCTTGAAGGGCATGAAGCCTTCCACCCGCCAGCGCTTCGTGGCCCTGCGCTTCGACTTCCCGCCGCCGGACCGGGAGCGCGACATCCTGGTGCGCGAGACCGGCGTCGACGCCGCCAGCGCCGAACGGCTGGTGGCGCTGGCCGCCAGCCTGCGCGCCCTGAAGGATCACGACCTGGAGGAATCCGCCTCCACCCGCCTGCTGGTCTATACCGCGCGCCTGCTGCGCGACGGCTTCGACCCGCTGGAAGCCTGCCGGGCGGCGCTGATCGAGCCGCTCAGCGACGACGAGCCGACGGTCGCGGCCCTCATGGACGTGGTGCGGGCCCATCTCGGGGAATGACATGGACGCCGCCGACAAGCGCCTGGCCATCGCCGCCGAGAGCCTGTTCCTGGTCAACCTGCTGCTGGCGCCGGGGCTGGCCTTCGCCGCCCTGCTGCTGCTGTACCTGAAGCATCGCGGCGACGCCGGGCCGCTGGCCGCCAACCACCTGTCGCAGACCGTCGGCGTGAGCCTGGTCGGCGGTGGCCTGCTGGTCGTCATCAGCGTGCTCATCGTGCTGCTGGGCGGCTTCGATTCCGGCTACACCTGGATGGTGGTGATCCTGTATTTCACGTTCATCCACAGCACGCTCATACTCACCGGCGTGCTCGGCCTGGTGAAGGCGCTCGCCGGCCAGCCCTGGCGCTACCCGCTCGTCGGCAGGTATTTCGGGTCATGAACCGCGTCCAGCGCCAGCGCCTCGGGTGGCGCATCGCGTTCTTCGCCCTGTTCGTGCTGGCGCCGCCGCTGGATCTGTTCCGCTTCGACCTGGTGCAGGGCCATTTCATCCTGTTCGGCCTGCCCTGGACGCTGGACCTGCACGGCGCCAGCCCCGGCCAGGCGGTTCTCAACCTGGTTCTGCGCGCCTTCCTGCCGCTGGTGCTGGTGGTCGGTGCCGGCTTCTGGGTGTCGTGGCGTTACGGGCGGCTGTATTGCGGCTGGCTGTGCCCGCATTTTTCCGTCGTGGAGACCATCAATGCCCTCATGCGCCGCGCCTCGGGACGGCTCAGCCTGTGGGACCGCGAACCCCTGCCCGAGGTGCAGTCCGATGGTACCGAGGTGCATCCCAGGCGGGTGCGCTGGGTGCTGGTGGCGGTGGCGGTGCTCCTGTTCTCACTGCTGTGGTCCGTCACCCTGCTCAGCTACCTGCTGCCACCGGCCGAGGTGTGGGGCAACCTGGTCGCCGCTACGCCGACCCGCAACCAGGCGGTGTTCCTGACCGCCGCGACGGCCGCCTTCGTGATCGAGTTCACCCTGGCGCGCCACCTGTTCTGCCGCTTCGGCTGCGCCGTGGGCCTGTTCCAGAGCCTCATCTGGATGGCCAACCGGCGCGCCCTGGTGGTCGGTTTCGACCGCGCCAACGCGGTGCTGTGCGCCGACTGCGACAAGTCCTGCGAACACGCCTGCCCGATGCGCCTCAAGCCGCGCCAGATCAAGCGCAGGATCTTCACCTGCACCCAGTGCCAGCAGTGCGTACAGGCCTGCGAGCGGGTCAACGCGCCGCGCGGCCGCGCGGCGCCGCTGCAGATGCTGTCGGACCAGTGCGCCCTGGACGTCTCGGAACGGGATTTCGGCCGCCGGCCGGCGGTGCCCCCGGACTGCTTCCACCGCAACGGCAAGCCCGGTGGGGTGGGGTAAGCAAGGCGCACCGGGGGGCTTTGTAGTTACCGCGAAGGACACGAAGGACGCGAAGGGAAAGGATCTGTGCTCTGGTGGAATTCGGGGGGAGGGCGCGATGCAAACACGAAGGCGCACCAGGGGGGTAACGTTGTATTAACCGCGAAGGACGCCAAGGACGCGAAGGAAAGGATCTGCGTTCTGGCGGAATTCGGGGGCAGGGCGCGGCATCGGCAACGGTCGGGCTTTTGCGACAGCGGGCTGCTTACCTCGCGTCCTTCGCGGTGCAGTACCGGCGCTGTCGCCAGGGCGTGTTTCGACAGCTTGTCAGGGGAGGTCTTTCTTGGAAGAGTGGGTTGGACAGGTCTGGCATCGGCTCATCACCGGCGCGGCGCGGCGTGACCATCCCGAGGCGGCGGTGACGCTGGAGGAGGTGCGGCGGCCGGCGGCGCTGCTGTTCCGGGCGCTGGGCGGAGACGGGGGCCTGCGGCTGGAAGTGGCCACCGAGACCGCGCATGGCGCGCGGCGCGGCTGGCTGGCCCGCGTCGCCGGCAGCGGCGCGCGGGTGGAACTGGCCTGGCGCGACCGGGAGACGCT
>Ga0256841_1000452_pt1 | contig 42552 bp, 45 predicted proteins | sample 356308metaG_FD_185971 | JGI IMG/M metagenome (GOLD analysis project Ga0256841, IMG submission 185971) | Hydrothermal vent microbial communities from Mid Atlantic Ridge, Atlantic Ocean - 356-308 | ecosystem: Environmental > Aquatic > Marine > Hydrothermal vents | place: Atlantic Ocean: Mid...
CGTCGGTTTCGATGGTCTGGCCGTTCACTTCGTAAGGCATGCTGCACCTCCTGTGGGAAATTCAGAACGCCGCGGGATTTTACACCGAAATTTTCCCCCGGTTTTTCCGGGGCGGTGGAGGGTTTTTCCCCGGCCGGCGGGCTCAGTCGGCCGCAAGGTGCTGGATCCCTTTCATGGGCAGGAAGAGGCCGCAGCCGAGATGGCGGTGGCCGCCCACCCCCTCTTCCTGGAGCCGCAGAGAGTCGGTGGGCGAGAGGTCGGCCAGCATCAGGCTGCGGGTGACGAGGGGACCGTCGGGAGTGGCGATCTCCGTGGTCTTGCCGCAGAGCGCCTTCTTGACGTGGATTCGGCGCTCTTTCAGTTCGGCGGCGATGCGTCGCAGAAAACGGTTCTCGTCCTCCGCCTCTCCCTCGCCCATGCGCATGTGGCGCGCGTAGAGGGTGGGGTGGCTGAACAGCGGCTTCTCGCGCGCTTTGCCCAGGGTGAGGGAGTAGCCGTCGAGGTCCAGGCGCGCGCCGCTCAGCCGCTGGGCGATGGCGCCGGCCCGCGGACGGGGAACGCGCAGGTGCATACGGGCCCGGCGCGAAGGGATCAGGTGTTGCCCCAGCGCTGGATCGGGACGCTCCCAGCCGTTCTGAGAGCCGGCGAGATGGATCTCATGGATGCCGATGCCCGACTCCACGAGATCCGGCAGCTCTGCCGCCAGGGCCCGATAGAGCGCGTACAGATGATCCACCGGCAGCATGCGGCTGGTGAAGGTGAAGGCGAGGTCCACCACCTTCTCCGACTGCTCGGGGAGTTCGCTGCCCTCCTGTTCCTCTTCCCACAACATGGTCACTCCTCCGGCAACCGCGCCTGCAGCTCCTCCCGGTCGAACCACCAGTCGTCCTGCACCAGCACGTCCACGATGTTGCGCAGGCGCACCAGGAACTTGTCGGGCTGGTTCAGCTCCAGCTTGTCGATCCAGTAATCGAACTGTTGCTGACTTTCCACGCCGCTGTGGCGGCGGGCCACGTTGCCCAGCATCTGCTGGGTGAAGAAGAGAAGGTTTTCCCGTTCGTCTCCCTGGGCGCGCAGATCGGCGACGAAGGCCGCAGTGGCGGCGGCCACCGCGGCGCCGTCGGCGTCGGGGGGCGTGTCGTCGATGAAGTGCTGCAGCAGGGTGAGGGTCACCTGCGGTTCGACGGGATAGGTGACCGCCAGCCAGATGCCCTGCCCGAGGGCGGCCAGCGAACCGGGTTGGTCGGCCAGGTAGAGCGCCTCGCAGGCTTCGGCCGCCTGTTGCCACTGCTCGTTGGCCACGAAATGGTCCAGCGCGGCGCGCGCCAGCGGCCACGCCTCTTCACCCCGCTCCAGCAGGGCCAGGTTGCGCGCCATCTCCAGCGCCAGAACATGGCGCTCGGGGTCCGTTTCGGCGAGGGCGTCGCGGCGCCGGCGCAGCTCCACCAGCTCTCCCTCCAGACGCGCCTTTTCGGCCGCCTCCTCCGCCGGAGAGACCGGCGCCACGTCGGGGTTCTGTCCCGGATCCAGAAAATCCATGGCGCTACACCCGGCCGCAGAAGGCGGCCTCGATGCGGTCCTCCCAGTCTTCCGGCGTGTCGGGAAACTCCGGCTTCACGTCGGTCTTGAGAAAGCGTTCGCCGTGACGGGCGTATTCGCGGACCAGCTCCAGCAACTCTTCGAAGCTCTCCAGCTCATAGTTCGAGACCAGAATGTTGCTCAAGGCCAGGGGTTCGTCGTTCATCGTCTTCGTGCTCCAGCTCGGGGCTCGTGCCTCAAGATTATGAGGGTCATTTGATTCAGATCAACACCTTTCGTATGGCGGTTGACAGGGGCGTGGCCCCTTGTCTAGGATCAGCCGCTAATTTTTTGCAGGATGAGTATACGCTAAACTACTGATCCTGCGATCTCGACAAAAAAGCGCTTTGCGGTCAACGGTTTACGTTGTGCAGGGCGGAGCTTCCTTGGCCAAGGTTTCCGAAACCTATCCCAATGGGGATAGATTGCGGGGAGAAAAATACCCCGGATGGCGGAGTGTAACCGCGGGGTTGCTCGGCTAGAGTTAGCAGCTGCTGGCGAAGCTGCGGGCCCCGGCCGGACGGACGGCGGATTCCGCTTTCGTCAATGAGGAGTGACAACAGTTTCGGGCCGGCCCCTGCGGGCTCAGGGAACCGGCACTCGAGAGCACCGTATTTCACGATCTAGTCAGGAGACTTCAAAATGGCGATCGAAAAACACCATACCCCCATGATTGACCAGCTCGAGGACGGTCCTTGGCCGAGCTTCATCAAGGGCATCAAGCGCCTGCGCGACGAGCACCCCAGCGAGCGCATCAATGCCATGGCCAACGACCTGCTGGGTCAGCTGGAGACTTCCTACGAAACCCGTCTCGGCTATTGGAAAGGCGGCACCATCACCGTCTTCGGCTATGGCGGCGGCATCATTCCCCGCTTCAGCGAGCTGAAGGACGAGGAGGGCAACCCCCGCTTTCCCAAGTCTTCCGAATTCCACACCATGCGCATCCAGCCTCCTCCGGGCTTCTTCTACACCACCGACATTCTGCGCAAGATCATCGACATCGACGAGCGCCACGGTTCCGGCGTGATCTGCATGCACGGCCAGACCGGCAACCTGATGCTGGTGGGCATGTCTTCCGACGCCGTGCAACCCTGCTTCGACGAGATGAACGAACTGGGCTTCGACCTCGGTGGTGCCGGCCCTTGCGTGCGCACCGGCATGTCCTGCGTTGGGGCCGCCCGTTGCGAGCACTCCAACATCGACGAGCACGCGGTGATGCGCACCCTGCTGAACAACTTCCAGGACGACATGCACCGTCCGGCGCTGCCCTACAAGTTCAAGTTCAAGGTGAGCGGTTGCGCCAACGACTGCACCAACTCCATCCAGCGCGCCGACATGGCCATCATCGGCACCTGGCGCGACGACATGAAGGTCGATCAGGAAGAGGTCAAGGCCTTCGTCGAGAAGAAGGGTCGCAAGTACGTGATCGACAACGTCATCACCCGCTGCCCCACCAACGCCCTCACGCTGCATGACGACGACACCCTCGAGGTGAACAACAAGGACTGCGTGCGCTGCATGCACTGCATCAACGTCATGACCAAGGCGCTTTCTCCGGGAGACGACAAGGGCTGCACCATCCTCATCGGCGGCAAGCGCACCCTGAAGATCGGCGACTTGTTCGGTACCGTGCTGGTGCCCTTCATGAAGGTCGAGACCGAAGAAGACCGTGAGAAGCTGGTGGAGCTGGCCGAGGAGATCATCGACTTCTTCGCCGAGAACGCGCTTGAGCACGAGCGCACCGGCGAGATGATCGAGCGCATCGGCCTGGCCAACTTCCTCGAGGGCATCGGCGTGGACGTCGATCCCAACATGGTGGAGCGTCCGCGCACTTCCAGCTACGTCCGCATGGACGGCTGGGACGAGGAGGCCGCCAAGTGGGAAGAGCGCAAGAAGGCCGCGGCCAGCTGATTCCCGGCTCCAACCCCTGATCTGCCGGCCGCGGCCTTGCGCTGCGGCCGGTCAAGGACACAGACGAATTTCAGAATTTTAGGAGGTACGCATGTCCGATCAACCTCGCATGCCCATTGAGTCCGGCACCCCGGACCATTTCCAGTACATGCATCCCACGCTGCGCAAGAACTACGGCCAGTGGGCCTACCACGACCGTCCGCGTCCCGGCGTGCTGCACCATGTCTCCAAGAACGGCGACGAGGTTTGGACGGTGAAAGCGGGTTCTCCCCGCCAGCTGGACATCCTGACGCTGCGCGAGATCTGCGACATCGCCGACGAATTCTGCGACGGCTATCTGCGCTTCACCATGCGCGGCAACATGGAGTTCATGACCACCGACGCTTCCAAGGTGGACGCCCTCATCGAACGCCTGGAGAGCTCCGGCTTCCCCGTGGGCGGCACCGGCAACTCGGTGACCATGCTCTCCCACACCCAGGGTTGGTTCCATTGCGACATCCCCGGCACCGACGCCTCGGGCGTGGTGAAGGCGATGATGGACGAGCTCTACGAAGAGTTCAAAAACGAGGAGATGCCCAACCGGGTGCACATCACCACCTCCTGCTGCCAGATCAACTGCGGCGGCCAGGGCGACATCGCCATCAACGTGCAGCACACCAAGCCGCCGAAGATCAACCACGATCTGGTGGCCAACGCCTGCGAACGTCCGGCAGTGGTGGCCCGTTGCCCGGTGGCGGCCATCCGCCCCGCCATGGTGAACGGCAAGCCCACCCTGGAGGTGGACGAGAAGAAGTGCGTCTGCTGCGGCGCCTGCTTCCCGCCCTGCCCGCCGATGCAGATCAACGACGCCGAATACACCCGGTTGTCGATCTGGGTGGGCGGCAAGCACTCCAACGCCCGTTCCAAGCCCATGTTCCACAAGCTGGTGGCTTCCAACATCCCCAACAACGCGCCCCGCTGGCCGGAAGTGGCGGCCATCGTCAAGAAGATCCTCCGCGCCTACAAAGAGAACGCCAAGGAGTGGGAGCGCATGGGCGAGTGGGTCGAGCGCATCGGCTGGAAGCGGTTCTTCGAGCTCACCGATCTGCCGTTCACCAAGTATCACATCGACAACTGGCGCGGCAGCCGCAACAACCTGAACCAGTCTGCGCACATCCGCTTCTGATCGGATAGGGAGTCACACAGGTCATGAAATTCGCGATTCAGGTAAACGAAGGCCCCTACCAGCATCAGGCCTCCGACTCCGCCTACCACTTCACCAAGGCGGCGCTGGAGAAGGGGCACGAGTGTTTTCGTGTCTTCTTCTACCACGACGGCGTGCTCAACGGCACCCGTCTGACCACACCGCCCCAGGACGATCGCAACATCGTCAACAACTGGGTGGAGCTGGCCGAGAAGTACGACCTCGACTTGGTGGTCTGCGTGGCCGCGGCCCAGCGCCGCGGCATCGTGGACGAGGGCGAGGCCGAGCGCAACGGAAAGGATGCCACCAACATCGCTCCCCGTTTCCGAATCTCCGGGCTCGGGCAGCTGATCGAGGCGGCGATCCAGTGCGACAAGCTGGTCGTGTTCGGCGATTAAGGAGGGTTGACCATGTCCGACAAGAAACAGTTCATGTTCCTCAATCGCCGTGCGCCCTACGGCACCATCTATGCCTGGGAATCCCTGGAGGTGGTGCTCATCGCGGCGGCCTTCGAACAGGCGGTGAGCCTCGCCTTCATCGACGACGGCGTCTATCAGCTCGTGACCGGGCAGGATACCACCGGCATCGGCATGAAGAACTTCTCGCCCACCTACAAGACCCTCGGCGACTACGAGGTGCGTCACATGTACGTGGACAAGGAGTCGCTGGAGGCGCGCGGCCTGACCGCGGACGACCTGGTGGTGGTTCCCTGGGAAGACTGGGAGACCGAAGAGACGGTGGACAACATCGTGGAAGTGGTGGACTCCGATCAGCTCGCCGAGCTCATCGAACAGTCCGACGTGGTATTCAGCTTCTGAGGAGAGAAAGATGAGCGATCTGCACACCGTGAACAAATCTCCGTTCGAGAAGAACTCCCTGGATACCTGCCTGCGGCTGTCCAAGGCCGGCTCTTCGATCCTGCTTTACGAAGACGGTGTCTATGCCGCCCTGGCGGGCACCGCCGCTTCCGGCAAGATCGCCGGGGCCCTGGCGGACCGCAAGGTGTATGTGCTGGAGCCCGACTATCGTGCCCGCGGCCTGAAGAGCGACCGTCTCATCGAGGGTGTGGAGATGGTGGACTACGCCGGTTTCGTGGACCTGGTGGAGAGCTGCGACAAGGTCCAGGCGTGGGTCTGAGGCCGTATGAACGACTCTTTAATTTCAACTGATTAGCTAGGAGAGAGAAAGATGCCTATCGAAGTGAATGGTAAGACCCTGGAGACCGACGAGGAAGGTTACCTGGTGAATCTGGACGACTGGGAGCCCGCCGTGGCCGAGGCCATGGCCAAGGAAGACGACCTGGAGCTCACCGACGAGCATTGGGAGATCATCAACTTCCTGCGCGAGTACTACGAGGAGTACCAGATCGCTCCCGCCGTGCGCGTGCTCACCAAGGCCGTGGGCAAGCGTCTGGGCAAGGAGAAGGGCAACAGCAAGTACCTGTACGGTCTCTTCCCCTACGGTCCCGGCAAGCAGGCCTGCCGCTATGCCGGCCTTCCCAAGCCCACCGGTTGCGTCTGACCGTTTGTGCGTGACGTCGGGAAGGCGTCGACGACGCCTTCCCGGTTCCTTGAACTCTGAAAGGGTTTTCGAAACATGTCGTTTCTGACCGTTCTCGTTGCTGCGCTCTTCTATCTGGCCGCGGTGATCTTCGTTACCGGGGTGGTCTACCGCATCTGGCTCTATGCCAAGGTTCCGGCACCGCTGAGGATCGCCACCACGCCCGCGCCCGTGACCAAGGGCGGCGTGGTGCTGCGGATGTTTCGTGAAGTGGCCTTTTTCGAAAGCCTTTTCAAGAGCAACAAGCTGCTCTGGATTCTGGCGGCGCTGTTTCACTACGGTTTGGCGCTGGTGCTCTTCCGTCACCTGCGCTATTTCCTCGATCCAGTGCCCATGGTGGTGGAGCTGGCCCAGCCCTTCGGCAAATATGCGGCCTTCGCCATGATTTTGGGGCTGTTGGGCCTGTGGGCGCGGCGCTTCGTCATCGACCGGGTGCGCTACATCACCTCGCCGTCGGACCATCTGATGCTGGGGCTGCTGGTGCTCATCGGCCTCAGTGGAGCGCTCACCACCTTCGTGGCGCACACCGACATCGTGGCGCTGAAGGATTTCGCCCGCGGGCTCCTCACTTTCGACCTCAAGCCCCTGCCGGGCGATCCGCTGCTGGTGATCCACCTCACCCTGGTGGCGGTGCTGATGATCGTCTTCCCATATAGCAAGCTGCTGCATGGCGTGGGCGTCTTTTTCAGCCCCACCCGCAACATGGTGGACAACCCCAGAGAGCAGCGCCATCTGGCCCCCTGGGCGCGCAAGCTGGAAGAAGAGAAGTCCTGACAACCGAATCAACCGAGGCGATAGGTCCCGCTCATGGCTAAAGCGAATTTCGAAGTTCCCGAAATCACCGGCGTCACCGAGGTGCCCGCCGTTCAGCCGGATACCATGGCGCATCTGGAAACCTTCCGCGCCAAGCCCGAGTTCATGGAAGCGCTCGGCTTTCCCGGCGAGATGCCCGAGGACTGGAAGGAAAAGGCCATCGAGGCCATGGGCGACTTGCTCAAGAAGTACCGCTCACTGCAGGTGTTCCTCGACGCCTGCGTGAAGTGCGGAGCCTGCACCGACAAGTGCCACTACTTCCTGGGCACCGCCGACCCCAAGAACATGCCGGTGGCGCGCCAGGATCTGTTGCGCAAGGTGTACCGGCGCTATTTCACCCTGGCCGGCAAGTTCTTTCCCAAGCTGGTGGGGGCCGTGGATCTCACCGAAGAGGTGCTGCACGACTGGTACAACTACTACCACCAGTGCTCCCAGTGCCGCCGCTGCTCGGTGTTCTGCCCCTACGGGATCGACACCGCCGAGATCTCCATGGCGGCGCGCGAGATCATGGACCGCATCGGCGTGGGCGATAAATACAGCAACGAAATCATTGGCAAGGTGTTCCGCATCGGCAACAACCTGGGGTTGCCGGAACCCGCCCTGGCCGATACCTTGGAAGGGCTGGAAGAGGACGTCTACGACGACACCGGCGTCAGAGTGCGTTATCCGCTGGACGAAAAGGGCGCCGAGATCCTGTTGGTGACGCCTTCCGCCGACTTTTTCGCCGAGCCCCACGTGGACGGGCTCATGGGGTACGGCAAGGTGTTCCACGAGTTGGGGGTGAGCTGGACGCTGAGCTCCTACGCCTCGGAAGCGGCCAACTTCGGCATGTTCATCGGCTCCTACGAGAACATGCGCAAGGTCTCTCTGCGCATTCGCAAGGCGGCCCTCGATCTGGGCGTCAAGCGAATCGTGTTCGGCGAGTGCGGCCACGCCTGGCGCGTCGCCTACGCCTTCCTCAACACCCTCGCCGGTCCCTTCGATTTCCTCGATCCCAACTATCCCGTGCCCCAGCACATCTGCGAGTTCACCTGGGAGGCGATCCAGGCCGGTAAACTCAATCTCGACCCCTCGGCCAACGACGACATGGTGGTCACCTTCCACGACTCTTGCAACGTGGCCCGCGCCACCCGCATGGGCGACAAGCCGGGGGGTCAGTTCGAGATTCCGCGCAACGTCATCAAGGCGGTCTGCAACAATTATGTGGACATGCCCCACGGCACCATCAAAGAGGCCACTTTCTGCTGCGGCGGTGGCGGCGGCCTGCTCACCGACGATCTCATGGAGCTGCGGGTCAAGGGCGCCAAGCCGCGGATGGATGCGCTCAAGTCGGTGACGGAGGAGTACGGCGTGACCCACATGGCGGCCATCTGCGCCATCTGCAAGTCGCAGTTCACCAAGGTGATTCCGTATTACGGTTTCGACATGGACCAGATCGTGAGCGTTCACCAGCTGGTCTCCAACGCCATCATTCTCACCGGAGAGGGAGAAGGTGGCGAGGAAGAGGAAGAATCCGCGGAGGATGCCGCCTGATCCGGGCGCGCCCCGCCACAAGACAAACATCCCGCAAGGGCAACAGTTCAACTGGTATGGAGAGTGACCATGGCAACTCCTAGCGAAGAAATGAACAAGAGCCGCACTTGGCGTCGTTTCGAGGACGGAAAAAACACTTGGGACGACTGGACCGAGGACGTCTTCAACTACGACACCTCTTACAAGTGCCCCACCTACGTGCACGAAACGCCTCCCTGCCAGGGCAGCTGTCCCTCCGGTCACGACGTGCGCGGCTGGCTCTCCATCGTTCGCGGCATCGAGAAGCCGGCGCCGGACACCGACTGGCACGAGTACGCCTTCCGCCGCGCCGTGGAGGCCAACCCTTTCCCCTCCATGATGGGTCGCGTCTGTCCCGCCCCTTGCGAGGACGGCTGCAACCGCAACGAGGTGGAGGATCACGTCGGCATCAACTCCATCGAACAGTTCATCGGCGACACCGCCCTGGAGAACGGCTACAGGTTCGAGGCCGGCCCCGACACCGGCAAGAAGGTGGCCATCATCGGCGGAGGCCCCGGCGGCATGGCGGCGGCCTACCAGCTGCGGCTCATGGGCCATGGCGCCACCGTCTATGAAGCGCAGCCCGAGCTGGGCGGCATGATGCGTTACGGCATCCCCAACTATCGCGTGCCCCGCGACAAGCTGGCGGCCGAGATTCAGCGCATCGTGGACATGGGCGTGGAGGTGCACACCAACACCCGCGTGGGCAAGGACGTCACTGTAGAGGAGCTGGAGAAGAACTACGACGCCATCATCTGGGCCATCGGCTGCTGGACCGGCCGCGATCTGCCCGTGCCCGGTTGGGAAGGCACCCCCAACTGCGTCACCGGCGTCGCTTTCCTCAAGGCCTTCAACGAGGGCCGCATGAAGGTCACCGGCAAGAAGGTGGTCTGCGTGGGCGGCGGCGACACCTCCATCGACGTGGTCTCGGTGGCGCGCCGCATCGGCACCAGCGCCAAGCTGGAAGGCAATCCCGAGGATGTCATCCACGACGACTCCATGAGCCACGACGACGCCCTGGCCGAGAGCCGCGAGCCGGTGGACGCCACCCTCACCTCGCTCTTCAAGCGGGGCAAGATGATGGCTTCCGAGCATGAGATCGAAGATGCCTTGAAAGAGGGCGTCACCATCCTCGACGGCGTCATGCCGCTGGAGGTGATCAAGGGCGAAGACGGTCGCGCCACCGGCCTCAAGGTGTGCGACTGCGAAATGGAGGGCAACACGCCCAAGCCCATCGAGGGAACCGAGCGGGTGCTCGAGGCCGATCTCATCGTCGCCGCCATCGGTCAGGGCGGGGATCTCCAGGGCCTGGAGAGCTTCGACAACGGTCGCGGCCTGATGGACACCACCGGCAATTACCAGGTGAAGGGCAAGCCCAACCATTTCGCCATTGGCGACATCGTGCGTCCCCACCTGCTGACCACCGCCATCGGCCAGGCTTGGGTGGCCGCCGAGTCGGTGGACGAGTTCCTCAAGGGCGAGGAGATCAAGAAGCGGCCCAAGGTGGACGTGCATCACTTCGACCTCCTAGAGAAGCTCCACGAGGCCGGCCTGGATCCCGAGAAGTTCGATCCCAACAGCGGCGACCTGCGCGGTACCTCCCAGGCCAACTACGCGGTGCACAACTACGAAGACCGCTCCTTCCAGGAGATCATCAGCACCGACGAGATGTTCCTCGGCTATTTCGAGGTGGTTCCGCGTTACAAGCGGGAAGAGGACGTGCCCACCGCCGACGAAGTGCTGGGCCATTTCCATGAGCGGGTCAAGGGCCTGGACGAGGAGACGGCCCGCAAAGAAGCCGACCGCTGCATGAGCTGCGGCCTCTGCTTCGAATGCGACAACTGCGTGGTCTTCTGCCCGCAGGATGCCGTCTACCGGGTTCCCAAGGATCAGCGCACCACCGGCCGTTATGTGGCGACCGACTACGCCCGCTGCGTGGGATGCCACATCTGTTCCGACGTCTGCCCCACGGGCTACATCAAAATGGGGCTGGGCGAGTAACCAAAAGCAGAGGCTTCTTTCATGACTGGCAAGCGCAGTATCACTCTGCTGGCAATCCTGGTGTCCGGCCTCCTGGCGGGGCTGGGCACCGCTTTTGCCGGCGAGGCGGTGGAGGGTACCGCCAAGGCGGACAAGCTCGAGCACTGTGTGGAACCCACCCCCGTCATGCGACGCAGGCATTTCGAGTTCATCAAGCACCAGCGGGATCTCACCGTGCACCAAGGTATTCGCGGCAGCAAATACAGCATCGCGGGCTGTGTGGACTGCCACGCCCGGCGAGACGCCCAGGGCAAGCCGGTGCCGGTAAACGCCGAGGGGCAGTTCTGCGACAAGTGTCATGAGTACGCAGCGGTGGAGCTCGACTGCTTCGAGTGCCACAGCACGGTTCCCGGAGGAAAGTGAAGATGTCCAGTGTGAACGATCGAGGGCGCCGCGACTTCCTCAAGAAGAGCGCCATTGCCGCTTCGATGACGGTGGCGCCGGGCGTGGTTCTGCAGACTCTCCAGGCCCGGGCGGAACCCCGCACCACCGCGGTCACCAGCAAGGTGCGGTGGGGCATGCTCATCGACACCAACAAATGCGCCGATGGCTGCAACGACTGCGTGGCCGCCTGCGACAAGGAGAACGGCATCGATCTGGTGAACAAGCCCGAAGGAGCGGACGATGCGCTCTGGGAGCGGCAACGTCCCCATTGGATCCGCCACGTTAAGTTGAAGGACAACATAACCGGCCGGATCACCAACCTGCCGATGATGTGCCAGCACTGCGAATATCCTCCCTGTGTGGACGTCTGCCCCACGGGCGCTTCGTTCAAGCGCGCCGACGGCATCGTTATGGTGGACCGCCACATCTGCATCGGCTGCCGCTACTGCATGATGGCCTGTCCCTACAAGGCCCGTTCCTTCATTCATGCGGAAGTGGCCGAAAAGCTCACGCACACGCCTCGGGGCAAGGGGTGCGTGGAATCGTGCAACTTCTGCGTGCATCGCCTGGATAACGGCCAGACCACCACCGCCTGCCAGGACGCTTGCAAACACAAAGCGATCGTCTTCGGCGATCTGAACGACCCCGGCAGCGAGGTCTCCAAGGCGCTCAAGCAGTATCCCAGCGTGCAGATCCGTGACGATCTCAAGCTCAACACCGGCGTGCGCTACACCAACATCTGAATCCACCGACAAGAAACGAGGCGGGTGAAGCAATGAAAAAGGTTCACTTCAGCGAGTGGGGTATCGAGAGTCCCAAATATTGGGGGCTCCTGGCGCTGTTGGGCGTGGTCATCGCCATTTCCGGCGGCGCCGCTTGGTACATGGAGCACAACGGCCACTGGGTGACCGGCATGACCAACCAGATCGTCTGGGGCACTCCGCACGTCTTCGCCATCTTTCTCATCGTGGCCGCTTCGGGCGCTCTGAACGTCGCCTCCATCGGCACCGCCTTCGACAAGCGCCTCTACAAGCCCCTGGGCCGCCTTTCCGGCTTGCTGGCCATCACCCTGCTGGTGGGCGGGCTGGCGGTGCTGGTGCTGGATCTGGGACGGGCCGATCGGCTGCTGGTGGCCATGACCCATTACAACTTCAAGTCGATCTTCGCCTGGAACATCTTCCTCTACACCGGCTTCATGGCCATCGTCGCCATCTATCTGTGGTTCATGATGGACCGCCGTATGAACAAGTACTACAAGCCGGCGGGGATCGGTGCCTTCCTGTGGCGGATCATCCTCACCACGGGTACCGGCTCCATCTTCGGCTTCATCGTCGCCCGCCAGGGGTACGACGCCGCCATTCTGGCGCCCATGTTCGTCATCATGTCCTTCGCCTATGGGCTCGCCATCTACATCCTGGTGCTGCTCTACGCGGCGAAGCTGGACGGTCGTGAAGTGGGGGACAAGGTGCTGTTCCGGCTCAAGAACCTGCTGGGCGTCTTCGCCGCATCGGTGTTCTACTTCACCCTGGTGTACCACCTCACCAATCTCTACGGCACTGAGAACCACGAATACGAGCGGTTCATCCTACTGGACGGCGGCGTCTACACCGCCCTGTTCTGGATCGGCTGGGTCTTCGTGGGCAATCTTCTGCCCATCGCTTTGGTCTACCACCCCTCCATCGGCAAGACTCGGGGCGGCATCATCGCCGCGGCCACCGCGGTGGTGCTGGGCGGGTTGGCGACGATCTATGTGGTGGTGATCGGCGGCCAGGCTTTCCCCATGGCCATCTTTCCGGGCAAGACCGTCCTCTCCAGCGGTTTCTTCGACGGGGTGAACGGTCAGCCCTTCCTCTATTCGCCCAGCCTTCCGGAGGTGCTGCTCGGCATCGGCGGCTTGGCGTTGACGCTGCTGCTCACCTTCATCGGCATCCGCGTTTTGCAATTCCTGCCGGTCACCCTCTCCGACGAGGCGATGGACCCGCATCACGTCAAGTCGTGATTGACGTCGCGCGAAGGATCTGAGAAAAGGCGGTCATCGGACCGCCTTTCGTTTTTCCGCCATGCCGCACTTGATGATCTCCGCCGCCCACAAGTCGTCGGGCAAGACGACGGTGAGCATCGGCCTGTGCGCCGCGCTGGGGCGAAAAGGACTGGTGGTGCAGCCCTTCAAGAAAGGGCCCGACTATATCGACCCGCTCTGGCTGGGGCAGGCGGCGGGACGGCCCTGTTACAACCTCGATTTCCACACCATGGAGGGGCGGGAGATCGTCGAGCTGATCGCCCGCCGCATGGCCGGGGCCGACATCGGCGTCATCGAAGGTAACAAGGGCCTCTACGACGGCCTCGACCTGGACGGCAGCAACAGCAATGCCGCCCTGGCCGCCCAGTTGGGAGCGCCGGTGGTGCTGGTGCTCGACACCCGGGGGATGACCCGGGGAGTGGCGCCCCTGATTCTGGGCTATCAAGCCTTCGATCCGCAGATCCGCATCGCCGGCGTCATTCTCAACAGCGTGGGCGGCCCCCGCCACGAGTCCAAGCTGCGCCGCGTCATCGAACACTACACCGATGTACGGGTGGTGGGGGCGGTTCCCCGCAACGACGAGGTGCGCATCGAGGAGCGCCATCTGGGGCTGATGCCCAGCAACGAGGCGGAGGCGGCCCAAGCTCGCATCGACCGCATCGCCGACCATGTGGGGGCGAACGTGGATCTCGACCGGCTGCTGGAGATCGCCGCTCTGGCGCCGCCGCTGCCGGAACCGTCCCCCGCCTCTCCACCGCCTCCCGTCGCCTCGGTGCGCATCGCCATCGCCCGGGACGCCGCCTTCGGCTTCTACTATCCCGACGACCTCGAGGCACTGCAGGCCGCGGGAGCCCGGCTGATCCCTTTCGACACCCTCAACGACCCCTCCCTGCCGCCGGCAGAGGGGCTCTTTATCGGCGGCGGCTTTCCCGAAACCTGCATGGAACGGCTCGAAGCCAACGTCTCCATGCGACGTTCCATCCACGACTTCATCCAATCCGGCGGCGCGGCCTACGCCGAGTGCGGAGGGCTCATGTATCTGTGCCGCTCCCTCTCTTGGCAGGGCAGGCGGTGCGAGATGGTGGGCGTGCTGCCCGCCGATGTGCAAATGCACCAGAAACCTCAGGGTAGAGGCTATGTCCGATTGTGCGAAACTTCGCACCATCCTTGGGAGGGCGGCCGCCGCGGCGTGATCCATGCCCATGAGTTCCACTATTCGGGACTGGACTCCCTGGATCGGACGGTGCGGTTTGCCTACCGGGTGGAAAGAGGGTACGGTGTGGACGGTCGCCACGACGGCCTGGTTTTTCGAAACCTGCTGGCCAACTACTCCCACATGCGCAACGTGGGCTCCAACGACTGGGCCCGCCGCTTTGTGGCTTATGTCGCCCGCACGGCCCCAAGCCGCGAGGGTGACTGAATCTCGGAAAATTCCTCCCCTGGAGTTTTTCACGTCGCGGAGCGAAAATGCGACCTTCGCTTTCGCGCCGCCTTCTGACCGGAGGGGCGGAAGAAGATGATGGAACCGGCACACAGAGGTTGAGAACGCGATGTTCAGGATTACGCCCGCAGCCGCCGAGCAGATCAAAAAGGCCGCCCAACAGGGAGGCACCGAGGGCATGGCCCTGCGCCTTGCGGTTCGCGAGAACGCCGACGGCTCGCTGAGCTACAAGATGGGGTTCGATGAAGCCGCGGAAAACGATCTGCGGGTGGTTTCGGAAGGCATCGAGGTGGTGATGGAGCCGGCCTTCCAGGAGAAGCTTGAGGAGTGCACCCTCGACTTCGTCGAACTGGAGCCGGGCAACTGGCAGTTCATCTTCCTCAATCCCGCCGATCCCCACTACGTTCCGCCCAAGGAGCACTGATTCCGCGCCGCCATGGAATTGGCCCCCGAAGACGCCCTGCGTCTCAACGTGATGCTGGCCAACCGTCCCCAGGCGGTGCGTATCGACGAATCCCGCATGATCCTCTACGCCCTTTCGGAAAAGGGCGAGATGGAGATTCCGCTCAATCCCACGGTCAAGGACGAGCTCTATCTCAAATGGGTGCGCGAGCTGCTCTCCACGCAGGTGTTGGGCACTCCCGCAGGCTATCCCCTCCATCTGCAGCGTTGGACCCGCATGGGCCATCTACGTCTGGAGAACGTGGAGGAGCTGCTGCTGCTTGGCGAGCCCGAAGCGGTGGTGGCGGTGGTCTATTCCGAGGATCTCACCGACGAGCTGGCCCGGCGCGCCTGGTGGGCCATGGAGGACGCCGAGAACGCCCGCCAGATGCTGCGCAATCCCCGCATCGTCGCCGGTGAGATGGGACCCAAGCTGGCCCACTGGCTGGTGGAGTTCCTGCCTTTCGAGACCGAGGCGGAGAAGATCATGGACACGGTGGCGCTGGTGCTGCAGCCGGGGCTGGTGGAGTCGGCGGTGCGCGAAGAGCTGTGGAGGCGGGCGCGGCGGAAGAACGCCTTCTATGTCGGCTTTCTTGCCAGCGCGCCGGACGAACTGCCCGAAGAGGGCGCGCCTTCGTCCCTGCTGGAGCGCCATGGCGAGACGCTGCGGACCCTGGCCGAGCAGAACCCGGTGGCCCGGCTGTTGCTGCGCACCCTCTCGTCGCAAGGACAGACGTGGTTGAAAACGTTGCGGAAGGTTCTGGAGAAGCCGGTGAACCAGGACGTGGTCAACCGCGCGCTCGAGGTGGCGGCCGGCTATTTCGCCGCAGCCCGGCCGGAAGGACCGGCGGACTCCACCATCGAGGAACTTTCCCAAGAGGCGGCCGGTTGGGTGCGCCATGATCCCGCCGTAGCGGCGGTGCTGGAAGCCGTTCCAGAGATGGAGAACCGGCTCGCCGCGTTGCGGGTGCTCTCCGGCTCGGGCTACGGCATGGTGCGACCGGTGTTCCGCAAGACCGACGCCATCGGCACCCTCATGCGGCGCAAGCTGCAGCCGGTGATGGAACCCTATCTCGAGCAGGTGGGGCGTCTGCTGGGGTGATCATCGGCGCCGTCTCGGCTTGCGCCCCTGCCAAGCCGAGATCTCCTTCAACAGTTCCGGGTGCGGCAGGGCCTCGAAGTCGCGCCAACGACGGCGGCCGGCTTCGATGAGAGCGCCGATGTCGGGAATGGGCGAGGGGATGGGACGGTCGGGATGGAGCGCGGCGTGCAGTCCTCGCAATCCGCCCACCTGCAGGCGCATGGCCTGGGCGTGGGGCAGGCTGCGCTCGTCTTCGCGGGCGCGCAGGGCGAAGCGGGCCGCGCGACGCAAGGCGTCGAGAAAGGCGTGACACTCTTTCCAAGCGGCCTCGTCCTCGCAACGCACCGCCTCGCGCTCGGCCAGATTGAGCTTGCGCATGCGGCTGCAGCGGCAGTGGGTGGAGAGGATCGCCTTCTCGTAGGGGCACTGGCGGTCGTTCACCTCCCGGTAGAGCTGGCGGTAGGCGTCTTCGTCCATTTCACTCCCGATGCTTGAAGCGGTGGATCAGGCGGCGATCGCGTTTGTTCGGCCGGCCTTCGGTGCGCAAGGGGGCGGCGGCCCGCTCGGCGCGCCGAGCGGCGGTGATCTCCTGGCGGCGCAGCCGGGTGGCTTCCTCTTCGCGGTAGTAACCGGCCGCCTCCTTCGCCGGTCGGCGTTGGGCGGGGAGTTCGAGCACCTCGATCTCCCACTCGAGGCCGTTCTTGCGGATGTGCAGCCGGCTGCCCACCCGCACCGTCTTGCCGGGTTTGGCGCGCCGACCGTCGAGATGGACATGCCCGCCTTGCACCGCCTCGGCGGCCAGCCTGCGGGTCTTGAAGAAGCGGGCCGCCCAGAGCCACTTGTCCAGGCGCATGCCCTCGCTCATGTGGGCCCGTCTTCGGAAGCGTCGGGCCCATGGCCGTAAGAGGGCGCCTCCAGCCGGGGTTCCAGCCCCAGCAGCGGATCGAGCCCTCCACGGGCGTCGAGGGCGGCCATGTCGTCGTAGCCACCCACATGGACCTCGCCGATGAAGATCTGCGGCACGGTGCGCCGGCCGCTGCGCCGCATCATCTCCACCATGCGGTCGCGATCGAGGTCCACGCGGATCTCTTCGAACTCCACGCCCTTGGCCTGCAACAGGGCCTTGGCGCGCACGCAATAGGGACACATGAGGGTGGAATAGACGACGACCTTGGGTGCAGACACGAGTTACTCCTCCGGATGAATGACCGTTCTAGGCGACGGCCTGTGGATATCCTAGCAACCCTTCCCACGGACGATCCACTCTTTTCCATGCGGTGCGGCCGGGGGTGCCCTGGATCGATGCCGGGTTGATAGTAAACTAGCCTTTTCCTTCTTTACGGACCGAAACGACATGGCGAAAGAGTCCGCGCCCCGAACCATCCGCCTGGAGGATTACCAGCCCCCGCCCTGGACCATCGAGACGGTGGACCTGCGCTTCGACCTGCGCGAGCAGGGCACCCGCGTCTTTTCGCGGCTCACCCTCAAACGCAATCCCGTTTTCCGGGGCGAGGCGGAGCGGCTGCGTCTCCATGGAGAGGAGTTGACGCCGCTCTGGCTTCGGCTGAACGGTTCCGAACTCCATGGCGATCGCTACCGCATCGACGACGAAGGGTTGATCCTTTTCGACCCGCCGGACCGGTTCGTGTTGGAATCCGAGGTGGAGATCGCCCCGGAGAGGAACACCCGGCTGGAGGGGCTCTACCGCAGCGGCGGCCTCTTCTGCACCCAATGCGAGGCGGAGGGATTCCGGCGCATCACCTGGTACCTGGACCGGCCCGACGTCATGGCCCGCTTCAACGTGCGCATCGAGGCCGACCGCGCCCGCTATCCGGTGCTGCTCTCCAACGGCAACCCGGTGGAGGAGGGCGAGCTTCCCGCCGGGCGCCACTACGCCGTCTGGGACGATCCCTTCCCCAAGCCCAGCTACCTCTTCGCCCTGGTGGCGGGCGACCTCAGACACCTGGAGGAGGAGTACACCACCGCCTCGGGCCGCCGGGTGCGGCTGCGCATCCACGTGGAGCCGGAGAACATCGACCGCTGCGACCACGCCATGCGCTCGCTGGTGAAGGCGATGCGCTGGGACGAGGAGCAGTACGGCCGCGAGTACGACCTGGAGGTGTTCAACATCGTGGCGGTGAACGATTTCAACATGGGCGCCATGGAGAACAAGGGGCTCAACATCTTCAACTCCAAGTACGTGCTGGCGCGGCCCGACACCGCCACCGACGCCGACTATCAGGGCATCGAGGCGGTGGTGGCGCACGAATATTTCCACAACTGGACCGGCAACCGCATCACCTGCCGCGATTGGTTCCAGCTCTCCTTGAAGGAGGGGTTCACCGTCTACCGCGACCAAGAGTTCTCCGCCGACATGGGCTCGCGCGGGGTCAAGCGTATCGACGACGTGCGGCTGTTGCGGGCCCATCAGTTCGCCGAGGACGCCGGCCCCATGGCCCATCCGGTGCGTCCCGATGCCTACATCGAGATCAACAACTTCTACACCACCACGGTCTACGAGAAAGGGGCCGAGGTGGTGCGCATGCAGGCGGAGCTGCTGGGGCGGAGGACTTTCCGCAAGGCCACCGACCTCTACTTCGAACGCCATGACGGCCAGGCGGTGACGGTGGAAGATTTCGTGCGCTGCATGGAGGACGCCTCGGGACGGGATCTGAGCCAGTTCATGCGCTGGTACCGCTATGCCGGCACGCCGGAAGTGGAAGTCGAGGGGGAATACGACGCCCGGGGGCGTCGCTATCTTCTCCATTGTCGCCAGCGGGTGCCCGATACGCCTGGACAGGCGGACAAACCGCCTTTCCACATCCCCATCCGCGTGGGGCTCCTCGACCGGTCCGGGCGCGACATGAGGCTGGTGCGCGAAGACGGCGCGCCCGATCCCGCCCTGCTGGAGCTGCGCCGCTCCGAGCAGACCTTCGTCTTTCTCGAAGTGGCGGAGGAGCCGGTTCCCTCCTTGCTGCGCGGTTTTTCGGCGCCGGTGAAGCTGAGGTTCGACTACAGCGACGCCCAGCTGCATCTGCTCATGGCCCACGACAGCGACGGCTTCAACCGCTGGGATGCCGCGCAACTGCTGGCGCAGCGCATGATTCTGGAGCAGGTGGAATCGAAAAAGAAGCAAGGGGAGGCGCCCGACGACTATCTGGAGACCTTCCGCGGTGCCCTGGAGCGGGCGCAGGAGGACCCGGCGCTGGCGGCGGAGATCCTGCGGCTCCCTTCCGAGTCCTGGCTGGGGGACCAGATGGATCCCATCGACGTGGAAGGCGTCCACCGGGTGCGCGAGGGGCTCAAGGCCGAAGTGGGCCGGCGGCTGCTGGAGCTCTTGGTGGAGTGGTATCACCGCCTGGACGAGGATGGCGGGTACCGCATCGACGCCTCCTCCATGGGCCGGCGAAGCCTCAAGAACCTGCTGCTGGAGTATCTGGTGGCGGGAGGCGGCGAAGAGGGCCGTCGCCTCTGCCTGGCGCAGTACCGGCGCGGCCACAACATGACCGACGTGATGGCCGCCTTGGCGCTGGTCGCCCATGGCGACTGGCCCGAGCGGGGGGAGATCCTGGCCGACTTCGCCGGCCGCTGGAAGGACGACCCTCTGGTGATGGACAAATGGTTCAGCGTCCAGGCCATGTCGCGCCGCGAGGACACCCTGCCGGGCGTTCAGGTGCTCCTTTCCCATCCGGCCTTCTCCCTGGAGAATCCCAACAAGGTGCGTTCCCTCATCGGCGCCTTCGCGGCCGGCAACCCCTTGCGCTTCCACGCTCCGGACGGCAGCGGCTACGCCTTCCTGGTGGACCGGGTGCTGGAGCTCGATTCCATCAACCCGCAGATCGCCGCCCGCCTGTTGCGCAACCTCTCGCGCTGGCGACGCCTGGACGAGGGGCGGCAGGCCCATGCGCGGGAGCAGTTGCAGCGGGTGCTGGCGCGGCCGGGTCTTTCGCGCGACCTCCACGAAGTGGCGTCGAGGCTGCTGGAGTCATGAAGGCGCTGCTGGTGGTGGCCCATGGCAGCCGGCGCGAGACCTCCAACGACGAGGTGCGCGGTCTCTGCCGTCGCATGGAAGCGTCCGGCTTGACCCCTTTCGGGCGGGTGAGCGCCGCTTTCCTGGAACTGGCCGAGCCCTCCATCGCCGAAGGGATCGAGGAGTGCGTGGCCGCCGGCGCCACCGAGGTGGTGGTGGTGCCCTATTTTCTCTCCGCCGGCCGGCATGTGAGCGAAGACATTCCCGCCGAAGTGGCGCGCGCCGCCCGTCGCCACCCGCAAGTCTCTGTCCGTCTCACTCCCCACCTCGGTGCCGCCGCCGGGATCGCTCCCCTGGTGAAAGAGCTTGGGGAGACGGCCGCGGGCGATCCGTCCCGCCTCGTTTGAGCGTATCTCCTTCCCGCCGCGAAAGAGTTGTCCCATGGGGCGGCGCCCGCCTATACTGTCGGGCCGGAGGAGGAGGAAAAATGGTGATACTGATGAACGACCTGCCCCGCGAGGTCTCGGAGGAGGAGGTGCGCCGGCTCGTGGAGCACTACCACCCGGTGAAAGCGGTGGAGGTGTTGAAGGAGCGGCCGCGCGCCGTGGACTGGCGCGTGGATTTGGGAGATACCGACCGGGAGGTGGCCAATTTCGTCATCGACCATCTTCACGGTCTCTACTGGAACGGCCGTCACCTCTATCCCTACTGTCCGCTCTACCAGTCGAATTGAAAGGGGGGCTTTTCAAAGGGTGTTGACCGCCAGGCGGCGGTAGCCCACCGCTTCCGCCAGATGGGGAAGCTCGATGGCGTCGCTGCCGGCGAGGTCGGCGATGGTGCGCGCCACCTTGAGGATGCGGTGGTGGGCGCGCGCCGAGAGCCCCAGCGAGTCCATGGCCTGCGCCAGAAAGCGGCGGCCCTCGCCGTTCAGGGCGCAGTGAATCTCCAGCTCTTTGCCGTTCAGTTCGGCGTTGGCCCGGCCCTGGCGGCGCAGTTGCCGTCGGCGCGCCTCCACCACTCGGGCGCGAATCTCGCGGCTGGGCGTCTCCGGGGGCGCCTGGGGATCGAGCAGGCGGCTGGCGGGTTGGGTGGGAACCTGCACCTGCAGGTCGATGCGGTCGAGGAGGGGGCCGGAGATGCGCCCCTGGTAGCGGGCCACCTGCTCCGAAGTGCAGCGGCAGTTGCCGGCGGGATCGCCCAGATGGCCGCAAGGACAGGGATTCATGGCCGCCACCAGCTGGAAGCGGGCCGGAAATTCCGCCTTTCCCGACGCGCGCGAGATGCAGATCCGGCCGTTCTCCAAAGGCTCGCGCAACATCTCCAGCACCTGCCGGGGAAACTCGGGCAGCTCGTCGAGGAAAAGCACGCCGTGGTGGGCCAGGGAGATCTCTCCGGGCCGCGGCGTGGCGCCTCCCCCCACCAGGGCGACGCCCGAACTGCTGTGATGGGGGGCGCGAAAGGGCCGCAGGCGCCACTTGTCGGGCTCGAAAGGGAGGCCGGCGATGGAGGCCACCGCCGCCTGTTCCAACGCCTCCTCTTCGCTCAACGGCGGCAGGATCCCGGGCAGGCGGCTGGCCAGCATGCTCTTGCCGCTGCCGGGCGGCCCGCTCAACAGCAGGTTGTGTCCCCCCGCCGCCGCCACCAGCAGCGCCCGCTTCGCCTGGGATTGTCCTTTCACCTCCGCCAGATCCGGCAGGCGGCTGTAGTCGGGGTCCCTGCGCCGCGGCGGAGGGGGCGGAGCCATCTCTTCCTTGCCCGACAATCGGGCCGTGGCCTGCAGCAGGTGCTCCAGGGGGTGGAGCCGGGCGCCGGAGACGAGGCTCGCTTCGGCCAGATTCGCCCACGGCAGGAAGAGGGGGCGCCGGGCGCGGGCCGCGGCCATCACCGCCGGCAGGATGCCCGCCACCGGTTGAATCCGGCCCGATAGGGCGAGTTCGCCGAGCAGCTCGATGCCCGAGAGCGCCTCCGGCGGCAACTGGCCGGAGGCGGCGAGGATGCCCAGCGCGATGGGGAGGTCGTAGCGCCCTCCCTCCTTGGGCAGGTCGGCCGGGGCCAGGTTCACGGTGATGCGGCGGGCGGGAAACTCGAAACCGGCGTTGACGATGGCGCCGCGCACCCGCTCGCGGCTCTCCTGCACCGCTTTTTCGGCCAGGCCGACGATGTGGAAGGCCGGCAGGCCGTTGGCCAGATGGACCTCGACGGTCACCAGGGGGGCGTCCATGCCCACGCTGGCGCGGCAGAGAGTGGTGGCTAGCGTCATAACCTTCCCTGGTCATGAGTGGCTGGGGTTCAGCCGCTATTGTCTTCTTTTTCCAATGCCGTTTCCAGTTCCCGCACGCGCCGCTCCAGGGCGTCCACCTTGGCGCGGGTGCGCGCCAGCACGCCTTGCTGGATCTCGAACTCTTCACGGCTCACCAGGTTGAGCTTCCCCAAGGTGGCGCTCAGGGTGCTGCGCAGGTTGTGCTGCAGGTCGCTCTGCAGCGTCTGCAATCCTTTGGGCAAGTTGGCGGTGACCTTGCTGGAGATCTCGTCGATGATTTTGGTATCGAGCATCGTTTTCTCCTCTACACAGGGGTGTTCAGACTAGCGGCGTCTCCGGCCGATGTCCAGCTCCATGCCCCGAATCGGAGCATGGGCGCTCCTTGGCTCCTTCAAATGGTGCAACGCCTTCCCAGAAATGGGTCTGGCGAAAGGAAGTTATTCTTCAAGTTGCTGAATAAACAAAGAATATTAAATTTGGCATGATATATGCCTAAAGGAGTGCGCGGTTTATTGCTTTCATGCCAATCGACGAACCAAAGAGGAGTAAAGCAGATGAAATTGAAAAGACTTGCCATCGCCTGCGGCGCCGTTCTGGCAGGCGCCGCTTCCCTGGGACAGGCCGCCGGTTTCAGCGCCAACATCGGCGCCACCAGCAACTATCTGTGGCGCGGCATCACTCAGACCAGCGACGGCGCGGCCATCTCCGGTGGGCTCGACTGGAGCCACGACTCCGGCTTCTATCTGGGGACCTGGGCTTCCAACATCGACTGGGGCGTCGGCAATGGAGCCGAAGTCGATTTTTACGGCGGTTTTGGCAACAGCATCGGCGACTTCGGTTACGACGTGGGGGTGATCTACTACTACTATCCCGACTCCAACTATGAGGATTCGGATTTCACCGAGCTTTATCTGAACGGCTCCTGGAAGTTTCTCGAAGCCGGCATCGCCTGGACCGCCAACGGTCAGGCGGCCGACGGCGCCCCCTTCGACCGGGGCGACCTCTACTACCACATCTCCGCTAGCTTCGACGTGGCCGAGACCTGGAGCATCGGCGGCACCCTGGGCTACTACGATTTCGACACCAGCAACGCCTGGGAGAACGCCAACAACCACGGCGACGATGTCAACTACGCGCACGGCCAGATCGACATCACCAAGAGCGCCGGCGACTGGGGCGACTTCACCTTCACCGTCTCCAAGGCCAACACCGATTTCAAAAGCGGCGCGGCGAGCAACTATTGGAGCAACGACACGGACGACACCAAGTTCGTCGTCTCCTGGTCCAAGTCCTTCGAATGAGGGGTGAGCAATGAAACTGGTAACTGCGATCATCAAGCCCTTCAAGCTGGACGACGTCCGTGAAGGGCTCTCCGAAGTGGGGGTCACCGGCATCACGGTGACCGAGGTGAAGGGTTTCGGCCGACAGAAGGGGCACACCGAGCTCTATCGGGGTGCCGAGTACGTGGTGGATTTCCTGCCCAAACTCAAGCTGGAAGTGGCCATTGCCGAGGATCAGGTGGATCAGGTGGTGGAAGCCATCGTCAACGCCGCCCGCACCGGCAAGATCGGTGACGGCAAGATCTTCGTCTCGCCACTGGAACAGACCATTCGCATCCGCACCGGCGAAACCGGACGGGAAGCGCTTTGACGACAGGAGGAGTGCCACAGTGAACCACAAAACTCTCAAGAACCATCTGCGGCGGGCGGTCGTGCCGCTGCTCCTTTCGATGCCCGCGTTGGCGGCGGCCGAGGACAAGCTCAGTTCCGGTGACACCGCCTGGATGCTCACCGCCACCGCGCTGGTGCTGTTCATGACCATTCCGGGGCTGAGCCTCTTCTACGCCGGCATGGTGCGGGCCAAGAACGGCCTGTCGGTGATGATGCAGTGCTTCAGCATCACTGCGGTGGTCACCGTGCTCTGGGCCGTCGTCGCCTACAGCATCGCCTTCGGCGGAGCGGGCACCTGGTGGGGCGGGCTGGACAAGCTGTTCCTCAAGGGCGTGACGGTGGACGCCCTTTCGGGAAGCATTCCAGAGACCGTCTTCATGGTGTTCCAAATGACCTTCGCCATCATCACCCCCGCGCTGGTGGTGGGCGCCTTCGCCGAGCGCATGAAGTTCTCCTCCATGCTCTGGTTCATGAGCCTCTGGCTGATCCTGGTCTACGCCCCCATCGCCCATTGGGTATGGGGTGACGGCGGCTGGCTCGGCGGCAAGGGTATCCTCGACTTCGCCGGCGGCACCGTGGTGCACATCAACGCCGGCGTGGCGGGGCTGATGGCCGCGCTGATCATCGGCAAGCGCAAAGGCTATCCGCGCACCGCCATGTTGCCCCACAACCTGATGTTCACCCTCGTGGGCGCCGCCATGCTATGGGTGGGCTGGTTCGGCTTCAACGCCGGTTCCGAACTGGCGGCCGACGGCACCGCCGGCATGGCGATGGCCGTCACTCAGATCGCCACCGCCATGGCGGCCGTGACCTGGATGCTGGCCGAATGGATGAGCCACGGCAAGCCCAGCGCTCTGGGCATCGCTTCCGGCGCCGTGGCCGGCCTGGTGGCCATCACGCCGGCTTCCGGTTCTGCCGGTCCCATGGGTGCGCTCGCCATCGGCGCTGCCGCCGGTCTGGCCTGCTTCATCTTCGTGGCCAAGATCAAGCCCGCCCTCGGCTTCGACGACTCGCTGGACGCCTTCGGCGTGCACGGCATCGGCGGCATCGTCGGCGCTCTCCTCACCGGCGTCTTCTGCGCTCCCAGCCTGGGCGGCGCCGGCTTCGGCGTGGAGAACGGCGGCATTGGCGCCCAAGTGACGGTGCAGGCCATCGGCGTGGTGAGCACCCTGGTCTACACGGCGGTGATGACTGCCATCATTCTCTTCGTCCTCAAGGTGACCATCGGTCTGCGCGTGAGCGAAGAGGAAGAGGTGGAAGGCCTGGATCTGAGCCAGCACGACGAGCGGGCCTACAACCTCTGAGTCACGGTCGACCCGCTGTTCAAGCGAAAGGCGCCTTCGGGCGCCTTTTTCGCTGATGGCAAGAACGAAAACGGGGGATCCGGTCAGCTGGGAGAATCGTTGCGGGCGCCCGCCTGCCACGCCTCTTCCAGCGCCTCCAGGAGGCCGGGAACGGTTTCCGGAGATTCGAACCGAAGATGGCGCCGGGCGATCTCCAGCAACTTTTGCCGGCGGCGCTCCCGCAACAGGGCTTCACGCAATCCTTCGAGATCGAGACGGCCTTCTTCGAGGTAAGCGCGGGCCAGCCCTTCCGGCCGGTCGAACTCCAGCGGCGTCACCTCCAACACTTCGTATTCGTAGCTGTAAGGGTCGATGCCGTTGGCCGCCGCCAGCAGCGGGTAGATCTCGGACGGCGTACGCTCTTCGGTCAGGAACCGGTCCAGATCCAGCACCAGCTCGGGCTGGTAGGTGCGACCGCGAAAGGAGAAGGGAGCGCGCACCCGCACCCGGTTCTTCATTCCAGCCGCTCCCGCGCCGCGGCGATGGCTCGACGCACTTGGCGGGGAGCGGTGCCGCCGAAATGGTCCCGCGCCGCCACCGAGCCCTCCAAGGTGAGATATTGGAAGACGTCCGCGCCGATGGCGTCGTGGAAGCCGCGCAACTCTTCCAGCGAGAGGTCGGCCAGATCGCAGCCCCGTTCCACGCAGAGCGCCACCGCCTTGCCCACCACCTCGTGGGCGTCGCGGAAAGGAACCCCCTTGCGGACCAGATAGTCGGCCAGGTCGGTGGCGGTGGCGAAGCCTTTGAGCGCCGCCTCGCGCATGGCCTGCCGGTTGCAGGTGATCTCGGGCACCATCTCGGCGAACACCTTGAGACAGCCTTTGAGCTGGTCCACGGCGTCGAAGAGGGGCTCCTTGTCCTCCTGGTTGTCTTTGTTGTAGGCCAGCGGCTGGCTCTTCATGAGGGTCAGCAGCCCAAAGAGGTGGCCGAAGACTCGCCCGCTCTTGCCACGCACCAGCTCGGGCACGTCGGGATTCTTCTTTTGCGGCATGATGGAGGAGCCGGTGCAGAAGGCGTCGGAGAGGGTGACGAAGCCGAATTGGGCCGAAGACCAGATCACCAACTCTTCCGACATACGCGACAGGTGCATCATCAGCAGGCTGGCGGCGGCGGCGAACTCGATGGCGAAGTCGCGGTCGCTCACCGCGTCCAGGGAGTTGGCGCAAGGGCCGTCGAAACCGAGCTCGCGGGCGGTGAAGTCGCGGTCGATGGGGAATGTGGTGCCGGCCAGGGCGGCGGCGCCGAGAGGACAGCGGTTCATGCGGCGGGAACAGTCGCCCAGCCGCTCGTGGTCGCGCTCGAGCATCTCGAACCAGGCCATCATGTGGTGGCCGAAGGTGACCGGCTGGGCGGTCTGCAGGTGGGTGAAACCGGGGAGGATGGTCTCCGCCTCGCGCTCGGCCAGCTCCAGCAGGTTGCGCTGCAGACGGCGGATCTCGCCGCGGATGGCGGCGATCTCTCCCCGCAGCCACAGGCGCACGTCGGTGGCCACCTGGTCGTTGCGCGAGCGGCCGGTGTGCAGTTTCTTGCCGGCTTCGCCGATGCGCTCCGTGAGGGCCGCCTCGATGTTCATGTGGACGTCTTCCAACCCCACCGACCAGGAGAAGTGGCCAGCGCGGATCTCTTCGCGGATGGCCTCCAGCCCTTCGACGATGGCGTCGCGCTCCGCTTCGGTGAGGATTCCCTGGCGGGCCAGCATGGTGGCATGGGCGATGGAGCCGCGGATGTCCTCCGGAGCGAGCCGCTGGTCGAACTCCACGGATGCCGTGAAAGCTTCCACGAAGGCGTCGGTGGGCTGGTTGAAGCGCCCCGCCCAGAGTTTCTTGTCGCTCATGTGATCGATTCCTCAGTCGGATGGCGCGATTATACTGCATCGGTTTCACCCCTTGTTTATCATGGGCTTATGACGAAGGAGGGGTGGCAAAGCTTTCTGCCGGACTTCTGCGGCGTGCGCATGGTGGCGGGGGTCGTTCTTGGCGTGCTGGTGCTGGCCGGCGTGATCGCTCTCGCCGCCAGCGAGTCGCTTTCCATCTTCTGGTCGGCCTTCAGCCTGGTGGCGCTCTACAGCCTGTGGATCGCCCTGGTCTCCACGGGGGTGATCTGCCTCGCCAAAAAGTGGCTGGGAAGAATGAGGCATGGCGCCGCCGGCCTGGTGGCCTGGCTCATCGTTCTGGCGGTCTGCCTGGTGGTGGTGGAAGCGACCGTCCGGCTGCTGCCGGCGGAGCTGGTGGCCGGGATCGATCATCGCCGGCTGCTCGTTCGCACCCTGGCCATCGGCGGAATCGTGGCTGCGCTGGTGCTGCGCTATCTCTACGAGCACCATCAGCAGGGGCAGCGGGAGCTGGCGGAGAACCGCGCCCGTTATCTCGCCCTGCAGGCGCGCATCCGTCCCCATTTCCTCTTCAACAGCCTCAATACGGTGATCAGCCTGATTCCCGCCGAGCCGGAAAAGGCGCAGCGAATCCTGCACGATCTGGCCGACCTGTTCCGCGCCGGCATGGCGGCGGAGGGGAGGGTGGCCACCCTCAAAGAGGAGCTGGAGCTGACGCGCCAGTATCTGGAGGTGGAACAGGTCCGCCTCGGCGGTCGCCTGCGGGTGAGGTGGGAGCTGCATGCCATGCCCATGGACGCCCGCGTGCCTATGTTGTTGCTGCAGCCGCTGGTGGAAAATGCGGTCTACCACGGCGTGGAACCGTCGCCGGAAGGGGGCGAGGTGATCATCTTCGGAAGTTGCCGCGAAGGACGATTGCAGCTTTCGGTGAGCAATACCCTGCCGCGGCAGCAGGAGGGGGAACACCGGCGGGGCAACCGCATGGCCCTGGAGAACGTTCGGCAGCGGCTCGAGGCGCTGTTCGGAGAGGCGGCGGGTGTGCGCACCGGCATGGTGGACGACCGGCATCAGGTGCGGATCTGGCTGCCGGTGGAGGAGGGACGATGAGAATTCTGGTGGTGGACGACGAAGCGCCCGCGCGCGCCTACCTGGCTTCTCTGATCGGCCGGCTCGGCCCGCCCTACCGGATCGCCGGCGAGGCCGCCAGCGGGGAGGAGGCGGTGCGTCTCTGCGAGCGGCAGCCGGTGGACCTGGTGCTGATGGACATCCGCATGCCGGGCATGGACGGGCTGGAGGCGGCGCGACGGATCGCTGCCATGCCGGTGCCCCCAGCTGTGGTCTTCACCACCGCCTATGCGGAGCACGCCTTGCCGGCGTTCGAGGTTCAGGGCGCGGCCTATCTGCTCAAACCGGTGCGTCAAGAGAAGCTGCGGGAAGCATTGGAGCGGGTGACCCGCCTCACCCGGCCTCAGTTGAAAAGGGGCGGGAAGGATGCCGATTGTGTCACCATCCGTTTTCGCGGCAATCTGGAGCGGATCCCCCTCGAGGCCATCTACTATTTCCGTGCCGAGGACAAATATGTGACTGTGCGGCACCGGGAGGGGGAGGCGCTCATCGAAGAGTCGCTGAAGACGTTGGAGAAGCGCTTCGCCGGGCGGTTGGTGCGGGTTCACCGCAGCGCCCTGGTGGTGCCGGAAAGGATCCGCCGTTTGGAGCGTCACGGCGAGGGCGGCGCGTGTCTGCGGTTCGAGGACATCGACGACCGCGTGGAGGTGAGCCGCCGCCATCTGCCCGGCGTGCGCCGCCTGCTCAAAGGGGGCGAGGGTCAGGAGCCGGCGGTCGAGTCGTGAGGGGGACGGCGCCTCTGTTCCACCAGCGGCTTCAGCCAGTGAATCAGCTTGCGGGAGATTTCCGCCGTCGCCCGCTCCAGGGCCGAGGCGGCCTCTTCGGCGTCGGCCTTGGCGATGGGTACCTCGCTGTGGAAGAGCCGGCTGGCCACCACGCGGCGCCGGACGTCGTCCAGCAACAGAAAACGCACCTCCGCCACGGCGCGCGGGCGCGAGCCGTCGAAATGGAGGCTGAAGTCCAGCAGCGTCCCTTCCAGGGATAGATCGCCGCGGAAAGCGGAGCCCGGCGGCAGCACCGCGTTGAACAGTCCGCTGCGCTCGAGCGCCTCCACCAGGATGGGCTGTAGCATGCGGGTGGGCGCATCGGCCCAGCGACTGAAGGCGAAGCGGTTCAGGTCCGTGCCGTGCTCGGTGTAGAGCATGCCGGTGGTGGTGAAGGGCTGGATGCCGTGAAGGGGAGCGAGCTTCAGCGTGGCCCGGCCCCGCCGCTCGGCCGGCGGCGGGGAGCCGGCGGAAGGGTGGAGCGCGTAGACCGAAACCGGCGGCAGCTCGCGGGTGGCGCAGCCGCTCAGGGCGAGGAGCAAGATCAGAAAAGAGTAGCGGCCGCTCATCGCGATTCCCTCTCGCCGGGACCTGGACGGATCGCCTGCCGCGTGAAGATCAGGTCGGCGGGCGCGGCGCGGAACTGTTCCACCGCGGCCTGCAACTCTTCCAGAAGCTGCCGCAGCTCCTCATAGAGCGCGCGCGCCATGTCGGAGCCCTCGTCCACCAACTGGCCGGCCCGTTGGCCCAGCGCCACATAGGTCAGCCGCAGCTCTTCGGAGAGCTGCGCCACCTTGTCCGAGGCGTCGGTGACGTCGTCGAAGGCGCTGGAGACCTTTTCTTCCATCTCGATACCCTTGTGAATGAGTCTCTGGAGATCCTTCATCTTGTCGTTCAATCCCTGGGCCAGGCGGCGAATGCCGTGGACCATGTCGCGCGTGTCCCGCAGCAGCGTGGAGACCGCTTCCAGATTCTGGTCGCTCAGCAGCCGGTCGATCTTGTCCAGAGCGCGTGTCGATTTGCCCGCCAGCTCGCTGAGCGCTTCGTCCAGGCGCGTGAAAGTGGAAGGGGTGGTGGGGATGGTGGGCATCTTTCCTTTTTCGGGGCGCAGCCGCGGAGCGTTCTTGCTGGTGCCCTGCAGCTCGATGAAAGCCAGGCCGGTGATTCCGTAGAACTTGAGCGTAGCCCGGGTGTCGGTCTTCACCGGCGTGCCCCGGCGGATCTTGAGAATCAAGCGCACCTGCTCGGGATTGTCGGGGTCGAGACTCATCTCGGAGACGGTCCCCACCTCAACGCCACGGTATTTCACCGAGGCGTCGGTGCTCAAGCCGGCCACCGATTCCGTCATGAACACTTGATAGTAGTCGTATTCCTGTTGTCCGCCGTGCCCGGCCAGCCAGTAGGCGAACGCCAGGGTTCCCGCGGTGAACAGGAGCACGAAGAGGCCGACGACCGCGTAGTTGGCGTTACTGCCCATGGGCGCTCCTCAGCCGGCCGCGCGCGCCCCAGAAGAACTGGCGGACGATGGGATGCGGCTGCTCGATCACCTCCTCCAGCGTGCCTTCGGCGACCACCTGGTGGTCGCCGAGCACCGCGAAACGGTCGACGACGGTCCAGATGGAATCGAGATCGTGGGTCACCATCACCACGGTGAGGTCGAGCATGTCGCGCAACTTCAGGATCAGCTGATCGAAGGCCTCGGCCCCGATGGGGTCTAAGCCCGATGTGGGTTCGTCGAGGAACAGCAGCCGGGGGTCCATGGCCAGGGCGCGCGCCAGGGAGGCGCGCTTGACCATGCCGCCGCTCAGCTCAGCGGGATAGAGATCGGCCGCATGGTCGGGCAGCCCTACCATGCGGATCTTCATGCGCACGATCTCGTCGATCACCTTTTCCGGCAGGCGGGTGTATTCGCGCAGTTTCATGCCCACATTCTGAGCCACGGTGAGCGAGGAATAAAGTGCGCCGGACTGGAACAGCACTCCCCACTGCTGGCGCAGCCAGGCGGCCTCTTCGAATCCCAGCTCGGCGAGGTTCCTGCCCAATACCTCGATGGTTCCGCCGTCCGGGCGCAGCAGCAGGATCATCTCCTTGAGCAGGGTGGACTTGCCCGAGCCGCTGCCGCCCATGAGTCCGTAGATCTCCCCTTTGCGCACGCTCAGGCTCACTCCGTCGTGCACCAGGTTGTCGCCGAAGCGGGTCACCACATCGGTGACCCGGATCACTTCCTCGGGAACTTCGTCGTCGGCCGCCATCAGATTCCAAGCTGGGTGAAGACCACCGAAAAAAGCGCGTCGCAGGCGATCACCAGAAAGATGGAGTTCACCACGCTGATGGTTGTGTAGTAGCCGATGCTCTCGGTGTCCCGCGACACCTGCAGCCCGCGGAAACAGCCCACCACCGCGATGAGCCAGGCGAAGAAGGGGCCCTTCACGATGCCGATCCAGAAGTGCTTCACCGCCACCACGGTCTGCAACCGGTGGAGGAACTCGTTCCAGGAGATGTTCAGATGGAGATGGGCCACCACCATGCCGCCGAGAATGCCGATGAGATCGGCGAAGAAGATCATCAGCGGCAGCGCGATCATCAACGCCAGGATGCGGGGCAGCACCAGGAAACGGTGCGGCTCGAAGCCCATCACCCGCATGGCGTCGATCTCTTCGGTGATCTTCATCACCCCCAGTTGGGCCGTGTAGGAGGAGCCGGTGCGGCCGGCCACCACGATGGCGGTGATGAGGGGCGCCAGTTCGCGTGTCACCGAAATGCCGATCATGTCCACGATGAAGACGTTGGCCCCGAACTTCTGCAGCTGCACCGCGCCCTGGTAGGCGATCACCACGCCGATGAGAAAGCTGGTGAGGGTGATGATGGGCAACGCCCGCACGCCGGCGTCCTCGATGTTCTTGGCGATGGCGTCGAAGCGGATGGAGAGAGGATGGAGCAGGGAACGGCTCAGCACCAGAAAGTTCTCGCCCAGGAACTCCAGGAAGAGGCGCATGTCGCGGAAGCCGTTCACGGTGGCGCGCCCCAGTCCCTCCAGCGGGCGGAGCAGGCGGCTTGCCAGGGAGGCTGGCTTGGGGATCCGCTCCGGAAGATGGCGCAGCAGCAGCGCCTCCAGCTGCTCCTGCTCCGGCGTCCGGCCGAGGATCTTCTGGCGGCAACCCCGTTTCTCCAGCTCCTTGCGGTAGTGAAGATGGAGCATCATGCCGGCCGAGTCCATGCGACCGACCTCCGAGAAGTCCCAGGTCACCGCCGTCCCGCCCAGCCTGGCCGGCAGCCGTTCAAGGACGCCGACCACCCCTTCGAGCTTTTCCGCGGTCCATTGGCCAGACAGCCGCAGATACCACCCGTCCGCTTTCTGCTCGGAGCGCAGCCTGGCCTTGGTCGCCTGCCTGGGGTGGTCGGGTCGCATGGCTGGCCAATGTATCAAGATTTGCAGATGGGACCAAATGGGCAAGGTGATCGCACGAACGGGCTCAGTCCGGTTCGAAGGTCTGGAAGGGGGGCGGGGCGTCCGAGGCATGGATGCCGAGGCCGAGCCTGCGAGGATGCATTCACGGCGTCCCCGACAGCCCTTTTCCAGACCCTGAACCGGGCCCGTGGCCACTCGAGACCCGATTCATGCGATTGCCCCGCCCAATGGGCCGGCCTTTTGAACGGTTTGTGGAACCTGCGATGGAAAACTTGAACGGTGGCGGAGGAAAAACGGCCGGGAGGGAGAATCGAAGAGGCAGGAGATGGAACGCATCGATTTGAAACAAAAGGGAATTTTTTCTTTTTTCGCGGTTGGCATGGTCTCTGCATGCCAAAAGGGTGAGCCGACGGAAGAATCCTCGCTCACGAAACGACCAACGAATTGCAAGTCAGGAGAAGTACCATGAAGAAGACCGCTTTCATCACCGCCCTCGCTCTGCTCGCCGCTGTCTCGGCCGGTTGGGCCCACGACAAGCAGCTGGGTGGAAACGAGGATCTTTACCAGTCTCCCTTGCTCGATCACGACAAGGGCAGCCGCAACGTGGAGGCCCAGCAGGGAGAGGGAGACCTCTATGGCAGCCACATCGCCGATCCGCAAGAAGTGGTGGCCGATCCCCGCGCACGGGTGGAACCCATCGGTCCTCGCGAAGCGCTGCACGAACAGGATCCCGAAGGGTACGGCTTCAACTGATGTCGGCTCGCGCGGGAGCCGAGCGTCGCGCCACCTGTTCGTTTTGGTTCCGGCAAGGCGCGGGGAAGGGGGCGCCATCCTTTTCGATGACGGAGGTAAGGGTCGGCACCGCCTTTCGCGCGGTTATCGTCCCCTGTCGGCCGCGGCCCGTCGAGGCAAGGCGCTTGCTGAAAAGGGATGCATCATGGCGCTCGCGCTGGACGATTCGTTGCATGCCTGGCGCCATGCCGACGGTGCGCCGGTCAAGATCCTCCCGGACGGTTCTTCCCGCACCAAAAGAATGCCGGCCTTGGGGGAACAGGGGATGACCGCGGCCCAGGTCCACGATCCGGTGGATTGTCTGAAAAGCCATTGGGGGGAAAGAGCCTTGGCGTGCCAGGGGCCGAAACACATGCAATGCAGTCGTTGACCGGAACGAAGGATCCGCATGGCCGAACTCTCCAGCATCGGTGCGCTGTCCGCCTTTGGGGCAGGCGTCGTCTCTTTTCTGTCGCCCTGCGTGTTGCCGTTGGTGCCTGGCTATCTCTCCTATCTTGGCGGCCGTTCGCTGGATGAGCTGAAGTCGCGGCGATTCGCTTCCGGCGAGACATTGCGCCTGCTCGGCCTCAGCCTCGGTTTCGTGCTGGGCTTTTCCACGGTTTTCATCGCCTTCGGCGCCGGCGCCTCGTTGCTTGGCCGATGGCTGGCGGCCCATCGCTACGAACTCAACATTCTCGGGGGCGTCGTGGTGTTTCTCTTCGGCCTGTTCATGACGGGCCTGGTGAAGCTGTCGTGGTTGCAGCGGGATTTGCGTTTTCACGGCCGGCTGCCCGCGGAAGGCGCGTTGGCTTCCTATCTCCTGGGGATCGCTTTTGCATTCGGATGGACCCCCTGCATCGGCCCCATCTTGGGCGCCATCTTGACGCTCAGTGCCACTTCTACCCTGGTGAGCGACGGAACCGCTCTCCTTGCCATCTACTCGCTGGGGCTTGGCGTGCCCTTCGTCGTCGCGGGGCTCTTTACCGGTCGTTTCCTGCGGCAGATGGCGGTCCTGCGCAAACACCTGCTACTGTTGCACCGAATCGCCGGCGGCATTCTGATGGCGATGGGGGTAGCCATGGCCACTGGTTATCTCACCGATTTTTCCCTTTGGCTGCTGAAAGCCTTTCCCTGGTTGGGGGAGATTGGGTGACGGTCCTCACTCTGGTGCGCGGAGGCTTGGATCGAGAGGAATACGGGAGCGATGAGGGGGGGTTGAAAAATGGCCCGCCCCAGAGGATTCGAACCTCTGACCTCAGCCTCCGGAGGGCTGCGCTCTATCCAGCTGAGCTAGGGGCGGCGGGAAGAGGATTATACCCGAAATTCCTCCGGGGTGATTGCAAACGGACGGTGGCTTTGTTCCAATGCGAGCCATTGAGTCACGTTGATTTCTCAGGAGTGGAAAAAATGTACCGTTCGAGTTGGAAGGTGTTTTACAAGTCGTTGATGTTTATTGCATTTCTATTGATTTCTGTGGGTGTTTGGGCGGACGAGTACCAGGACACAATCCGCATGTTCAAGGAGGCCGACGCCAGCGCGAAGTTCTTCAAGACCAGTTATGGTTACGCTGTCTTTCCCACGGTGGGCAAGGGGGGCATCGGGGTAGGCGGCGCCTATGGCAAGGGCCGAGTTTATGTACATGGCCGCTATGTCGGCGACACGTCGGTGGTCCAGGTCTCGGTAGGTTTCCAACTCGGTGGACAGGCTTTCAGCGAGATCGTCTTCTTCGAGGACGAGCGCGCTTTTCGGGAATTCACCAGCGGTAGTTTCGAATTCGGAGCCGGGGCTGGCGTGGTGGTGATCACCGCTTCCGCCGAAGCCCAGGCCAGCACAGCGGGGGCTTCGGCGACCGTGAGCGGCGGGCCGAACAATGCCAACACCATGGGCAATCGCTACAACAAAGGAATGGCTACTTTCATCATCCCCAAGGGCGGACTGATGTATGAAGCGAGCGTGAACGGTCAGAAATTCTCATACACGCCGCGTCGCTGAGCGCGCGGCTTTTCACTCCTCGGCCTGGTCCAAACCCAGCTTGGAGAGCCGGTAGCGCAATGACCGGAAGCTGATGCCGAGCCGCTTGGCGGCGGCGGTCTTGTTCCAGCGGCTTTCGATGAGCGCCTCTTCGAGCACCTCCCGCTCGATGCGGGCAAGAAAATCGTCCAGGTTTTCGCCTGGATTTCGCTGGCACGCCCCCGAAGCCGCGTTCGGCGCGGTCGCGGGGCGTGAAAGGGGGCCCAGATCTTCCCGGTGGATCATTCCCCCTTCGCAGAGGGCAAAGGCGCGTTCGAGAATGTTTTCCAGCTCCCGAACATTGCCCGGGAAAGAATGATTTTGCAGGGCTTCGAGCGCGTCGGCCTCGATTTTTGGTCGGGGCTGTTGGTAACTGCGCGCGATGGAAGCGAGAAGGTGCTCGACCAGTTCCGGCACGTCTTCCGGGCGCTCTCGCAAGGGCGGCATGGTGAGCTCGATGACGTTGAGCCGGTAGTAGAGGTCCTGTCGGAACAGTCCCTCTTCCACCCGGCCGGCTAGGTTTTGGTGGGTGGCGCTGATGATGCGCACGTCCACGGCCAGTTCACGGGTGAAGCCCACGGGGCGTACTTTTTTCTCCTGGATGACCCTGAGCAGTTTCACCTGCATGGAGAGAGGCAGGTCGGCCACTTCGTCGAGAAAGAGCGTTCCTCCATCCGCTTCCAGAAAGAGGCCCTTGTTGTCCGAGACGGCGCCGGTGAAGGCGCCTTTCCGGTGGCCGAAGAGCTCGCTTTCCATCAGCTCGTGTGGAATGGCGCCGCAGTTCACCGCCACGAAAGGCCCTTCCCGCCGCGGCCCGAGCTGGTGGATGAGGCGGGCAGCCAGCTCTTTTCCCGTGCCCGATTCACCGCTGATGTGCACCGGCGCTTGACTGCGCGCCAGTTTGGCAATCAGGTTGCGTACCTCTTCCATGGCGGCCGAGTGGCCGTGGAGGGGGCTCTCTTGCCGTTTTTTTTCCGGCGTACTGTCGGCGGTCGTAGGCTCACCCAGCTTGAGTGCCGTATGTACCAGTTTGCGCAACACCGGCAGGTCCACCGGCTTGGAGACGAAATCGAAGGCGCCCGCTTTCAATGCTTCCACAGCCGTCTCCATGTTGCCGTGAGCGGTGATCATCGCCACCGGGGTTCGTGGATGATCCCGGACGATCTCCCGCACCAACTCGATGCCGTCGCCATCGGGCAGGCGCATGTCGAGCAGGCAGAGGTCGAAAGGGTGCTCTCCCAGCGCCGTTCGCGCTTCCGCAAGAGTGGCTGCGCTGACGGTTTCCAGCTCCATGCGCATGAGCGTGATCTCGAGTAGCTCGCGGATGTCCGCCTCGTCGTCGACGATCAATGCGAGAGGGCGTCTGTGGTTGTTTTCTTTCATTCCATGTGCCCCGTCTTTTCAGGCTTGAACCTCAGGCGGAAACTGTTTCCACCGGTGGAGATGGGCAGATAACTGATACGCACATTGTTGGCGTCGCACAACTCTTTGGCCAGGTAGAGCCCGAGTCCAGTGCCGACGTTGCTGGTGGTGAAGAAAGGATCGAAGATCTTGTCCACTATATCCCGTGGAATCTGCCTGCCGTTGTCCATCACCTGGAGATGCCCCTCCTTCGTCATTTCATCTATGCCGCCGGCGAGAGTGATCGTCAGGTGGCCGGTAGGACCCTCGTGGTGTTTGACTGCATTTTCCACCAGGATTTCGAGAACCTGCCTGATCTGCTGGGGATCGAAGTGGAGTCGTGCGTCGGCCGGCGAGACCTGCACTTGTATCTGTTCTTTGCGGAGCCTCAAGTTTTCTCTCATCTCCGTCGCCAACCGGTTCAACCAGGGTTGCAGAAAGATCTCCTGGGGTTCCGGCTCGCGTTGGCGGGAAAGAGAAAGGATGTTTTCGATCACTTCGTTGAGACGGGCAGTGTTGCGGTCGATGATCTCGATCATGCGTCGGTCAGTGCCCTGAAGGTCAGGCGATTCCCGCAAAAGTTGGTTCGCATGGCCGATGGCACCGAGGGGGTTGCGGATCTCGTGGGCGATGCTGGCCACCAGTTTTCCCAGCGAGGCCAGCTTGAGCTGCTGCGCCTGGGCGGCGGCGAGAGAGGCGTCGTCGATGAAGATCAGCAACGCCCCGTTGGTTCGCTTGCCCAGTTGCTGGAAGGTCACCAACAGGTCGTTTCCCTCCGCCTGGGTATGAATGTGGCGCTGTTTGGATGTGGGTTGGAGCTGCCAGGTGTCCAATGCGTTGGCGAGATGGGGATGAATTTCCTCCAAAGGATGGCCGATGGCGGATACCGGCCTTCCCAGGAAGGTCCAGGCCGCGTCGTTCAGCATTTTTATTTTTCGGTGATGATCGAGAATCACCACGCCAGTGTGCATCTGCTGGATCACCTGCTCATTGAGTTCTGTGAGGTTGGTGATGTCGCGTCCCTGCTGCCTGATCAGCTTTTCGCTGATGCGGGCACGGTTCGCCAGCTCCAGGGAAAGAAACGCCAGAGCGAAGTAGGAGAGCCCCATTAGAACCATGGAGAAATAGGCGGGTTGCGGACGGACGCCGGTGGCTACGGCGATGCGGTCTTCCGTGAACAGGGCGAGGCTGGCGATGGTGGCGGCGAGCATCGCGGTGGTGCCCGACAGGCCCTGGGCGGCGAAGGCGATGGAGATGCCCAACAGGATGCCGAGGCCGGAACCAGGCCCGCCCGAGGTGTAGATGAAGATAGCCACGGCCAGGCTGTCCACCGTGATGGCGAACAGATATTCCACCGTCGCCGAGCCGATGTCGAGCAGGCTCAGCAGCAGCGAGGCGAGGGTGAGGATGAGATAGACCACCAGCGTCAGCGAGTGCAGTTGGGGGTCTTCATTGCCCAGATAGCTCGGACCGAGGCCGGTGAAGAAAGAGATCAGCAGCGCCAGGGCCAATACGAAGCGGTAGAAGAAGTAGAGTCGCATCTGCCGCTTCTGGCTGTCGTCATCAGGGAAGATCACCAGCGTGTCCGCAATGGCGCGCGGTCTCTTCACTGCGATTCCTCACGTGCGTGCTCTTCGCTGCAGTACCGTTTTCCGTCGCGGGTCACCGCCTCCTTCTCGGGTACGTGGAGGCCACACCGGTGGCAAGGAACCATGTTTTCTACAGCCGGTTTTTCCCGTTTCGCGCCATGGGGCGCCACAGGGCGACGCAACGCCCGCAGCGCGCTCCAGGCGAGCAGAACGGCGGCAACCAGAAGGAGGAATTTCATGTGGTAACGAACGATGGGCCTTTGTGCTACTTTATCACTCTTTAATTAGCTGCTGGAGAGGGCGGAAGGGTTGGAAGGAAACCCACCGTATCCGCTTTGCCGGTTCCGGCGAGACGTTGCACCATACGGCTTTGGTTTGTTGCACCGACCCTTGTCGGGGATGAGGTCTCATGAAGATTGCTGTTGCGCAGGTCAACCCCGTGGTGGGGGACATTGCGGGTAACGCGGAGCGGATCCTCTCGTGGGCGCGGCGTGCGCGCGATGAGTTGGGCGCCGACCTGGTGGTCTTCCCGGAACTGGTGCTCACCGGCTATCCGCCGGAAGACCTGCTGCTGCGCAGCGATTTTCTCGATTTGTGCGAGCGGATGCTCCACAGGGTGCGCCGCGAGACGCGCGGCATCGATCTTCTGCTGGGCTATCCGCGCCGCCGGCAGGGTCGGCTCTACAACGCGGCGGGATACCTGCGCGACGGGGATGTGCTGGCCGAATACTTCAAGGCGGAACTGCCCAACTACAGTGTTTTCGACGAGAAGCGCTATTTCGTCCCGGGCGGCGAACCTTGTGTGGTGAACGTCGGCCGCCACGCCATCGGCATCACCCTTTGCGAGGACATCTGGACGCCGGGCGCGGCCCGCCGCGCGGCGGAGGCGGGCGCAGGCTTGATCGTCAATCTCAACGCATCGCCCTACCAGATGGGCAAGGGAGAGCAACGGCTGGAAGTGGTTCGGGCGCGGGCGCGGGAAAACGAGGTGCCCATTCTCTATGTGAATCAGGTGGGAGGGCAGGACGAGCTGGTCTTCGACGGCGGCTCCTTCGTCCTTGACGCCGGCGGCCGGCTGGTTCAGCGCAGTCCGCAGTTCGTCGAGTCCCTGGAGCTGCTGACCCTGGATGAAGAGGGCGCGCCCCGAGCGGGCGAAATGGCTTCCTGGCCCGAGGAGACGGAGGCGGTCTACCGGGCGCTGGTGCTGGGGATCCGCGACTACGTCCACAAGACCGGCTTCAAGGGAGTGGTGCTGGGGCTCTCGGGAGGGATCGATTCGGCGCTCACCGCCGCGCTCGCCGTGGACGCCCTCGGCGCCGATCAGGTGGAGGTGGTGCTCATGCCCTCCCGCTACACCGCCGACATGAGCAACGAGGATGCCCTCAAGCAGGCGCGCATCCTTGGAGTGAAGCACAGCATCATCCCCATCGAGCCCGCCTTTCAGGCGTTTCTGGGCATGCTCCAGCCCGAGTTCGAGGGGATGCCCATGGACGTCACCGAGGAGAACATCCAGGCGCGCTGTCGCTGTATCGTGCTCATGGCGATCAGCAACAAGACCGGTCGCATGCTGCTCACCACCGGCAACAAGAGCGAGGTGTCGGTGGGATACGCCACGCTCTATGGCGACATGGCGGGCGGCTTCGCGCCGCTCAAGGACGTCTTCAAAACCATGGTCTACCGCCTGGCGCGGTGGCGCAACCGCAACGGCGAGGTGATTCCGCGGCGGGTGATCGAGCGGCCGCCGTCGGCGGAGCTGCGGCCGGACCAGAAGGACACCGATTCCCTGCCTCCCTACGAGGTGCTGGACGCCATCCTGGAACGCTATGTGGAGCTCGATCAGGGGATCGAGGAGATCGTCGCCGCCGGCTACGACGAGTTTCTGGTGAAGCGGGTGGTGGCCATGGTGGACCGCAACGAATACAAGCGCCGTCAGGCGCCGCCCGGCATCAAGGTCTCCAGGCGTGCCTATGGCCGAGATCGACGGTATCCTATCGTCAACGGTTTCGGATGATCACCAACGAGGAGAGAATATGAAGAAGATCGAGGTCGTTCTCAAACCCTTCAAGCTCGACGATGTCCGCGAGGCGCTCTCGGAGATCGGCATCACCGGCATGACGGTGACCGAAGTGAAGGGTTTCGGTCGTCAGAAGGGCCACACCGAGCTCTATCGCGGCGCCGAGTATGTGGTGGACTTCCTGCCCAAGGTGAAGATGGAGGTGGTGGTTCGCGAAGAGCAACTGGAACAGTGCGTGGAGACCATCATCGGCGCCGCGCGCACCGGCAAGATCGGCGACGGCAAGATCTTCGTCACGCCGGTGGAGCAGGTGATCCGCATTCGGACCGGAGAGAAGGACGCCGACGCCATCTGAACGGAGTCGGCGGTCGGCGGTGCGCGCGGCTCGGACTCCGACTCCATTTTTCCGCGGACCCTTCGCCCTCCGCTCGAAGCGGACCGCCTGCGGCGGTCTTCTTCTTCTGGCCGCCACAGGGGGGCGGGGGGCGCTGCTGTTTTGTCTCTTTCTCCTTCTGTCGCTTGCGCCTCCGGCGCCGGCGGCGCCGCCCGAGATCCGTATCGGGGTGCTGAGCCATCGGGGCGACGAGGCGACCCTGCGGAACTGGTCGCCCACCGCCGACTATCTGAGCCGCGAGATTCCCGAGTACCGCTTTCGCATCGTTCCGCTCGATTTTCGTCAGATCGAACCGGCGGTGAAGAACGAGCAGGTGGAGTTTCTGCTGGTCAATCCCGGCATCTACGTGAACATGGAGGTGCGCTACCGCATCACCCGCATCGCCACTCTCAACAACCTGCTCGACGGCCGGCCGCTGAACCTGTTCGGCGGGGTCATCTTCACCCGCGCCGACCGCAGCGACATCCGCACCCTGGACGACGTGCGCGGCAAGCGTTTCATGGCGGTGGACCGGACTTCTCTCGGCGGCTTTCAGATGGCCTGGCAGACGCTGCGCGAACGGGGCATCGACATTCATGCGGACACTCGCAGCCTCGCCTTCGGGGGAACCCACGACGCCGTGGTGCGCGCGGTGCTGGAGGGGAGGGCCGACGTGGGCACGGTGCGCACCGGCATTCTGGAGGCGATGAGCCTGGACGAGGGCTCCCCCCTCCAACGGGTGCGAATCCTCGGCGACCGCATGGACGAGGCGCACCCCTTCCACCACAGCACGCGGCTCTACCCCGAGTGGCCCTTCAGCAAGCTGTCCCACACCTCCACGCGGCTGGCGCGGCGGGTGGCCATCGCCCTGTTGCGCATGTCTTCCCTGGAACCCGCTGCTCAGTGGGGAGACTATGCCGGCTGGACCATTCCCCTGGAATATCAGCCGGTGCACGATCTGCTCAAGGAACTGCACCTGCCGCCCTACGACAGGCCGGCGCGCTTCACGCTGGTGGACGCGGCCCGCAAGTACTGGTACTGGCTGCTGACGGTGTCCTTGCTGCTGGTGGCCCTGGCGGTGATGTCGGCCTGGGTGACGCGGTTGAACCTGGCATTGGAGCGGTCGAGAAAACGGCTCGAACGCCAGCACAATCTCATTCTCGATTCGGTGGCGGACGGCATCTACGGCGTGGATCTCGACGGCAACGCCACCTTTTTCAACAAGGCGGCGGAGAAGATCACCGGCTGGAGGGCGGAGGAGCTCATCGGCTTCAACCAACACGAGCGGCTGCATCACACCCGCAGCGACGGTTCGCCCCATCCTCCCGAAGCCTGCCCCGTCTACCAGACCTTTCGCGACGGGCAGACGCGCTACGTGCGGGAGGACCTCTTCTGGAGAAAGGACGGAAGCGGATTTCCGGTGGAGTACAGCAGCACCCCCCTGCGGGACGAGAACGGCGCCATCGTGGGAAGCGTGGTGGTGTTCCGCGACATCAGCGCCCGCAAGCAGGCGGAGGAGAAGGCGCGTCAGCACCAGACGGAGTTGGCCCACGTGGCGCGGTTGAGCACGCTGGGAGGGATGGCCTCGGGGATGGCGCACGAGCTCAACCAGCCGCTCACCGCCATCGCCACCAACGCCGACGCCTGCATCCGCCTGTTGGAAAACGGTCCCGAGGCGCGCAACCGCATCATCGACGCCCTGGAGACCATCGGCGCCCAGGCGCGCCGCGCCGGCGGCATCATCCATCAGCTCCGGCAATTCGTGCGCAAGGAAGCGCCGGAGCCGGCGCCGGTGAACCTCAACCGTCTCATCGAAGAGGTGCTGACGCTGGTGCGGCCCGAACTGGAGCGGGCGCGGGTCGCCGTGGAGCTGCATCTCGATCCCCATCTGGCGTTGGTTCCGGCGCAACGGATCCAGATCGACCAGGTGCTCCTCAATCTGGTGCTCAACGCGCTGGAGGCGATGAGCGAGGTGGCGCCGGCCGAGCGCCGGCTCGTTCTGCGCACCGCCAACGCGGG
>Ga0256841_1000453_pt1 | contig 42514 bp, 38 predicted proteins | sample 356308metaG_FD_185971 | JGI IMG/M metagenome (GOLD analysis project Ga0256841, IMG submission 185971) | Hydrothermal vent microbial communities from Mid Atlantic Ridge, Atlantic Ocean - 356-308 | ecosystem: Environmental > Aquatic > Marine > Hydrothermal vents | place: Atlantic Ocean: Mid...
TCCCCCGGCTCATTCCTCAGATCCGATCCCATACTTCTTACACCACGCCCAGAAGGTGGTGCGACTGACCTTCAAACTCTCGGCCGCTCTCGTCTTATTCCCCCCATAAATCGCCAACCGACGTTGAACCACCCACGCCAAAATCTGATCCAGACTCAGATGATCCCACACCGTCAACTGTTCCCTGCTGAGCACATCCGCGGATGAGAGAACCACATCCTTCAGCACCGGCCGGAAATCGTCCACCTCTAACATTCTCCGTGTGGGGTCGGCGTACACCACAGCGACTTCCAACACATTGAGCAATTGCCGCACATTGCCCGGCCACGGCTGCCGCTCCAAATAACTCACCGCCTCAGCCGAAACCGACACGAGATTCTTCTCGTGCTTGCGATTGTATATCGGCAAGAAATAGTCGACCAACGCCCGAATGTCAGCCCGCCGCTGTCTCAGCGGGGGGATCTCAAGCCGAGCCGGGAACCGGAAAAGAAGCGACTCCAGGAAGGTACCCGCCTCGACCATCTCGGAGAGATCCTGATCCGTGGCGGCAATGACCCGCACATCGGCCCGAATCAGTCTCGCCCCGCCCAGCCGATGGAAGGCCTTCTCCTGCAGGACGCGAAGCAACTTGGATTGCTGCGACCGCGGTAAATGGCCGATTTCATCGAGAAAAAGCGTGCCGCCCTGAGCCTGCTCGAACCGTCCACGATACCGCTCAGTAGCCCCGGTGAACGCCCCCCTCTCATGCCCGAAGAGTTCCGACTCGAACAACGTCTCGGGAAACGCCATCACATTCATGGCGATAAAGGGTCCGGTGGCCCGCGCACTCAACCGGTGCATCTCCCGCGCCAGCAATTCCTTCCCCACGCCCGACTCCCCAATGATGAGCACATCCATTTCGGCTCTCGCCAACTTGGCCGCTTGCCGGAGCACCAGGAGCATCGCTGGATCTTCAACGACGACATGGGGGAATCGCTCTCTGATGTCCGAAGCGGAGCTCTTCTGCCTCATCATCCTCTCCCCTATCACTACTGTGACCTCGATGTGACCCTCTGTTGGATGGGCAATCAGATCGCACGCGTTCTCTTCACCTTCTTTCTTTACGGTGACCTTGAGGCGAGGCACCGTGGAAGATACACGAACCCCTCCCGACGACGTTGCCCATTGCTCACCCATTCCTCACAAATTGGCCACGGTGACCCTCCTCAGGCTCAACGAACTACACACGCCATGGGCGAGTTTGGGAGTCCCACCCATCAAATGCGCTAGGCTCATGTTGACTCAGCCGCCACATTAGTAGACTCCAACCGGGAGTATAGTCCTGCGGCTAAAGGATGTCAATGCACCGCAAGGTGCCCTGGTGAGGGGAAAGAGGCCGTTCCTTCAGATAGACGGTGCCAGGCTGAAAGAGATCAGAGACATGCCTGACATGCGTCAGAAGGATGCCCATCTGGAATGGGCGTGAGCCTCATAATGGGCGGCACAGGCGAAGAGGTGAAGGGATTCGACTCCAAGCTGAAGCATTGAAAACTCGAGTCGATCAAGGCGTTGACCGAAGAGGAATATAAGCGAGAGCGGGTCGCGTCGTGGTGTCTCCCTTCAACGCCCTAACTCAGCCCGACCTGCCAGCACTGTCTCGATGACCGGGTGATCAGCGGCCACAACGTGACTCACTACTCGCCGAACATCCCCGATAGACAGTATGCGCGCACGACCAGCCGGGCTACTCACCTCCGGAGACATCACCGCCGGAAAATCCGTCAAGGTGTCCCATGACGTCGACGACCATGGGATAATCACCCGGCCTTTCGCCGGCTCAATTCGAGCCTGACGTTCTCCCTTCGGTGAAAACTCATCCCCTAACCGAAGAGGCCCTGGCCCAGCACCGGCGCAATGACCAGGCTGACCACCGACATGAGCTTGATGAGGATGTTCATCGATGGACCGGAGGTGTCCTTGAACGGGTCGCCCACCGTGTCGCCAACCACGGCGGCCTTATGAGCATCGCTGCCCTTGCCACCCAGGTGTCCCTCCTCGATGTACTTCTTGGCATTATCCCAGGCCCCACCGGCATTGGCCATCAACAACGCCAACAGCACGCCCGTGGTCAACGCGCCAGCCAGCATGCCCCCAAGCGCCTCCTTCCCAAAGATGAAACCCACCAACAAGGGCATGAGGACGGCAAAGACGCCAGGCAAAATCATCTCCTTGAGCGCCGCCGTCGCCGAAATGTCCACGCAGCGCGCCGTATCGGGCTTGGCCGTCCCTTCCATCAACCCTTTGATCTCGCGGAACTGCCGCCGCACCTCTTCTACCATCTTGAACGCCGCCCGCCCCACTGACGACATCGTCGCCGCGGCAATGAAGAAGGGCACGATGCCTCCGATGAACAAGCCCACCACCACATGCGCATTCGTCAGATCAATGGCCTCCAACCCCGCCGAACTCCGAAAGGCCGAGAACAGAGCCAACGCCGTCAAGGCCGCCGAACCAATGGCAAACCCCTTCCCCACGGCCGCCGTCGTATTCCCCAACGCATCGAGACCGTCGGTGATCTTGCGCGTCTCGGGACCGAGTTGACTCATCTCGGAGATGCCTCCGGCATTATCGGCGATCGGTCCATAGGCATCAACAGACATCACCAATCCGGTCGTGGCCAACATGCCTACAGCGGCCAGACCGATGCCGTAAAGTCCGGATACGGCATGAGCCACTAACACAGCGGCACAGATCCCCAGCACCGGCAGAATCGTCGATTGCATCCCCACGGCCAATCCGGTGATGATATTGGTCGCCGATCCGGTGATCGAAGCTTGGGCAATGCGCAGGATGGGCTTGCTCGCCGTGTAATAGTAGGTGATGTAGCCAATGAGTAACCCGGCTGCCGAACCGCCCAGCAGGGCCCAGAACGGTCCATAAGGAACCGGTCCCCCAGGATACCCCAGCCCCATGGCGGCGATGGCCACAAACGAACCGGCGAGCATGAGAATCGTCGCCAGCACCGTCGCCGCATTGAGAACGGCCGCCGGATTCATGTTCTTGAACAGGCGCACAGCCAGTACACTCAAGAGAGAACTGGCCGTGCCAATGGTCACTACGACCAGGGGCAAGGCCATCCAGGCCAGACGACCATCGGCCAGCTCGGTCGACGTGGCCGCGATGGCGATCGTTGCCACGATCGAGCCCACATATGATTCGAATAAGTCCGCTCCCATGCCCGCCACATCACCGACGTTATCCCCGACGTTATCGGCGATGGTGGCCGGATTGCGGGGATCATCCTCGGGGATGCCCGCCTCGACCTTGCCCACCAGATCAGCGCCGACGTCGGCCGTCTTGGTGTAAATGCCACCACCGACGCGAGCGAACAAGGCGATGGAACTCGCTCCCATGGCGAAGCCATTGATGACGGCAGAAGCATCCGGCGGAGAAAGCTGTAGCCACTGCGTGTATACGTAAAGTAACACGCCGACACCCACCAATCCCAGACTGGCCACCGACATGCCCATGACAGCGCCTCCACTGAAGGCTACTCGGAGCGCCTCATTTTGTCCGTGACTGCGCGCCGCTTCGGCCGTCCGGACGTTGGCCCGCGTCGCCGCATTCATCCCGAAGAATCCCGCTAACATGGAGCAGGTAGCGCCCAATACGAATGATAGGGCCGTCAAATGCCCGCGCGGCAAGCCGAAGAAAATGGCCGCGGCGACGACGATGATGAAGATGAGCAAGATGGAATATTCCCGCCGCAAGAAGACCATCGCGCCTTCATGGATGGCGCCGGAGATCTCCACCATCACGCCATCGCCGGCCGGTTGGCGAAGCACTTGCAGGTAGGTCAACGCCGCAAACCCCAACCCAATCACTCCCAGAATGGGAGCGACGATCATCAACGTGGTCGAATCCATGGCTTATTCCCTCGATATCTTTAGTTTGATATGGAAAGGCACACTTATAGCACAAGCGTCGACCGTCAGCAAGACTCTCCAATAAAGCCGGTGCGTCAACCGGAACTCGAGCGTCAAGACTCGGCGAACCGAGACCTCCTTGCGGAGAGAGGAGGTCGGATGAGTCACTCGTCCTGGTCAGAGGATGGCCTCTCGCCGCGCTTGGCCTCCTCCCAGAGCGCATCCATCTCAGCTAACGTCGCCTCCTCGAGCGTGCGCCCGCGTTTATGGAGCTCGACCTCGATATGGCGAAATCGCCGTTTGAACTTTCGATTGGCGGCGCGCAGGGCCAATTCTGGATCAATATCGAGCAACCGGGCCAGATTGGCGACGGCGAACAAGAGATCGCCGATCTCCTCTTTGATCTTTTCTTTCTCGGCCAGGCGCGCTTCGATGATGCTTTTCAACTCCCGCAACTCTTCTTCGATTTTATCCATCACCTGGACGGGACCGTCCCAATCGAAGCCCACTCGTCCGGCGCGTGCGGTGAGCTGATAGGTCTCGATGAGAGCGGGAATTTTGGTCGATACACCTTCCAACAACGAAGGGGGCTCCTCGGGCGATGCTTCGGCCCGCTCGGCGGCCTTGATCGCTTCCCAGTTCTGCAACACCTCAGCCGATGTCGAGGCTTTGGCGTCACCAAACACGTGCGGATGGCGCCGGACCATCTTGTGATAAATGTGACTGATGACGTCGGCGATAGTGAAGTCGCCGCGCTCGCTGGCCATTTGCGCATAGAAGACGATGTGAAAGAGCAGATCGCCGAGCTCGTGGCAGAGCGCGCGAGGATCTCCCTTCTCGATGGCCTCCAGAACCTCATAGGCTTCCTCAATCGTCATGGGACCGACCGTCTCATATGTCTGCTCCCGATCCCAAGGACATCCATCCGGGCCACGAAGCCTGGCCGCCAATTGAACCAATGACTCGAATGTGATGTCGGACATAAGGCATCGATTATACGCAGGCGGATGGAAGGGCAGCAAGCGGGAGGGCGAGCCGGGGTCGGTCGGCGAGGAACAGCTCCGGAGTGCACATTCAAATTCCCTTCATCGCAAGGAGCGTGTTCGAGCTCTTATTGGCTCATGTGAGCACAATGCGGCTCGGATTCCCGCTGGTAACTCGCTAAATGAGGTAAACATCTCCTTGGAGAATCACATAGACGTGGCGATTCCAATGACGGGTCCCCCAGCGTTCACATGCTGGCGAACAGATGATACTCACAGTGGACTTAACTTGCTTGAATTTGCCATGTAGAGGAAACGGCGGCCGGCGACGACCATCCCGTACACGACTGTCCGCTCCCATATATTCCTCAACGCATTTCCCCTTGTGTCTCTGCCTGGCAGAATGGTGATACGCAGCAGCAATCATGAATGAAAGGGTGGAGTGGGAGGTGAGCCATTCGGCGAGACGCTCTTGGAGGTGCAAACCTCTACTATGCATAGATCCCTCACTCGACTCTCACGGCCGGTGATGCCGTTATCCACGAAGGTCAATTTTGGTGGAAAACGGCCGCGTCACTCTTTCACACACCTACCCGAGGTCATGGGTAGTACACAATTGCAGCACGCGTAGTAACCCTCCCTGCAATCCACTTCGCACGCCGACGAGACGGGCTCAAAGCCGCAATCTATGCTGCAACCACTCGCCCCTCTCCCGCCCGCTTGACAGGTCCCTAGGGGTACATCCACACCGGACCCAATAGCAGCGATACCGAGCCCTTCCGTCGAGACCTCCTCGATATCCACTCCGAAGTCACGACGATGATGAATGAGTTCGATCCCCTTGCTCAGACGAATCGCAGCCCGCGACGCCCGTTCGGAACCTGCTCCCACCGACAGATCCAGAAGAACACCACCATCAGGCGACGTCACAACTAATCGGCCACGTTGATGGCGGATATGGGCGGAATTCATCCTGATCCACAGTCCCGCGTACTCATCGGATTTCACCTCTGGAGTGAACAAAAACAGGTCGTCAGCAGACCCATCAGGAGGAGCATCTGCCTTTTTCCTGTCGATGACGACGGCGATTCTTCCATATGCGTCCGTCTTAATGAGCGTTTCACCGGTCAGGACCACCTCATCGAAACGACGTAAGCGACCGCCAGAAAGGGCATCAGAAGGTGGCCCCGCGAGCGGGAGAACGATCACCATCAGGAAGAAAGCGAAAAATGTGCGCCTCATGACTCGATCCCCCCCTTCCTCACACGATCACTCAACCTGCTTTTACATTTCCATCATACGGAAATCCTTGTTCGAGTTCAACGATCCAAATTTCCCCAAAGGTGGCCAAACATCCCACAATGTCACATGATTTCGCATACCATTTCATCGCCATTCGCCGCGATGCCCGCACCCACCGACCAACGACCGTGCGCTGACGGACCGGATTCCCCGCTTCGGTAGATTCTCAATCGCCGCCTGCCTCGCCGGTCAGTCCACCCTCTCTGCCCCCCCCGGATTCCGCCCCAGGACCGCGCGGAATGAGCAAACAGCGACTGCAGAGCATCACCCGACCGCTCGGTAACTCCTGATAGGCCACCCACTCATTCTTCACCCAAATGGAGAGCGTCTTCCGATTCCTCCCTATGCGCCGCGCGGCTTCCCGAATGGAGACATGTTCGGTCTTTTGCCGACAACGATGACAGAAATATTCCGGCATAGTCCCTCCCCGTTCGCACATTCAACCCCATCGCAGGTGAGTTCCGCTACGCTCGCGCCCCGTACAAGACTCGCACCTCGGGCAGAACGCTCACGACCCACCTCGTAGAAAAGCTCACACGGTCAACTCATTGCTGACATCAACCTTCCATCACACTCCTGCTATGAACCCCGAACCAATATATCACACGCCTGGGAAATCGCTCAACATCACCAAGTCAATGATGACCAGTGAGTATCCATGGCCCGTCAGAGCGCTATGTGCATCGCGCGGGATTGACGATGAGCACTTCACGCCCCTTGTTGAAGGAATTGCTGATGATTGCAGAGGCAATAGGAGAGTGACGAGCACGGCCTCGACGCGCGACAGGATGAACTGAGCCTTCGACCAGAATGGGTGCAGACCATAGTCAGGTCTCCGTTCCGCCGGAGGCTCCGCCGTTCACCCGGCAAGGAAGCGGTATGCTCCTCGGATCCGGACGCGTAACAATCCCCGGAGACCCGCTCCGGAGCTTTCTCTCCATGCGCCAATTTCCCGATCACTAGCTGATGAACGTCAAGAACTCTGGAGACCAGCTCCAGGGCCCGCGTTCAGACGCCTCTTCAATTTTAAACTCCCACTCTTTCATGAACTTGTTTTCATCTTCCCTTTGCACGATTGAAAGCCCTATCGATGAGGGTCGTTTTTTTCATCGACGATCCTGTAAAATTATGATAACCTCCTCCCTGCCATCACCATCCACATCTTCCTGAAAGATAGCCTTTTTCGCTCATGACCGAACTCCGCGATTTCCGCGCTATGCGGAAGGACCTGAAGAAGCGTGTCCTGAGGCATGGAATAGGCTCGCAACAAAAATAAAGACAAGAACCCGAAGGCTGCTCGCTTGAGTTTTTCCCACATAGCTTTCCCCAAAATTGTTTGATCCTCAGTTAAACCTCCAGAACACGGTCGTGCGCCCAGTTCCCGCATTACAATCGAAGGGTAAGTTTAAAGCTTGGAATAATCCATCTGAGAGACACATGCTTGTAGTCGTATTTGGTGAGGAAACATTCCCGGTATTCCAATATGGATTATTCGACTGAGATCCTCTATCCTCGAATCTTGCTACCTTACTTTTTCCAGTGTTGGTAACCACTCGAACATTTATCGCTCTGCAAGTTAGGGGGGCGGGCAATGCCACAAAAGCTTCCAAAGAACTTGTGTCACTACAGGACCTCTGCGGATTGTTCGGAGCGCGATTCGGGAAGCCATCCGATGTGCAGAAGGTTTGATAAAAGTAAGAACCAAACCTTCTACGATCACTTGGCGGCAAATTGCAGGGAACTCCTGGATTCAAGCAACATTCAAGATCAGCTCTCACCCGAAACCACACATTGATCTTTTGCGTTGATTGTATATTCGCGGCATCATCTCTCACCGTGAGGTCCCTCGTGGCCGACGTCCCCGCCACTGTCTTCAGGGTGACGTTGAAACTATGCACGCCGTTGTCACTGGAAGTGTATGTATAGTTACTGGGCAATACGGCTTTCGCATCTCCGGAACTGAACCTCACCGTCCCCCGGTACTCCGTGAATGTCTGCCCAAAATTGTCTATCGCCCTCACGCGAATCGTCCCTGGCTGCCCCGAAACCAAACTGTTGGTCTGCCCCGGCACCGGCCTCGACGTCACCGTAATTTCGAAACGTTCTAAGGTCTTCACCTCCACCTCCAGCGAGGCCGAGAAGGTGGTGGGGATGCTCTGACAAATCTCACACCCACCCGGCGAGCGGAGCCCCAGCCCACCCCCATCATCTCCCCTCTCCTCCCCCACCCCTATGAACCCCACCACCCCACAATAGGCCTCACACACCTGCTCCACCCCATCATACTCGACAATGATCTCACACTGACCCGGCCCCACCAACGTCACTCGCCCCTTGCTGAACGGAGTATTACTCACCGTCGCCACCGCCGAATTCGTGCTCCTAGTAGTATACCCCACTGCTGGTCGTAATGTCCCGATCCCGCAAAAACTCCCCCGTACAACATGACATCCGCTTCTCATACACCGTCACCTGCCTCGTCTCCCCCACCACGCCGACCAACGACGGCTTCGGCCAGGGATCACAAACATCCCCGCTCACAAACCCAATGCAGCTTGTCGCCTCTGGCTCCGCCCCACAACTGTAACTGCTGCTGACCCCTTCCCCCGAATGATACACAATCGCCCGCCCCACCACACGCCCCAACCCGCCTTCCCCTCCCCACTCCACCTGCCCCCGCTCTACCCACTGCGGCAACACCTGCCCGTTGATGTCTTCCATCAACCGCTCCTTCAACTCCTGCAGGTCAATCGTCACCGTCTGTCCCGGCGCTAACTCCCGCTCCCCCAGCTCATACACACCCCCCTCATAGATCAGTCGCATCCAGTACCGACTCTCTTCCCGTCGCGCGTTCTTCAACACCACAATGGTCCGATTCCCTCCATCCAGCCGAAATGGATAGTTGAATACGTTGCTGGCCAAATCCACCGGATCCACCATCGGCATATCGAACACATGATCCCCGCTGGCATCCACGCTGGTCAACTGCGCCACCAACTCCCCCGGCGCCCCATCATGCTCGATCTCCAGCCCCGCCGCGTGAATTCGTTCCGGGATCTCTACCACTGACTCCAGCGACGCTCTCAGGTTGATCCGCCGCACCTCCTGTGGCTCCAGCGTGAAGGGAGGCACTTTCGCCCGACTGGCCATCCCCGCATTGGCCCGGCGGCTATACCTCACCGTAATCTTCACCGGCAGCGGACGATCGGTAGTATTCCGCAGCAGCAACCAGGGAGTGAAGCTGATTCCCGCAGGCAGCCCCGGCAGCGCCTCCGTCTGTCCCATGAACAGTTGTGCTCCCTGCAACGTCTCCGTCTGCGACATTCGTGGGTCAAAAAATAGAAGAGAAGCCCCGGGCGGGATCCACCACAAACCCACGGGCCAGCAAGCTCCCCGGTTCTCCCTCATACGTCAGTGTTATCCCTCCTTGCCCAACCGACCCGGCCACGGCTCCCAGGACCTCATCCACATCCAACACCTGACACGCATGCGGACCTAGCCTCCATTCACCGCTCATCACTGCCTCACCGGCGATATAAAATGTGGACCTCACAGCCAGCGGCCGCGCGTCCACATTGGTGAATATGAGATACACCCGATCAGCAGGGTCTAACCGCCACCATAGCCCCTCTAATCGCGAAGAGCGAGCCTGATTAACCGTCACGGGGATGTCAAACTGGAGATGATGCCCCGTATCGGTCATCGTCACCTGAGCGGCTAACGCCCATATCGTTTGACCATTGTGCTCCAGTTGCAGACTCCCCGATGTGAAAGGCGCATCCGGCCCGTGCTCCTGCCCGGCCACCTATGAGCCTATATCGACGACGATGTACTCATGAGGACCAAGCTCCACGGCGTCCAAGGCCAGTGGCGTTCCCATTATGTCGTAAAGCGTAGGCCAGACGGTGAGCGCTTCATCAGTGGTATTGCTCAATGTGAGTTGAGCCTCATATCCATCCTCAATGGTCCAGTAGGCCCCATAGAGCACCGGCAATTCCATATCGTCCTTCTGTGATGTCTGGACCGCTGCCCCTTTCGTCGCCCTTGACGCCCTGGCCAGCACCTTGTTCGAGTTCAATGATCCAAATTTCCCCAAAGGTGGCCAAACATCCCACAATGTCACATGATTTCGCATAAATTTTGTCGCCATTCGCCGCGATGCCCGCACCCACCGACCAATGACCGTGCGCTGACGGACCGGATTCCCCGCTTCGGTAGATTCTCAATCGCCGCCTGCCTCGCCGGTCAGTCCACCCTCTCTGCCCCCCGGATTCCGCCCCAGGACCGCGCGGAATGAGCAAACAGCGACTGCAGAGCATCACCCGACCGCTCGGTAACTCCTGATAGGCCACCCACTCATTCTTCACCCCAATAGCGGGGAGCCGTCACGCTTCATCCCAATTAGCCAAGAGCGCAACTATCTCTGGAGACCGGCTCTGGAGCCGGGCATGCGGTCCAGTTGAGGAAGTGCGAGATGAAGATTCACAGAAGCAAATCGGAACACCGGACCCGCTCATGAGCGTGTACGCGCCACGAACCGTGAGAGTGGAGCCGCCGAGATCACCGAAACCACAGGACATCTTTCACGGCGGTAATTTTCACAGGAGTTGGTCATGGCGCGCGCCGAGCCGTACCGAGGGGATGAAAATGGACTCGTTGAGGGATGGAGCGCAAGAGGCTATCCTGCGCCACTTTCCCGAAGGGGTCGCCCAGGACCTCACCAACCACACACGAATGAATGAAGATGAGCGAGTCATCGAAGGATGACCAAAGCAACAGAGCGCAGGATGCCATCTTGTGCCGCCGATTTTCGTGGGAAAGATCGACATCAAAATGCTCGCTCAGAGGAGCGCAATCTCTCATGAGGATCAGCCTGCCGCCGGTTCACTTTTTCCCCTTCCGGCCACTGGTCACCGAGCGCCGTGGCGGATTGGGCTGACGAAACTGCGTGGCCAGTCGTTGAAGAGTGTCCACTCCCGGTTTCGATCGATCCGGTTTCACCGGATGCTTGAGGCGACGCTTCTTGCTCTTCATTCACTCAAACCTCCCCTGTCAAACTCGAGGATCGAAAGCCTCTCCATAGAGTATACCATGACGCTCAGGGTGCGAGCGTCAAATCTTTGATGAAGGTGAAATCGGCCGAAGTGGGAATATGCGCATTCTTCACCCGCGGACTCATGACCGCCACATTGGCCGGATACCAGAGATAGATCCAGGGCACATCATCAGCCAAGATCTCCTGAATGCGCGCATAGAGACGGAGTTGCTCCTGGCGATCGCTCGTCGCCTCGGCAGCAGCAATGAGCTCGTCCAGCGCCGGATTCCGATAGCGGGCTCGATTGAGAAAGCCGGTGCGCTCACGCTCGCTGACGCTGGGATCGAAGGGAATGGAGCGCGAGCCGAAAGCGGCCTTGAAAATGTCGACGAAGCGATTCGCGCCAGGCAAACGCAGATATCCGATCTGGAATCGGCCTCGGTTCAGATCGTTGAGGTAGGTTTGCAGTTCGAACGACTGAAGGTCCAGCGCGATGCCCACGCGCCGCAACTGCTCTTGAATGATGGTGGCCACCTGGCGCGCTTGCTCGGCCGACGACGTTTTCAATGTAAGATGAAGCCGAGGAGCCGGTCCCGGACCATCAGGATCGGGATAGCCGGCCGCTTCGAGCAACCGCTCGGCCTGCCGGGGATCATACGCATAATGCCGCACGCCGGGATGATAAGCCCAATGCCCGGGCGGGAGCACGGTGGCCGCCTCCCTGGCCTGTCCTCGAAACAGACTCTCGATGATGGCTCGCCGATCGAGCGCGTAGGCGATGGCCTGCCGCACGCGTCGGTCCGAGAGGATGGGATCGGCGGTGTTCAACACCAGATACTCGATGCTCGCTCCATCGGCGACGATGACCTTGAGCGCGCCCGATCGTCGCTGCTCTTCGATGAAGTCGGGCGACAGTCGCGTGTTGAACGCCAATTGGACGGCGCCGCTCAGCAGTTCCAACGACAGCGTGGTGGGATCGCGAATGATCCTGATCCTGAGGCGCTCCACGCCCGGCCCTCCACCAAACGCCTCCGGAAAGGCCCGCAAGTCGACTTCCTGACTCTCGATGTACTTCTCGAGTTGAAAAGGACCCGTCCCAATAGGGTGCTCGGCGATCGTCTCGCCGGAGCCCTCGGGGATGATGCCCACGGCCAATAGATCCACCAGAAGGCCCGGATACCTCTCCCGGCAATGAAACACGACGGTGTGAGCGTCGACGGCCTCCACGCGGTCGAGCTTGCTGAACGCGGCTCGCTTGGGAGAATCGAAGTGGGGAGCGATCAGGCTGTTGAACGTATAAGCCACATCGCGGGCGGTGAGTCGGCGCCCATCATGAAAAGTGACGCCGGACCGCAAATGAAACGTATACCTCCGCTGGGCCTGATCGACCTCCCATCGCTCGGCCAGCTCGGGCACGATCTCGAATCGCTCATTGGTGCGCACCAGGGTGTGAAAGATGAGCTGTTGAATATGTGCCGTTTCGGAGTTGGTCGGTCCCCGAGGATCGAAGGTGATGGGCGGCGTTTCCACGGCCATGACCAGCGTTCGCGCGGCATCGTCGTCCACTCTCTGACAAGCCGCGCCGAACAGCAACCAGCCGCCGAGCAAGAGAGCGAGCGCAGGCCACGCACAACAGGCACCGACACGCTTCATCCGAACCCGGTCGCTCACTGTTGACCGTCTCATCGCTCGCGATCGTTGCTCGGCGCATTCCTCCGAATGAACGAGCCAGACGCGACAGCGATGCGTCATCGAACTCCTCGTTTCTCGCCTCGGATATCGACCATCCGTCACTTCGCCAAACTTATAACATACGTCCTCAGGAGCGTCCAGTCGAGCTCATCGAAACGAAAGCCCCTCTGCCTCACATCCCTTCGGAGAATAAATGGCGCATGATGACGTCCTGCGCTCCTTCGTTCCTGGTGGCGAACTCAGACTCCATGAGCGATTCCCCCGAGAGCACCCGCAGAGGGCGCCGCAGATGCGGAGAAGACCTCTCCTTGTCGGTCGCTCAGATCTCCACGGTCTCACCCCTCCTCGCCCGTGGTCAGCGCGCCTCCAGGGGCGATTTCTCGGAAAGGGACTCCATCGTCGAGCACCCCCTCGTCGTCCGCGCACGTCATGACTCATGCCCGGTCATCGATGCTCATCCGCCGTCGTGAAGTCACAACTGGCGGCCGGTTCTCTCCTTCTCACTGGCCGTCGACCCGGATTGCACAAAATTTATGCAAAATGCTAAAGGTGATTGATTCTGCACAACTTAGGTAATGCAACCGGCCACTTTTCCACAGACTTTTCCACAGTTTCTGTGGAAAATTTCCAGCCTTCCCGAGCGTGTCTCACATTGAAAAAGCATTTTCAACACTGAAAGTGTGAACCGGCGATTTGCGACGGAATGAGCCTCGGGGAAACGTCCGGGCGCCATCCCGGTGACAGCGTATCTCGCTGATTGTACGAGAGTTAAAATTTTAAGCCAGAGACAGTGGCGAATCACATCAGAGTGGCACGCCACTTGCTCTTGACTCCGGGGGCAAACATTGATGGGTGTGAACGGAGATGAGAGCGATACATGGATTGACCATTGAGCGAGCACCTCGACACGTGATGGTCCTCTGCCAGGATGTCGATGTGGCGAGAACCATCGAAGCCACTCTCCACAATGAAGACTACCAGATGACGCTCACCAGGAATCCCCACCAGGCTGCACTGATGATCACGAACCGGAATGACATTGACGCCATCCTCGGCGACGCCCAGATGTGCTTGGGGCGGGAACAAGAGAAAGTCCTTCAGAGGATGCGCCTCGATCTGGAGGGTTTCAGCGTCCCACTGCTCATCCTCGTCGATCCTGACGATGACCGGCAGTGGCATCTCATCGATCGCCTGGCCAGCGATGAGTTTGTGCTGAAGCCGGTCCGGGAAGAAGAACTGCTCTGCCGGCTGAAAGGGATGCTCTGGCGGAAAGATCTCGGCCTCAGCTCGATGGACGATGATCAATGTCAGATGCGTCGTCAAGCATTCGCCCATTATGTGCGGACGGACCTGGAGACGAGGCGAGAGGCGGGAGAGGCGTCAAGTCTGGGGTTGATCGAAGTGGTCGAGGCCTGGGATCGCGTGGTCAGTGGAGACGAAACAGGCGACCAATGGACCGAGCAATTGATGGCCTACATGACCACCAGTCTGCGGCGCATCGATCGTGTCGTCCGCTCCGGCCGGGTGACGTTGATGGTGTACCTGCCGGGACGCCCCGGTCCCCTAGCCGGTCAAGCACTTCAATTCATGCAGGCGGAGTTCGCTCAACGAACGGGATTGCCATTCTGCGCCGGTCTGGCGACCTATCCAGAAGACGGAGAGTGCTTCAGCGAGCTGGTCTTGATGGCTGATCAAACGCTGATGAAAGCGCGGGCGACAAGGAAGCCACTCATTCTGACGCCTCAGGACACCGTCCATGTGCGTGAGGGACATAAGATCGTCATTCTCGACGGCGATCGGTTCATCACCACCCCCCTCAAGGCGGTGTTCGATGCCTGGGGATATCAGACGATGATCGTCGAGAACGCCCATCAGGCTATGGAAATGATGCACCGGGAGCACCCTCATCTCCTCATCCTGGATCAACGCATGCCCGAACTGACGGGATTTCAATTTCTGGAGCAATGGCGCGCTCACAGCGACGGACAGCGGTCGGTGCCCGTGATCATGCTCACTACGATGACGACTCCGAGCGATCTGCTTCGCGGGTTTGAGCTCGGGGTGACCGACTATGTGGGGAAGCCCTTCAATCCCCGTGAATTGATTGTGCGCGTCGAGCGAATTCTGGCCAACCGCCCGTCGTTTCTACGGGTCCCAACCTGATGGAGGAGAGGGGTGAATCCGATATCATGGTTCCGGAGATGGCAGCGACCGGGACGCCGACGCGCAGGGGGAGGAGGGATGCCGACGAGTTACCGGGGGGAGACGCCTCACCGCCAGGTGCCCGGGAATGATGACGGCGGCGTCATCTGATGAGGCGCAGCATCCGGGATGAACGTGCTCAGATGGAAGTGGAATCGACGTTCATCCCGCCTTGATCGCGCGGACCCTGGTGAGTGAGATGACGTTCGACGGAGGATCTCATGGAGAATCGCCAATCTATACAGCCCACTGAGCAACAGAGCGACGTGATGAAACACCGCTTTCCATCGAGTCCCGATCGACGGCGACTTCACAGCGAGTTCATCTCTCTGGTCTCAGGTGAATTGCGGTCATCGCTCGCCTCGATCAAAGGATCGCTCGGCCTCATTCTGGGAGGCGCTTGTGGAGAGATTGACCACCGGGTGACAGACGTACTCACCGCGGCATACGCGCACAGCGAGCGCGCCACCCGGTTGATCGGCGATGTCCTGGAACTCTCCGAGATCGAGGCAGGACGGATTAACATGAAGCGGGAACCGGTCGATCTGCGACTGGTCATCGAGCAGAGCGTCGCCAAGATGTCGGATTTTGCCGGTCAACGTGGCGTTCTGATGGTCACTACGCTGGCCGATGCGCTTCCCCTGGTGGAAGGAGATCGGGATTACCTTCAACGCGTTGTGATGACCCTCCTCTCTCATGCACTGATGGAGAGCCCCCCGGAAGAGCCGGTCATCATCACCGCCGAGCATCAGGATGGATGGGTGACGGTGAGCGTCAAAGATGGCAGCCCCGGCACGGCTGGCGAAGAGTCACGTCGCCTGTTCGATGCACTCTATCACTTGAGCGCCGCCTCTCATCGTTCCACCGGAGCCAAAGGGCTCGGGCTTCCCATCTGCAGAGCGATCGTCGAGCAGCACGCTGGAGAAATTGGCGCAGAGAGTACGCCCGATGGGAGGCGACGGCTCTTTTTCGCGTTGCCGACGATCGAGGCCCACGCTTCCTCGAAGGCGCCTTCCCCACCGTCCGAACCACGAGCCGTAGCCACCGCCACCCGCGGCGCTCTGTGGACCGCTCCCGCCGTAGCCGAGCGACCGCCAACGCCATTCATTCTGATGGTGGATGATGATTCGGGACTGCGAAAAGTGGTCGCCCGCATCGTCCAGCACTCGGGCTACACCGTGGAGACGGCGTCCAACGGCGAGGAAGCCATCGAGAAAGTCAATCTCCTCCATCCTGACCTCCTCATCCTGGATATTCTCATGCCGGTACTCAGCGGATTCGGCGTCGTACAGGCGCTCAAACGACAACCGGCCACCCGAGATATCCCCCTGCTGGTCCTGACCACCAAGGAATTGAGCGAGGCGGAGAAGAAGGCGCTTCGTCTCGGCCCGACCAAATTCCTCACCAAATCGCTGGTCACTGTGGAGTCGCTCACTGCCGCCGTGAACGAGCTTCTGGAGCGACGACACTCCGGATGTGAGGTCGTGGCATGAAAGGCTGCTCACAGGGCAAGGAGATCCTCCACTCCCTGAAGAGAGAAGACGCCCCCGAGCGCCCAACGCGATCGATCCAGAGAGCGCGCCGGATGATAGCCGAAGACATCTTTCGGCGAGAGATCCTCAATCTCCGCAGCGAGTATATCGCCCATGGCCTCGCCGAAGTGGAGCGAATGCGCTCCTGGTTGGAACGGCAAACCACTCCCCGATTGGTCCCGTCCGAATTGATGACCTTCGTCACCCTCGCCCATCGACTGCGCGGATCGGGGCAGGTGTACGATCTTCCCCAGGTCACGGAATGGGCGAGCATTCTGGAGAGCAATCTGAGGACGGTCGCGGAGGAGAACGATGCGCGCATCACCGCCGAACACCTACGATCGCTGCTCACCATCGTCGATCGACTCTATGCTGCTTTGAAGGAGACAGAAGATCGACACGACTCCCGATCATATAACGAATGCCGACGCCCGGCGCGCCGAATTCAGGGACCGGGACGGCACTCAGAGTGATGTCCTGGTGGAGCGTTCACCAGCTCGCCTCACCAGCGGGTACGTCCCGAGCATCCCCATCGGCGCGTTCGACGAACGCCAGCGCCATCTTCACCACCCCACTTCAGCCAAGCCCCGGCTGAGCAACCGGTTCGACGAGAAGTCTCGACGAGACGCAGAAGACAGAGGGTGATCTCGTCTCTGCTGAGCAATGAGTTCGACCGGAAGTCGCCCCTCACTGTCTCCGGACACTCTCCAGGGCCTGAGCATACGTCAGCACCTGTCCACCGTGTTGCCGTTGAAAGTGCTCCGCTTCTTCTCGCGTTTTGAAGGCGATGAGCGTCGGCAAGCATCGATCCCACACCAGTTGAGCGGCGCTCTCCGGACCGCGCTTCAATGGCCGCGTGGAACAACAGGTCATCACATCACTCCCTTCGACATAGACGGCTTCGGTGGGATCAATTCTCTCGCCGGTCAGATAATCAGTGGCCCAGGCGGCACGGACGTGCGGGCCGTTGTGAATCTGAAAGTGCATGCCGCAGCGCGGACAACAAGCGTGCTCCCGGCCCCCCTCGGTCAATGCGATGATGTACTCCTGTCCGGGATGAATGGGTCGCTCGCATATCTGACAGAGGAGCGATTCCCGTCGAACCAGGGTTGAAGCCCCCCAGTACCCGAGCCCGACCAGGGCGAGGATGACGGCGCCCACAATGAATGATTTCTTCACAAGCATCGGTGCCCCCCTTGTCACGCTTCGTTCTCAATTGAGACTCGTCTCGCTGGTCTGTGCCTCTTCGACGCGCCCGGACGTCGTTGATCGTTTGGCCAATGACCAGCTCAGGAGCGGTGGCGTGATGAGAGTGGTGAGGATGACCATGATCACCACTGCCGAATAAGTGGACGGACTGATGACGCGCTCGCCGGCCACGTGCAGCGTCGCTCCGATCCCGGCGAAGATGAGTCCTACTTCGCCGCGAGGAATCATGCCAATGCCCACGGCGATGCGATTGATCCCTCGTTGAACCACACCCAGCGAACAGGCTTGCTTTCCGATGATGGCGACGATGGTCAAAGCAGCAGCGAATCCGATGATCTCCACCTGGCCGAACGTGCGCAGATCAACTTTTACGCCCATCAATACGAAGAAAATAGGCACCAACAGATGAGAGACCGGTTCGATGAGCTCTTCGATCGTATGTTCTCCTCGACTGAGGAAATCTCGATAATGGACTTCTTCCAGAATGAGTCCGGCGCAGAATGCGCCCACAATGGGAGCCAACCCCACGGTCGCCGCCAGGTAGGCGAGGAAAAAGCAAAGGGTGACGCTGGTGGCCAGCAGCATACCGCTCCCTTGCAGCCTGGAGGCCAACCAGAATAATTTCGGCGATACGAAGAGCCCCACGCCGATCGCTCCGAGGAAAAACAGGACGGCCTTACCCACAATCATCACGATAGAGAGACCAGAAATCTCCCCGCCGGTGTTCGCCGCCGAGATAGCTCCGGTCACAATGGCCAGGATGATCAATCCCATCACATCATCGATGACCGCCGCTCCCAGGATGATGCGCGATTCATCGGTATCGATTTTGCCCAGGTCTCTCAGCACCCGAGCGGTGATGCCGACGCTGGTCGCGCACAGCGTCGCTCCGATGAACACATGAACCAGCATCGGCTCGTGAGGGAGGAACCATGCTGAGATGCCTGCTCCCAACAAAAAAGGAGTAATGACTCCTAATGTGGCCACCAGAAAAGAAGAGAGCCCCACACGCAGGAGGTCACGGATCTTAGACTCCAGGCCCACTTGAAATAAGAGGAAGATGACGCCGATTTCGGCCAGCACATCGATGACGTCCTCATGCTTGAGAAATTCCAGCCCCGAGAATCCGATGAGCGTCACGTTCCCCAGGACGATGCCCCCGACGAGTTCCCCCAACACGGCGGGCAACCGGAAGCGCTCGAAGAGATGGCCGCCCAGCTTCGCCGCCATCAACATGATGACCAGAGAGATGAGCACAGCGGCGACGACTTGTTCGTGCGACAGCGGCGTCTCAGTGGGAGATATCGTCGACTCCGATGTAGCGTGCTGGAGTGCGGCCACTGGCGCCCCGTCCAGCGCGACCATCCACCCTGCTACCCCAAGCAATCCCACAATCACCCCAATCCGTCTCATCCTCGCGCGACCTCTCCTGATGCTCGCCCGAAGGACATATCCCTCCGGCACGGCGACACCGTATGGTAACACAATCCTCCTCATTTCGTCAGTCACCGGCAGGTGCTCACCGAGGTTCACGCTCCTGAGGAATCGGCAATTCCGATCGCTGAAGGCATCGTTCAGTAGCTATATGCCCACCGAGCATCGATGGGTGATCGAACACCATGATGGTTGCACGAGGACATGAATCGCCTCGCATGGAGTAGCGCAGGATGCCATCTGGCGCGACCGCGCTTCCCCGTGAGGAACACGAGTCCGCGAACGATTCTCTCGGCTTCGGATGAGGCGAAGAGATGATCCCGACGGATGCTGTCGTGGAGCGAGTTTTCATGCCGACGAACCCTCATTCGTGATATAATGCCCCTCGTCTGTGGATTCAGGGAGAGTCGAGGAGATCGCCCATGAATGACTACCTGGACAAATCCGAATCGAGCCTGGCGGAGAAGGTCCCTTACCGCATCGCGCCCCAGTACAAGGTCCCCCACCATATGACGACCACGGCATTCGCGCTGGAGGGCTTCCGCATCATCAGGACGCTGGGTGTGGTCAGAGGCATCACCGTCCGCTCCCGGTCGTTATTTGGAACCCTGGGAGCCACGCTACAAACCATCGTGGGTGGTAATATCACCATGTTCACCAAACTCTGCGAGAAGACCCGCGCCGAAGCTTTCGAGATCATGCTCCAACATGCCTCCGAACTCGGCGCCAATGCCGTCATCGGCGTGCGCTACGATGCCACCGAAATCATGTCCGGGGTGAGCGAAGTGTTGTGTTACGGGACGGCGGTGATCGTCCAACCACTGGAGACGTTCGCTCAATTGGAGACCGCCAAGGGAGCGATCGATAATCCGAACCCTGCGCCGGGAGACGCTCGGCAACGATGAGGCACAGGTGGCTCGCCGTTCAGCACCGGACATCTCACCCCACCCAATCGTCATCTCATCGGAAATGACCCCAACGCTCGGATAGATTTCCTCGATCCCCGGCGATCATCCTGGAAATCCCCAGTAGCTGGAATGCGTCCCCGCCAGCCCGAACGGAGAGGGAACGACGTTTTTCACTTTTCATGCGACGCGGCTCGGCCCATTCAGCGTGATGATCTTTCCAGCCTGGCGAGGCCATCCATACGAGCCCGGAAACCTGGATTCTCATAGAGGAATAACCCCTGGGTCGTGACGATGGCCAGATCGGGATCGCCATCCCCATCGAAATCAGCCCAGGCCACCGCTTGGGAGGCTGTCGCGCTCATGATCCCCAAGGCAGTAGTGACCTCTTCGAACCTCCCTTCACCGGTGTTGCGATAGAGAGCGTCTGGACCGTCAGCATGAGCGACGCAGAGATCCACGTTCCCATCCCCATCGAAATCCCGCCAGGCTGCGTCGCGACTCATGGCTTCGCCAGTGATACCGACCTGCTCGGCGACGTTCTCGAACGTCCCGTCGCCCCGATTGCGATAGAGGGCATCAGGTCCGTCGTTGGCCACGAACACATCCAGATGCCCGTCCCCATCGAAATCAGCCCAGGCTACCGCCCAGCCATCAGCTTCATCGGCCACCCCGGCGCTGGCCGCCACGTCGGCGAATCCCAATCCCGGGTCATCCGGGTTCCGACGATAAAGGGCGTCGGGTCCGAGATGAACGACGAACAAGTCCAGCGTCCCATCGCCGTCGAAATCGCCCCAGGCGGCGGCCCGACCCGGTCGATCATCGGCCAGATTGAGCAAATCGGCGATATCGGTGAACGTGCCATCGCTGTTGTTACAATAGAGCACATCGGGCCCGTCATTGGCCAGAAAGACGTCCAGATCGCCATCCTCGTCATAATCGGCCACGGCGATGGCGTGACTGGCGAACTCGCCTTCCAACTCCGCCATCGCTGTCACCTCGGTGAATCCCGCCGGGCCGTCGTTTCGATACAATCGACTCTGTCCCACATTGACGACGAACAGATCCAGATCTCCATCACCATCGTAATCGAACCAGGCGGCGTCTTGGCCTGAATCGGTTTCCACGATTCCCAACGGGACGGCCATCTCGGTGAACGTGCCATCCCCGTTGTTATGGAACAACAGATCCTGCCCATCCCGCACCACATACAAATCGGGGAATCCATCGGCGTCATAATCGCCCCAGGCGAGGCCACGCCCTTCGCCGATCACACCGGCCATGGCCGCCACATTCTGAAAGACGAGCGGGGAGCCAGAGACGACCGCCGTGGTGTAGATTTTGTCACCGGTATTCCGTCCATCATTATTGGCGGCATTACCGGCAGCGTAAAAAATGATGGGTCCCACATCAGCACTCGGCGCCACCCAATCGAACGGCCAGCTCATCCCGCCGGTCATCCCCCGGCCAGTCCCCCGGGATGTATGTTCGACGTACTGGCGATTCCCGCCGGGTCCGCCGACGAGGAGACGGGTCGTCTGAGGATCGGTGATGATCATCTCTCCGGCCGGTTGAGCGTCATTCCCGGTGAGAGCGGTGAGCTGAAAGCCCCACCGCTGACGATCCGATGCCGAGTGCATCACGGTGACGGTGAGGCTATACCGCTGGCCGGGGATGTAATTGGCGGGTACGCCGCTGAGCGTAATCCCCCCTTCTTGATCAGGGTTCAATGTGCCCCGATGGCATCGCGTACAGGCTCGGGGATCTTCCCCCGGAGCGCCGGTCACTCCGGGTGGAGGGCCACCGGAAAATGCATAGACGATGGTCGCGCCCATGATGAGGATGACGATTGTCTTGATCTGCTTCATAGACCCCATTCACCCTGCCCAGATTTCGATGACCTCTTCACATCCCTTGATTCTGGCGATGCCAGACGATCAACCGCCGAGCGCCCATTCACGACTCTTCGGGTCGGAATAGCCAGGCATCGCCATGCACGTTATGACGTTATCGACATCGTTTTTTTCTGAAAAAAACCGGGCTCGCCACGGGCTCATATTCACCGGCCAAGACCATGTAGAATATACAGAAGCACGGCTCGGATGTAAACTGCCTCCGGCTCAGCGGCGCGCCCAACGGACATGCCGATTCGCCCCGATCCCACCCATGATGGACCACGGCATCGCTCGTCGCTCAAAGTGAAGGGCTGTGACTAAAGTCATCGCCTCTCCCCCACGCACCGGTTATGGTGAGAGGCGATGAGACATGGAGAGCATCATAAATGGTCAGAGGGGATCATGGTGGAGTCGTCGATTTATCGCCACCCAGAGGCCATATTCAGTTCGAATGTGCATTGCCTGGAGACGGTGAGAGGAGGAGACGGCCCGTTTCCCTGGACAACGGCACTGCTTCCAACAATGAATGGGAGGGCGGAACGATGAGAGAGCAACTGATCACCGGCGACATGTCGATACCCGACATCGTCAAACGCTATCCGGGGACGCGAGCGGTGCTGGACCGGTACGGATTGAAAGGCTGCGGTGGTCCCGAGGGACCGCGGGAATCGCTGACCTGGTTCGCGCGGCTTCATGGCGTCCCGTTGGATCAGCTTTTGCGGGAATTGAATGATGCTGCCAGCCAACCACAACCAGCGTCGTCCGAGATTCGCCCCTCGCTCGCCGACACGATCTATCGCCCCTTCTTCCTCGCCGGTCTGATGACCGTGCTCACATTGGGCTGTCTGTGGGGCGCGATCAATCTATTTTTCATTGGACAGCACCACGACTTCGGCGGCGTCGACTATTCGTGGACGCTGGCGCACGGGCATGCCATGGTGTTCGGATTCGTCGGCCTGTTCATCATGGGCTTCGCCTATCAGGCGTTCCCGCGCTTCAAGCATACGACGCTCTGGCGTCCCGAACTGGCGCTCTTCTCGCTCCCGCTCATGATCGGCGGCATCGGCCTTCAGGCAGTAGCGCACCTGCTCGCTCCACGATCACCCTATCTCACCCTTGGCCTGACCGCCGGGGTCCTTCAACTCATCGCCGTCATCATCTTCGCCATCGTCATTCGGCGAACCACCCAACAGGCGCGCAAACCGGAACCACATGACCGGTTCATCGCGGCCGCGCTCGGCTGGTTCGTGCTGGCGGCGATGGCCAATCCTCTCATCTTCTGGCTGTTCGAATCGGCAACGACCAGAGAGCAATTTCTCTTCCGCGTGGCCACGTTCAATATCCCCTACCGCGACGTCCAACTTCTGGGCATCGCTGTGGTCATGGTTCTCGGCGTCTCGCTCCGCTATCTGCCTCACGCCTATGGGCTCAGGGAACCATCGCCCGGGTGGCGCGCTTTCCTGTTTTGGGGTGTGAACGGCGCCATCCTCGTCGGCATCGCCGCCTTCCTCACCGGCATGCTCACCGGATGGCGGGAAGCGATGATGATGCAGGAACTGGCCGCCGTCGTTTTATTCGCCGTGGCCCTGGGGATACCTCGGCAGTTTCACCTGTTCCGTCCCGTGCCCGAGAGTGAGTGCGATCGCGGCTTGAAATTCATCCGCGCTGCCTATGGGTGGTTTATCGTGGCCATGGCCATGCTCGTCCTGGTGCCAGTGTATAATTTCGGCATCTACCAGCCGCTCACCGGCGCTAGCGTGCCGTTCTCGCACGCCTTCTTCGGCGCTTACCGACACGCGCTCACCGTGGGATTCATCATGATGATGATCGTGGGCGTCTCCAGCAAGGTCGTTCCTACATTGGCCGGCGTGGAGGTGCGTCGCGCCGCCTCGCTGTGGCCCACTTTCTGGTTGCTCAATCTCGGTAATGCCCTTCGCGTCTCGACCGAGATTGCCACCGATTTCACGCCGGCGGCCTACGCGATCATGGGCGTGTCAGGATTCATCGAGGTCACCGGTCTGGGACTGTGGGCTTATGACCTCGCTCGCCATATGCGAGCCGGATGGCGCCTGGAACGCGCCTCGCCACCGGTGGCCGTAATCGCCGAACAGCCCTTTCAGCTCACGCTCCAGACGAAAGTGGCCGAGGTCATCGAGCGGTATCCGCAAACGCTGGACGTCTTCTTGCGGCATGGATTCACCGCTCTCGGCAATCCCGTCTTGCGTCGAACCATGGCTCGAGCGGTGACGCTGGAACAAGCCTGCCGGCGCGAAGGCGTCGATGCCACGGCGTTGCTCGCCGAGCTGCGTCAGGTCATCGATGCGAAGTCATCCCCGGCATCGGCGACCACTCGACCGCCTCGATCACAAGCGCGGCCCGTATGAGTTGGAGATGAACGCCATGAAAAAAGAATCGCCTCACCAGTCTGCCCCGACCGTCCCGCCGAGCTTTCTCTCGTTGCTCGACGTTCATGCGCGATTGAACGAGCTCTTCCTCCTTCATCAGGAGACCTTGTTGATGCAGGATATCCATCTGGCTCGTGAGCGATTGCTCCAGTTCGAGCGGGAGCTTCTGGCGCATATGATATTCGAGGAGGAACGGTTGTTCCCCATCTATGAGCGCGCCGGTCGCATCCCCGGTGGTCCACTGGAACTGTTCGCCGGCGAACACCGGAAGATGCGACTGTTTCTGGATCGATTCAAACAGAAGCTGGATGAGTGGCTCTCTCATCCGCCGGATTTGAAGCGGCGGATCATCGCCCTGTTCGACGAGCAGGCCATGTTCAAACATCTGGTGGAACACCACGATTTGCGCGAGCAAAACATTCTCTATCCGACGCTCGACCGGATGACCGATGAACGCGAACGCCAGGAACTCCTTCACTCCAAAGGGAGGTCTCGTTGATGATCGTCGAACATCGGTTCATTCCACGGCGCGCCATACTATGGCGATGGCCAAGACACCTTGACTCGCTCATCGAAAAGGAGGATGCACTATGCCTACACCGGTAGAAATTCTCAAACACGAACACCGCATCATCGAGCGCGTGTTGGGCGCGCTCAGTGGCGTATCCCAGCGATTGGAGAGCGGAGAGCACGTCCCGCCGGAAGCGCTCTCGTCGTTTCTCGATTTCATTCGCACCTTCGCCGACCGTTGTCACCACGGGAAAGAAGAGACGCATCTCTTCCCCGCGCTGGAACAACGCGGCATTCCTCGCGAAGGAGGGCCCATTGGCGTGATGCTGCACGAACACGAACTCGGGCGCGGACTAGTGGCCGAGCTGGCGCGGACGGCTGACGCCTATCGCCAGGGGGAGCCATCGGCCGGACCGCGGTTTGCTGAAATCGCCCGACAATATATCGAGCTGCTCGCTCAGCATATTCAAAAAGAAGACAACATCCTGTTCCAGATGGCCGAGCAGGTCCTCGATGAGGAGACGAAGGCCCGGCTCGAGCGCGCTTTCCAGCAAGCGGAGGAAGAACTGGGCGCGGGCACGCACGAGCATTTCGAGCGCGTGGCCGCCTCTCTGGAACAAGCGTGGGCCACGTGAGCGAACACATGCGTCCACACAAAAGGGCGGTGAGTCAACGAGGCGCCCGATGACCAGGGAGTCAAAGGTCCCATGCGCAAGAAACGGCACCAGAGCTTGATCCCCCTGTCGCACCAGCATCATCACGGGCTGGTGATGAGCCACCGCCTGAAGCAATCCCTGGACCCATCGAATGCTCAGGCGGTGGCCGCGCTGGCCGATGAGGTGGTGACGTTTTTTCGCGATCACCTCATCCCGCATTTCGACGCCGAGGAGAAGGCGCTCTTCCCCATTATCGAAGAACACGGCGGTCGACTCCCTCTCATCGATGAATTGCGGGAAGAGCACGATCGATTCGCTGCGCTCGTCGACCAACTCGGCTCATCCACTTTGGAGAGCCAACAACGCGCCCGCCTCCTTCGCCTATTTGGTCAAACGCTGGAAGCGCATATTCGAAAAGAAGAGCGCGTTCTCTTCCCCCTCTATGAAGAACGGGTTCCCGAGTCCGTGGCCCGCCAGGTCGGCGCGCACATTGAACGGATACTGAAGCGCCGATGACCGACACCCGCCCCGTTCACTGCTCCTCGACAATGCTCTGATTTCATTGAAATGAGCGCCGACACCTGGTATCGTATAGCCTTCACGAGCGAAGGCGTCAAATGAGATCCCTACGGCGAGGGTCGATCTCAACGCCAAGCCAATGCTCGGATAATATCATTTGGAGAAGGCGACATGAAAACGACAAAGAGATTGCGAGTAGGATTGATCGAACTCCCGGCCACCGTTGATGGGCGGCTCGGGGGAAAACTGGCCAGAGATGTGTATTCCCTCTTCCGCTTCCCGGCTCGTGGCATTCCGCTGCTGACCGGTATCCTGCGGCGTGAGGGATACGATCCGGTGGCGATCAATCCCAAGTACAATCGACATAAAGGCCGATTCAGTCAGGAAGAGTTTCGCGCCTTAGCGTCCTGTGACGTCGTAGGGATCTCGGTGATCACCCGCACCGCTTTTCAGTCTTACGAACTGGCCGCCCTTCTGAAGGAGGCCAATCCGCAGATCACCATCATCTTCGGCGGGCCGCATACGACCACGTTACCCGAGGAGGCGCTCCAATATGGCGACATCGTCGTCCTCCACGAAGGCGATCTCACCATCGGCGAAGTCATGGAGCGATTAGAGGATCATACCACGCAACCCCATCTGGACGACGTTCCGGGCATCGTCTTCAAACGACCGGATGGCGAAATCGTGTATACGGCCAAGCGCCCTTTTCTCACCACCGAACAACTCTCGGCGCTCCCCTTCCCCGAGTTCACGCCCGAAGAACTCAAAGGCATCAGCCACAACGTCATCACCACGGCCCGTGGCTGCCCCTACCGCTGCGATTTCTGCGATGTCATCGTGAACTTCGGTGGCCAATTCCGGTTCATGGATGATGACAGCACCATCGAGCTCATCAAGTATGTCACGCGGCTCAAGCGCATCCCCATTTTCTTCGGCGATGACATTTTCACGGCCAACAAGCGACGCACCAAGCGCATCCTGGAGCGCATCTTGTCCGAAGGGATCAACATGCCTCGCTGGGCTCATCAAGATCGCGTGGAATCGGCTCGCGACCCCGAACTGCTGGCATTGAAGAAGCGAGCCAATTGTCATTACGTCATGTTAGGGTTGGAGTCGATCAATCCCGCCACGCTCAAACTCTATAACAAACACGCCACTCTGGAGAGAAATATCGAAGCCGTAGAAGCCTACCACCGAGCCGGGATCAAGGTTCACGGCATGTTCGTGCTGGGATCAGACGCCGACACCCGAGAGACGATTCGCGAAACGGTTCGATGGGCCAAGAAGATGAAGCTGGAATCGGCTCAGTTCTTCGCCCTGACGGCGGTCCCCGGCCCGCCGCTGTCACAACGATTGGAACGCGAGGGGCGCATCCTCTCCACGCAGTGGCATCTGTTCGATGCCCAGCACGCCGTCGTCCGCCCGGCCCGAATGACGCCATGGGAACTCCAGGAGGGCATCTTCAGCGCCTCGCTCGACTTCTACTCTTACAAGGAAGCCTTCCGGTTGCTGCTGAACAGTCGCCACCGCTGGTTCAACTTCCTCATTCGCATTCAGGGTCGCATGCTCTCGAAGCAGATCATCAAAGACAGCCGCGAGTACCAGGCGGCGCTTCAGCAACTGGACGCCTGGCACTCGGCGGTTCAACATAGCCTCGAGCAATGGCGCAAACGACTCGACCATCTGATGAACGATGTGACGGTGAGCGTCGAGGAGAAGCGCGCCCAGCTGGAGCAACACATGAGCGACATGATGCAAAAACTCAGAGAGAGTCACACGATGATCAACGAGCAGTTCCGACCTTACTGCAAGCGAGTGATCGATGATCTGCTCACCAAGATTCACGACTCTTTCCATCAGGCCACGGCCAGTGGCTCGCTCATGGACGCCAGAGAACCCCAGACAGAGGCGTTGTGAGGCGGAGTGCGCACCATCTGTTTTGATCGAAGGATCGTCCGCCGGCGCAGATTCCCCACGATGGCGTCTCGTCCTGGATTGAGACGAGCAAAAGCGGCACTCAGATGAGCGATTCGGTCCGCGCTCCGAAGTACACGGGCGTGATGGTGGGATCGAATCCCATGGCGTAATGCGTCAGGCTGGAGCGTCGATACTCCCCGATGAGCACCTCCAGTCGCCCGATATCGATCTCTTTCATGGAATCTCGATCGGTGAGGTATTGTACGGCCAGGAGAACCATCTCATAACGCTCGCTCCGCAGCGTTTTGATCAATGCTTCGCGATTATCGTGCAGGAATCGGGAGAGCCTCTCGAAATCGATGGTGATGCTGGCGAACCCGAAGTCAATGCGTTTCCAGAGGGAACTCATCTCCGAGCCATCGCCGATGGGTTTGGGATACTGATGAATGATGTTTTGCGAGATGCGCGCATCTTCGGACGTTGTGCAATCCCGGCCCAGGTAAATCCCCGTCTGATCGAAGTTGGCCACGAACTTGTCCCAATCGCGAAGTCGCACCACGATGGCATTGCCATACCGATCCACGCGATACCAGGGGAATCCTTCCGTCCCGAACGCCCATTCGTAGATGTAGGCTTCGTAGGGATGCTCGCCGGTCCGGCTGATCGATCCCAACGGTCGGGGAATGTGGGCGAACTTGTATACGCCGGTGCGGTAAAAGTGATCCTCGAGTTTTTTGATGATCGTATGGCGGAGAAACATACAGTGTCCGGCTTTGGGAAAGCGATTGAATTCCTCGCGCAAGGCACTGGCTACGCCTTCGCGGGTGATGATCGTTCCTCCGATACCCGGGAACTCCGTCCTCAACTCCAGTCGGATGTTTGCTTCGCTCCCGAATCCCCCCTCGGAGATGAACTCGATGACGCCACCATTCGTTCCCATGGCTCGTTCTCTCGCCATACGCGACGACGTGCCCATCACTCCCAGAGAGCCTTTGGACATGTAATGGCCCTCCGGCTCCGGGTGATGAGCGACGCTCCTCTCAGACCGTTCGGGCGCGTCCGGAACGGCATTCATATCTCTCTCGGTTCCAGCAACGGAGCGACGAGGTTATGGAATTCCTCGGTGCTGAACGCGTTCGGATTCTTGGCCATACAGGCCATCTCCAGATTGGATAGGATGACGTTGGAGTCTTGCGGCGTGAACGTACAGTATTCGAGCACCGTCTTGCCATCCGAAACGCGCGCTCCCACCGTCGGCAGACACACGATGGTGTGAGAATAACATCGATCTCTCAACAGCCAGGGAGCGACGTCGAAGCGTTTCACCTCTTTCGATTCCCAATAGACAATGTTGGCTTGCCGGTAGCCGGTTCGAGAGCAGAACGGATCAGCGATCACCGCTTCCATGAAGCGCTCGCGCGCGTCGGAAATCCGCGTGGGCAGGGTCACTTTCCACAACAGGCAATGCATGAACGGATCGGCGAGTTTGGCTACCGTCACGCGCAACTTGATCCGTTCATCGCCGACCGATCGGAAAGCCGCCAATACGTTATAGGCATGATAAGACCCCTCCTCCAGATATTCCTCATCGAACCGGGAGAAGGAAAACGACGTCGTCGTCTGTTCTTTATTGGGATCGTCCGAGCGACGGAGGACGGTAGCTTCGATGCGAATCTCCTCTTGAGGGAGCGACGGAAAGGCTTTCTTGATGAGGAGAACGTTGCGGGCGATGGCGTGAGTATTGCAACTCCCCACCACGAAGAATTGTCCTCCCCGTTGGAGATTATCCAGAATAGCCCGTTCATTGACGCCGCTGACGAAAATATCGCCAAACTGCTTTTTCTTCTTGAACTCGCTCCCCTCGGCGATGAACACTCGGCCATCGCTGGCATACGTCTCGTAGAGGCGCTTGTTCTCGCCGCCAGAAGGAGTAGCATCGAAGACGACGTCCGCTCTCTCCAACGCCTCCTCAAGCGTATAGGTCGGCTCGAGCCCGATCTGTTTGAACTCTTCGACGCGCTCCTTGCGCGTGCAGAGGCGGGGGTGAATCCCCTCTTTCATCAACTCCTGAAGCTGTTTGATCTTGGGCACATTCTTCTCGAATGGACTTCGCTTATCGAAGATGATTTCTTCCCAATCGAAGTAAGGATGGCCAGAAGCGGTGAACAGGCAGAGGCGCCGAATGAATTCGTAGCCCACCGTGCCCGTCCCTCTGATGAGAATGCGTCGTCGTTCATGAGCCATACGCGTCCCCCTCCTCTCTGATGGGATGTCAAATGGCTGGTTAATTATACTCAACACCCCGCCCCATCAACAAACGGCGGGAGCGATTTTGCTGCGCTGACCAGAAGGTGGAAGCCCCGAAGGAACACCACGAAGCAGCCCGGGATATCCGCCTCAGGCGACGGACTCTCTCCACCACGAGCTCCGAATGGGCGATGCTGGAGCTCACGGCCACATCCGGGACGAGGTTGGGTGCACCGCTCACTGGAACGCGATGATGGTCCGCAATCCCTCGCCGCGGCGCAACACATCGAGCGCCTGATTGATCTCGGCCAACGGGAAGCGGTGCGTGACCACCGGTTCGACGCGAATGCGCCCCTGGGCGACCAGTTGAATGATCGCCGGATAATCCACCGGACGACAGCCGAGCGAGCCGACAATTTCCATCTCGCGAAACATGAGACGCGCCGCATTCAATCCCGCCGTCTGATCGGTATATCCGACGACGCACAATCGCCCTCCAGTTCGCGCACAGTCGAACGCCTGTTCAATGGTCGCCGGATGACCGATGGCCTCGATGGCGATATCGGCTCCTCCATCGAACAGACGTCGTACTTCCTTCTTGACGTCGACGGTCCGGGGATTGATCGTCGCCCAGGCACCAAGTTGTTTGGCGAACTCCAGTTTCTCGTCTTTCACGTCCACGGCCACCACCAGCGCTCCGGCGGCCACGGCCATCTGCACGACATTGATGCCGACGCCGCCGCAGCCGAACACCACCACCCGGTCGCCCGGCTGCACGCGAGCGCGGTTCTTCACCGCATGATAGGGCGTCGACAGAGCATCGGCGATGATGGAACTCTCGGCGAGAGGAACGTTCTCTGGCAGGCGAAAGATGTCTTTCGCCGGGGCGGTCACATATTCAGCGTAGGCGCCATCGCGGTGATTGCCGAACATGGCCATGCGCTCACAGATATTCTCCCGACCGAGCCGGCACATCCGACAGGACCCGCAGGAGAGCACCGCGGGCAGCAAGACGCGATCGCCCGGCCGCCACTGCTCCACTTCGGAACCCACTTCAGCGACGACGCCCGAACACTCGTGACCCAAAATGATCGGCGGCGGCTTGAACGTCGGCACGCCGTGATCGATGTAATGCAGGTCCGTGTGACAGACGCCACAGGCGACCACTTTGACCAGCACTTCGTCAGGCTGAACGGTCGGCTGAGGGACATCCTCGACCGACAGAGGAGCGTGAGGTTCCTTGAATATCGCGGCTTTCATGTCCTCCTCCAAAATGAAGTCGCGCGCGCCAGCCGGGGGCACACCTCATCGCGGGCGAACCGGCACGCGCTGAGTGAGACCGAGGAAGACGCCGGCCGTCCAATGCCCCCATGCCCTCTCCGGACTGCGCCACCCGAGGACGCGCCAGACGGCCCTCATCGGTCTTTCCACCGTGGCGCGCGCTTCTCCAGGAAGGCGCGCAATCCCTCGATGGCGTCTTCCGTCGCCATGACCTCATCCCGGTAAATGTGCTCGGCCCGCTCGAGCCCCTCAAACAGGGGGCGCCCGGCCGCCTCCCGAATGGCTCGTTTGGTGGCCACGAGCACCGGACGACTATAACTGGCCAACGTCTGAACGACCTCATCGACGCGGGCGACGAACTCATCGTCGGGAAACACGGCGGTGACCAGTCCCATCCGCTCGGCGTCCTCGGCGCTGATGGTTCGCCCGGTCAAGATCACATCATAAGCCCGCTTCCATCCGATGAGTCCGGGAAAGTACGCCGCGGCCAAGGGCGGAAAGACGGCCAGCCTGATTTCCGGCTGCCCCAGCTTCGCTCCCGCGGCGGCGAAGGTCATATCGGCGAACACGGCCAGTTCCAGTCCACCGCCCAGCGTCGCGCCATGCACGGCGCTCACCGTGGGGATGGGCAGAGCGGCCAGATGCTCGAGCATCTGATGAAACACCGCCAGCATGCGCTCGAATGTGTCCGGCAAATGATCAGCGACGTCCATGCCCGCCGAAAAACACTTCCCTTCGCCGCGAATCAACAGCACCTTGATCGTCGAATCCCCGCGGAGTTCGGCCAGCGCCCGAGTGATCTCTTCGATCATCGGGATGTTCAACACGTTGAGCGGTGGCCGATTCAAGCTGAGGGTCGCTCGCCCTTCGGCCCGCGCCAGGGTGATGAATTCGTACGCCTCGCTCATGATGTCTTCACCTCGCCTCGTCCTCGATCACTGCGGGATGGCTCCCCGAGTCACGAGCGGGCATTCAATTTGAACAGTTCGATAGCATTATCGCGCAGCAGCTTGCGCTTCACGTCCTCTTTCAGTCCCAGATCCTCGAGCTGTTTCAAATTCTCCTTCCAGGGCAACCCATTGGTTCCCCAGACGCACCGGTCGCGTCCTAACCGGCTGTTAATGAATTGAATGATCGAGGGCGAGAGATATTTGGGCATCCAGGCATCTACGCCGAACCAGACGTTCTCCCACTTGTAGCAGACGGAGATGAGCTCCTCCACCCAGGGCCATCCCGTATGCGCGCCCAGGATTCTCAAGTCGGGGAAATCGCAGGCGATGCGATCCAGATAGATGGGACGCCCGCAATCGCTGGGCATGGCTTCCAATACGTGGCCGACCTGCATGGAGACGGGAATATCCAGCTCCACGCACTTGGCATAGAGCGGGTACATCTTGCGATCGTGAAGGGGGATGTCGAATCCGTAGATGTGGACGTAGACGCCCTTGAATCCGTACTCCTTGACGGCGATTTCGATCTCTCGCAGGCTCTCCTTGATGCGGTAGGGGTTATATCCGGCCAGGCCGACGAAGCGATCGGGATACTTCTTCGTATACTGGGCGACCTCTTCCAGCGACGTGTCCATGTACATCCATTTGTTCCAATACGACCACATCTTGCACTGGGTGATGAACACTTTCTCCACGCCCGCTTCGTCCATGAGCGAGAGCATCTCTTCGATGCTCTCATAACGAGGCAGGCCGCCGATGGCCCGCTCCATGCGACAGATGAGCTCCCCCTCTTTGGCGCGATCCCACTTTTGCATGAACTCCTTGGTGGCGACGTAATACATACAATCGATGGCTTTGATCTCTTCAGACATGGTTCCCTCCACAATGCACGGCCCAGCCACCGACGGAGCGAGGAGGCAACGGATTCTCCATTTCGGCGACCGACCGCGTTTGGTGGTTTATGCTGGCATTCATGATGACCTACTCGGCTCGAGATCTCTTGCGCGTATAGATCGTGACGAATTGAAGCGTGGCGATGAGCTGGCATTGCTCGCACTCGTCTTCCAATTCGCTGGGGCGCACCGGCTCGGCGCGCACGTCATATCCCAACTGGCGATAGAGTTCCATGATCTCTCCGGCCCGTTGCCGGTCGACGATGAACCGCCGTTCCCAGCCCTCGGCGACCAAAGCAGGATCGGGCTTCCAGCGCACATCCGAGAGCACGCGCCGCGCCATGGCCTCCAGTGCCGCCATGCGCTCATCGATCTCGCGTCTCATGATTCCCCTCCCACCTCACTGAGGAGCGCCGACTCGCGCCTCGACGCGACCTTCTTCCTTCAACTTCTGCAACCGACGATGCCCCAGAATAGCTGCGCCCAATGCGGGAACGAACTGCACCAGTTCCCCTTCTGGCACATTGACGTCGGCCTTCAGTTGCTGGCGCACGACTTCGGCCATCATCTGGAAGCGGAGGATGCCGCCGATGAGCGTGAATTCCGGTTCCATGCGCACCCGCTTCATCAGTTGCACCGAGCGCCCGACCAGTGATTCGATGGCCCCGCGCATGATATCGGCCGGAGCGCTGCCCAACGACAAATGATTGATGACTTCCGATTCGGCGAACACGGCGCAGACACCAGAAATGGGCACGGCCTCTTTGGCCGTGGCCACCAGCGGACCGATCTCCTCGGTGCTATACCCCATGTACCGGGCCGTCTTCTCCAGAAACGCGCCCGTGCCCGCGGCACATTTATCGTTCAACCGGAACGTCTTCACGCGGGCGTTGTCATCCAACCGCGTCGCTTTCATCGTCTGCCCGCCGACGTCCAGAATGGTGCGCGTGCGAGGAAAGAGGAATGTCGCGCCCCGGGCGCTGGCCGTGAGATCGGTCACATGAGCGTCGCTGAACGAAACCAGGTGACGACCGAATCCGGTGGCCACGACATAGGCGACGTCCGCCTCGCGCAAACCGGCCTCACTGAGCGCTCGCTCATAGGTGCGACGGGAGACCTCGGCCAGTTTGAATCCGGTCTTCTCCAGTGCCCATCCCACGATCTGATACGCATCGCTCAAAATGAGCGCCTTGGTGTAAGTTGAACCGACGTCGATGCCTGCCGTGTATGTCATCGTGCTCCCTCCACGGCCTCGGCCGGAAGCCGGCTGGCCAGAATGTGATCGAGGGCGAACAAGGCGGCGCCCAGTGCCCCCATGAAATGCGATTCTTCGCTCACGTTCAACTTCACGCCCAACCCTCGCTGGAGGGCTTCGACCATCCCGACGTTGCGCGCCACCCCACCGGTGAACGTGATCTCCTCTTGGATGCCCACGCGACGCAACAACCCGATGGAGCGCGCGGCGATGGATTGGTGGACGCCGGCCAGGATATCTTCGATCTTCTTGCCCTTCCCCAGCCAGGAGAGCACCTCCGACTCGGCGAACACCGTGCAGGTGGTACTGATCCGCACCGGCCGCTCGGCCCGCAAGGCTACTTGTCCCAGTTCATCCAAGGGAATATCCAGGGCCGCCGAGGCCGCTCCCAGAAAGCGCCCGGTGCCCGCGGCACACTTATCGTTCATGCAGAAATCGATGATCTCTCCGCTCGGGCTGACGCGAATGGCCTTGGTGTCCTGCCCGCCCATATCCAGCACCGTGCGCGTCCCGGGAAACATGTGCACTGCGCCGCGCGCGTGACAACTGATCTCAGTCACCTGCGTATTGCCGAACGTGACCCGATACCGGCCATACCCGGTACCGACGACATATTCCACTTCTTCCTCCCTGAGGCCGCTCTGCTGGAGCGCCGCCATATAAGCGTTCTCGGCGGCCAACGTCACGTTCGCTCCAGTATCGATCAGCGCTCGGCCCACAATACGTCCGTCTTCATCGATGATGATGGCTTTGGTTTGCGTCGATCCCACATCCACACCAGCCGCGTATGCCATAGAACCTCCCTCGAAAATGTGGCGCAAGATGCCATCTTGCGCTCCGTTCCCCAACGAGTTCATGGTCATCCCTTCGGTGCGACTCGCGGGGTCATGGATGACTCCTTCATGATTGGTCATGGGGAGTGCCCCGGTCGATGCCCGAGTCATGCTCCCCGATTCTTCGATGAGCGATGGCTCACGCCTCCCGTTGGGCGGCCACCTTGCGCGCGGCCAACCCTTCGAAGAACGCGTCCACCCGGTTCTTGAGCTGCGCTTCGGAGACCACCCGCCGATCCATCATGTCGGATTCGATGAACAGGCTGGGCACGTCGCGGGCGGCCATCAACGCGCGCCGATTATCGGCCAATCCGGTGGAGACGGTGCGACAACTCTTGATCGGATGGTAGACCACGCCATCCACCTGATATTCATCGATCATCTGGATGAGGGGCCGGTCCTGATAGAACATGGAGTCCATGGCGTCGCGCACGCTGATGAGCACGCCCTCGGCGAGACTCTCCAGGGGGCGATCCAGATCGTACTCGAATCCCAGATTGGCGCCCCCGGCGGCGAACCACAGGTAGGTGGAGTTGACGAACGTCCCTCCCCATTGGGTGAACAGCTCGCTGAAGCGACGAAAGATGGGATAACACGGCACGCCCACGAAGATCAACCGGTATTTCTCATCCACCAGGGTGCCGATGCCGTGAGCCACTTTGTATTCCATCTCCTCCACCAGGCGCTCGAAATAGCGGGCACCGGCCGCCGTCCCACGAAAGGCGTTGGAGACGCCCAGATAGATCGTACCGTCAGTCAGCGCATTGAACACCGACGGTCGGCTCCGATTGAGCGCCAGGACGCGCTTCCACCCTCGATTCATGACGTTGACGTAACCGAGCACCTCGCGCAGCCGATCGATATTGAATTTCTTGCCGGTGATCTGCTCGCACAACCGGATGAGGTCCTTGATCTGGGCTGCCACGTAAGCGCAGTCGTTCTGGAAATCGGGATCGCCCGGCCAGGTTTGTCGACCGGCAGCGCGCGTCCCGGGAACATCCAAGACGAACACAGGGATGTGATACATCCGCTCCCAGATCTCGCCCCACTTGATATAGGTATTGCAGGCATTGGTCAACACGGCCAACTGAGGCTTGGGAATGCGTCCCATAGGATGTTGGCCGCCGAGCAATTGCACGGCCACATCGGCCTTCACATACCCGCAAATGTCCGGCGAGTATCCGTAATCCTCCGCCTGGTCCAGATACTCGTGGGCCACTCGTCGCACGGCCGTCTGCAGCGAGTGAATTTCCGGGAAGACGGTGGGCAGATCGAAAACCCGTAAGATCTCGGCCATGCTCCCCATCACGAAGACGTAAGCGGCGGCTCCGCCCCGCTCGGCCGTCTCGGTCAATCCCTGGAACCACTCGCGGAACAGTTGCGCGCCCTCCCGATTACCGCGCCCAACGATGTCTTCATGGGCGACTGGGGATGCCGGATGCGATTCTCGATGCCCACCCTCTGACGTCACGCGTGAGTCCGTCATCATCGTCCCCCTTTTCACGTGAACAGAATGTTTTCCACAAACGTCTCCAATTGAAGTTCGAGGTGATCCAGACTGGTCATGTTCTCCTCGAATTCGCTGACGAAATAAGGAATGCCCTCTTTATCCAGCGCGCGCGTGTAAGCGACCTGCTCGTCCAATCCCGGCTCGCACATCTTGGCCGCGGCGATGATGGCCGCCTGGGCACCGGAAGCGCGAATGCGTTCCAGCAGCATGCGCTCTTTGGGTTTCCGGTCATCGTGCTGCACGGGACTGTAAGAGGATTTCTCCAGATAGGCCTCGGCGAGATTGAACAACGGATCGCCGTCCAAGGGAACATCTTCCATGATCCACCGCAGACCGATGAGCAGATCATCATCGACGACGTAACACGATCGGCCCACGGCGCGGATGAGATCCAGCGGCGGTTGTTCGCAGAATCCGCCTTCGAAGACCACCCGGAGCCGATCCTGTGGACGAGCCTTCCGCTCTCGAATCAGGGGCAAGACGGTGCGCAGCAACTCATTGTGCTCCTCGCGGAAGATCAACCCGCCGACGGCGAGCAGCACGTAGGCCTCATCGGCCGAGATCAGCCAGGGCGCCTCGCGCTTGATGGCGTAAAGCTCTCTGAGCAATCCTCGATTCTCGTTGTACACGGCCAGCGATCGCCGGAGGTCGTCATCGGTGACCGCGCGTCCGGCAATGGCTTCCACGTCGCGCTTCAAGCGCGCGTACTCGCCGCGGAGATAGGTGGCGGCATGGGGCGAGGTGGCATTCTGTGGAAGGTAAAGGATCTGGCAGGGGTAGGAGAAGTTCCGGCCCCACACCGCCGCCAAATTGCGCGCGGCATCGCAGATGGGATGGGTGACGAACATATCGAGCTGCACCCGACCGCTCAACGCGATCTCCAACGACGTCTTGATGATCGAACAGAGGTACGAACCGAACCGAGAGTCGGCCTGCATGGGTTCCACGGGCGCGCCGCGAATCTTCAGCGGCAGCAGGCCGGCGGCATGGACGATCTCTTCTGGGAAGTACACCTGAAAGTGGCCGACGACCTTGCCGCCGGCTTCGCGCCAGCGCCGGACGGTGGGAAACGTCATGTCATCGAGCAGTTCGCGACATTCGTAGAAGATCTCGTCCAGTGGTTTATCGCGCCAGGTGGCGAATAAGTCTGTGGCCATATTCACCTCATCCCCCTCACAGGTTCAATTTTTTTTCCAGCTCGATGAACGGCCCGCGATCGAATCCCATGGCGGTGAAGAACGAGAGCACTTCACCATCGGACCACTCGACCATGGTGCGCACGTTCTCGATACCCTTCTCGCGAAAGTAATCCAGCACTTCGGCCAACAACCGTCGACCGATGCCCTGGCGACGATAGTCCGGATGGACGGCCATGGCCGTAATCCATCCGGTGGGCGGCTGCCGGAATTCCCAACTCCGAATCTCACCGATCATGAATCCCACCACGCGACCGTTGACTTCGGCGACGCGGGCCAATTGAGGATCAATGCCGCTGAGGAACTGGTTGGCGGCAGCGATCGCTTCCAGATCCTGCTCGGCCAGATAGAGCGCCAGCTTGCGCCGCCAATAGTCAGGTTTGGCCTCGCCGATGGCTTTGGCGTCGATCTCGATGATGGCATCGATATCATCCGCCCGCAGCCTCCGGATGGTGATGACCGGCGCCTTCTTTCGTCGTGCGTGTCGTGCGCTCATCGTTCGACCTCGTTGTTTTTTATGCAAGACCTGTGCCATCGCCGCAGAGTGTAGACGATCACCCTGCACCGAGGAGCGCTAATCCTCATCGATGCCGAGGGTTATCGCCTTTCCCCGCATCAGGGATCGCGCCCCCCGGACGCGTCATCCCAAGGCGCTGTTTGCCACATTTGTCACGGTCTCTCATCGGCCGGAATGGTGTGACTCGCCAAACTCCCTGAGCGAGCGTCACTTAGACGGTGACAAAAATGGCAGCGTCGAGACACCCCCCAGTGACAGAAATGGCGTTCATCGAAGCGTCTTCTCCAGGCGCGGCAGTCCGGATCGCGTGGAATTCGTTCTCCGGAGAGGAGATGCTCGTTGAGCCTCCATGATGCGCTCGCCATGGCCCTCGCCAGAGGTTCAAGGCGTCGGGTCAGGGGCGCTCCTCATGACGAGCGGCGATAAGAGATCCCGTATTTTTTCAGCTTGCGATAGAGCGTGCGCAGGCCCAGTCCCAATCGTCGGGCGGCCTCTTCGGGATCAGGATACTGGCGCATCATTTCGGCCAACAGGTGGGCCTCGAAGCAGGCCGTCTTCCGCCTGAGATCGGTGCCCATGAGGACATCGCGCTGGTGACAGCGAGCGACGATGTGCTCCGGGAGATGCGCAACCTGAATATCTCCCCCTTCAGATCGCGCCAAGGCCTGGGCGATCACATTCTTCAATTCCCGGACGTTGCCCGGCCAAGGATAACACATGAGGAGTTCCAACGCCGTCGCCGAGATGCGGGCGCCGACTCCATCCTCAGCGATGAAATATTTGATCAGCGCCGGGATGTCCTGAAGCCGCTGACGCAGCGGAGGAATGGAGTAGACGAAAATGGACAATCGATAGTAGAGGTCGCGGCGGAATTCGCCACGATCGACCTTGAGCTTGATATCGGAATTGGTGGCGGCAATGAAGCGTACATCAATGAGGCGATAGCGAGAACCGCCCAGGGGTCGCAATTCCTTGGTCTCGATGGTGCGGAGCAACTTGGCTTGCGCTTCCGGCGGCATCTCCACCACCTCGTCCAGGAAGACCGTGCCCCCTTGAGCCTGCTCCAGCAATCCTTTTCGGCGTTGCGTAGCTCCGGTGAACGCGCCTTTCTCGTGGCCGAACAGCTCGCTCTCCAAGAGATGCGCCGGAATGGCTGCACAGTTGATCGGCAAGAAGGGTTTGTTCCGTCGTCGAGAGTGCTCGTGAATGTAGCGGGCCAGAACTTCTTTACCCACGCCGGTCTCACCGAGAATCAATACCGCCTCATTACTGCGCGCAGCGATCTCGGCATCCCGAAATATTCTCTCCAATGATCCAATGTAGAGGCTCATGCCCGTTCTCTCCGGCGACCGAATGACGTCGGGTGAACATCGGTTCTCCCTCTGCGGCCTATGGTTGATTCTACCCGGCTGAGGCGCGAAACATCAAGGAGAAATCGAGAGCGCCGGCGAACGAGCGGCGGAGGAATGGTCAATCCACGACGATGTCACTCTCACGTAATAGCACACTGATCAGCATGGAATCGGCCGCGGGGGTGTCCCTGTTCAGGCCCCGGAGTTCGCCGCCGGGGGTTGTTACGCTCCTGTCTCCGCTACCCTTAATTGACGCCTCCCCGCCGACCGAGCGGCGGGGCCTCCCGGGGAGGGGGACGGCCTCCTGAAGCTAGCTCCCCACATGACGCCTCCCCGCCGACCGAGCGGCGGGGCCTCCACCCGTGTAAATCCTACCCTTGGTTGTGCCCCTCTGTGGGTCATTCAAAATAGTACACGGATGAACACAGAAACGACGGGATCTTCCAAGAAGAACAATCTGTGCACATCCCGCTTTTCGCTGTGTGAATCTGTGGGCTATCCCCCGCCTCTCGCTGTATGAATCTGTGGGCGATGAATGGCCTACAGATTGGCACAAAAGCGGTGGGATCAACACAGCTCAACCGAAGGGAAGATTTGTGCCCATCCCGCCGTTCGCCGTGTGAATCGGTGGGCCATTCCTCGCCTCTGGCTGTGATGATCCGCAGGCCATCTCTCCACGCTCACGGACAAGGATCATTGTCATCCACGTTTCGATCCACAATGCTACCCAAACCGCGTCCCTGTGCCGTCGTCAACCGCGCCGTCCCCGTCCGCCGCACCAGCGACACCCCGCCCTGCAACACCTCCCCACCGGAGCCTCGCCCCTGGAAGTTGAGCGCTCCGCGATCAATGCTGAGCATCACCTGCCCTTCCACCACACTCCCATCACTCAACCGCCACTGAAACCGCCCACTGCAGGGGGAAAGGCGCAAACATTGTCCCGTGCGGTCGTCCCCCAACACCAACACATCGTTGACACTGACATTGACCGTATCGGTGTCGGTCGCCCCACAGGGATCGGTCACCGTCAGCTCGAACACCAACACATCGCAGAGGCCGTCGCCCACCTCAGGCGCCGTGAAACTGGGCGTCGCCGACGTGGGATCGCTCAACGTCACCGCCGGCCCACCCACCTGTACCCACTGGAAGGTGAGCGGCTGCCCCGCATCGGGATCATGGCTCCCACTGCCATCCAGCGTCACCATCGCCCCCTCATCCACCTCCTGATCCACACCGGCATCGGCCACCGGCCCACTGTTGACCACCGTCACCGTCACCGTGCAACTGGAACTGTTGCCCGCCGCATCCGTCGCCGTGAACGTGATCGTGTGGGTGACCGCTCCCGCTCCCACCGGCCCAGCCAACACCGCGGGCAACGGCGGATCACTGCTGACCACCGGACCGGGATCGCAGGTGTCGCTGGCCGTCGCCGAAGTGTTGAACACCGCCTGACAACCGGCATCGGCCACCAGCGTCACATCCGCCGGACAACTGATCTGAGGCGGCGTCGTGTCCACGACCGTCACCGTGAACGTGCAACTGGCCGTGTTGCCACTGGCATCGGTCGCCGTGCAGCTCACCGTCGTCGTCCCCAACGCAAACGTGCTCCCCGACGCCGGATCGCACACCACACCGGGACTGGGATCACAGGTGTCGCTGGCCGTCGCCGCAAACGTCACCACCGCTCCATCCGGACCGGTGCACTCGACGGTGATGTCTGCCGGACAACTGATCTGAGGCGGCGTCGTGTCCACGACCGTCACCGTGAACGTGCAACTGGCCGTGTTGCCACTGGCATCGGTCGCCGTGCAGCTCACCGTCGTCGTCCCCAACGCAAACGTGCTCCCCGACGCCGGATCACACACCACCGTGGGCGTCGGATCACAATTGTCCGTGGCCGTGGGCGTGGCAAACGTCACCACCGCTCCATCCGGACCGGTGCACTCGACGGTGATGTCTGCCGGACAACTGATCTGAGGCGGACCAATGTCACTGGTGCACACCGGAGCCTCAAATGCGCCAATGTCGCAACGGGCCGTGCCATCGCCATCGCCGTCTATCGGCCGACCCACACCCCGCTGATCGGCCGCTTCGCAGGCCGGACTGCCACTGCCCGGCACCGCCGGATTCCCAGCATCGATGGCCGGACTGCCCGCCAACAACGCCTGCGTCTGGGTGGGACCACCGTTATCCTGCAACGGCCCCAGCAACGGATCGGTGTTGTTCATGTCCCCGGTGGCGCTGAAGCTGCAGCTCCCATCGCTCGAAATGTTGTACCCCAACGAGGTGATGGTCCCACTACAGTTCCCCCCCGACGGACTGTTGGCAATGATGCTGTTGCTGACTTCCACCGCCCCCGAGTCATTCAAGATACCG
>Ga0256841_1000454_pt1 | contig 42456 bp, 38 predicted proteins | sample 356308metaG_FD_185971 | JGI IMG/M metagenome (GOLD analysis project Ga0256841, IMG submission 185971) | Hydrothermal vent microbial communities from Mid Atlantic Ridge, Atlantic Ocean - 356-308 | ecosystem: Environmental > Aquatic > Marine > Hydrothermal vents | place: Atlantic Ocean: Mid...
CCAGTTGAAGACTCTCGGCGAGATTGGTGAAAAATATGGTCTCTACACCAAGATCACCGGTGGTCAGCGTATCGACTTTTTCGGCGCACGGCTCGAGCAACTACCCGACATCTGGCGAGATCTGGTGGATGCCGGCTTCGAATCCGGCCATGCCTATGCAAAGGCGTTGCGTACGGTCAAGTCCTGTGTTGGCAGTACGTGGTGCCGCTACGGGGTGGATGACAGTGTCGGACTCGCCATTGAACTGGAGAACCGTTACAAGGGCTTGCGTGCGCCACATAAAATCAAGTTTGCGGTTTCTGGTTGTACCCGCGAATGTGCCGAGGCTCAAGGCAAGGATGTGGGGGTCATCGCTACCGAAAATGGCTGGAATCTGTACGTCTGTGGCAACGGTGGCATGAAGCCGCGGCATGCCGATCTGTTTGCTTCCGATCTGGACAAGGAGACTCTGATCAAATATATCGACCGGTTTTTGATGTTCTATGTCCGTACCGCGGATCGGCTGCAACGCACCTCCACCTGGATGGAAAACCTCGAAGGCGGGCTCGATTACCTGCGCGAAGTCATCATCGAGGACAAGCTGGGGTTGTGTACACAGTTGGAGGAGGAGATGGGCCATATCATCGACACCTATGAGTGTGAATGGAAAGCAACGATCGAAGATCCGGAAAAGGTCAAGCGTTTCCGTCACTTTATTAACAGTGACAAGGAAGACAACAATGTGGTTTTCGTGCAGGAGCGTGATCAAATCCGCCCGGCAACCGAAGAAGAAAAAATCGAATTCAGGAAAGTTGGGTAATGCGTGTTGTGATGGAAAAAACCAATACACAAGACTGGACAGAAGTGTGTGTACTTGACGATCTGATCCTCAACGATGGTGCCTGTGCGCTCATCGGCGAGGAACAGGTGGCGATTTTCAGAACTGGCAAGGGGGATGAGGTCTATGCCATCAGCAATTACGATCCGATCGGCAAGGCGAATGTCCTGTCGAGAGGGATTGTTGGGGATGTGAATGGCCGTCCGGTGGTGGCCTCCCCCCTGTATAAGCAGCATTTCGATCTGGAGACGGGCCAATGTCTTGAGGAGGAGTCGGTTCGTGTCAAGACCTGGGAAACCCGAATCGATGAAAACGGTACGCTCTTCATCAGAGCACGTTGAGATCATTAGAGGAAACAAAAGTCATGTTGTTCGGAAGAAACAGAAAGAATCCAATCAAGATCACCGACAAAGGCGTGGTCAAATGGACCTACAGTACCTGTGGATACTGTTCCACCGGCTGTGCCATCGAAGTGGGCACCGACGCTGAGGGCAAAGTCGTGGCTTCCCGTGGTGTGGGAAGTGCGGATGTCAACCGTGGTAAGCTGTGCGTCAAGGGGATTTTTGAACACGAGCTGTTTGAGTCCTCTGGCCGCGGTGACAACCCTCTGTTGCGGGAAAGCCGATCGGAGGCCTACCGTGAAGTGGATTGGGATACCGCACTCGATCACATGGCGGATGAGATCAAACGCATCCAGTCCCAATACGGACGGGATGCATTCGCTGTCGTCTCCACGGGTCAGTTGCTGACCGAAGAATTCTATACCCTGGGTAAACTGGTGCGCGGTGTCATCGGAACCAACAACTACGATGGCAACACCACCCTGTGTATGGCCTCGGCCGTTTCCGGCTACAAGCGATCATTCGGCTCTGACGGTCCCCCTGGCAGCTATGAGGACTTCGAGCATACTGACTGTCTGATCGCCTGGGGTTCCAACCTGCCTGAGCAGCACCCCATCATCTACTGGCGTCTGCAGGAGGCTCTGGAGAAGCGCAAGTTCCCGGTCATTGTGGTCGATCCGCGGGTCACCATGCTGGCCCAGAAGGCTGACATGCATCTTGCGATCACACCAGGGACCGACGTGGTGTTGCTCAATGCGCTGATGCACGTGATCCTCGAAGAGGGACTGGAAGACAGGGAGTACATTGAAGCCAATACTGTCGGCTTCGAACAACTGGAAAAAGAAGTCCAGAAATACGATCCGGTGACGGCATCGAAGATCTGCGGCATCGATGAAGATACCATCCGCAATGTGGCAAGGCTCTATGCCAAGGCTGATGCGGCCATGAGCATCTGGACGATGGGCATCAACCAGAGCACCCACGGTTCCGACGGCGTGGTGGGTATCAACAACCTCAACCTGATCACGGGCAATATCGGCAAGCCGGGAGGCACCAGCCTCTCCATCACCGGTCAATGCAATGCCATGGGTACCCGTGAATGGTCTTCCTGTTCCGGCCTGCCGGGTTACCGGCTGCTGGAGAACAAGGAAGACAGGGAAGAGGTGGCCAAATTCTGGAATGTGGACCCGGAGTTTTTCCCCAAAAAACGTGGCCTGACGGAAACCGACATCTTCCCCGCCATCGAGCTGGGTGAGATCAAGGGATTGTGGCTGGTGGCTACCAACCCCATGACCTCCATGCCGAACACCACACGGATCCGCAAAACCTTGGAGAAACTCGAGTTTCTGGTGGTTCAGGACTCCTATGCCGATGTAGAAACCGTCCAATACGCTCACCTGTACTTGCCGGCAGCGACCTGGGCGGAAAAGGAAGGGGTTTTCACCAACACCGAACGCCGCGTCAATATCGTCCGGCAGGTGACCACACCCTATGGAAATACGAAATCCGATCTGCAGATCTTCAACGAAGTTGCCAAACGCTGGGAGCAATCAAAGAAAATGAAATTCCCGGAGAAACCGGCAGAGGTTTTCGAAGAGATGCGGCAGTTGTCCAAAGGTCGGCTGGTGGATATCTCTGGCATGGATCACGATCTGATCGAAGAAAAACGTGGCATCCAGTGGCCCTATACGGAAGAGCAACGTAAAAAGGGCGAAGAGCCACCACGGGGTGGCAAGCGCCTCTATACCGAACCGGGGACCTTTCGTTTCGCCGATGGTATGGCCAAATTGATCCCGCTGCCCTTCATTGACAACAATGAGGTGCCGGATGAACAATTCCCGTTCTGGCTCAACAGTGGGCGTCTGGTGGAACATTTCCATACACGCACCAAGACGGGAAAGATCGGGAACAATAACAAGTTCAGCCCGATCCCCTTCATGGAAATGAATCCCAATGCCGCTGCAGAACTGGGCATACAGCATCAGGAGTATGTTCGTTGTGTGTCCAGGCGTGGAGACGCTATTGTCATGGCCATGCTCACCCAGCGCGTGCCGGAGAATATGGTGTTTATTCCTTTTCATTTTCACGACTGTGTGAACCGTTTGACCCTGGGGCTGCTCGATCCACACTCTAGGCAGCCTGCCTACAAGCAGTCAGCCGTCCGCGTCGAGCCCATTGAAGATCAGGAAGCCGCAGCACGCATGAGTATGGAACGGAGGGCATTTTGATGTTCAAGGTACGGAGTGACGAACCCGAATATGCATTTTTGTGGGACAAGGAAACCAAAAAGGTGTCCCGATATGGTACGAAAATCGAATTGGCCCCCGAGGGCAGTGAGCAGCGGGAGCAGCCGCTGAAGATCAATGACGAGGTGTTGGTCAGCGAAAATCCTCACCGTTACAAGCAGCATGGTTTCTATTTCAATGCCGACAACTGTATCGGTTGTCATGCCTGCGAAGCGGCGTGCAGTGAAAAGAATGACAACCCGCCTCATATCGCTTTTCGTTCGGTGGGCTTTGTGGAAGGTGGTTCTTACCCGGCCTATCAGCGGATCAATATCTCCATGGCCTGTAACCACTGTGAGGATCCTGTTTGTCTGAAGGGCTGTCCGACACGTGCTTATACAAAATACACGGAATACGGAGCTGTCTTGCAGGATCCGGACATCTGTTTCGGTTGCGGTTACTGTACCTGGGTCTGCCCGTACAATGCGCCGCAGCTGGATCCTGTCAAGGGTCAGGTCAGTAAATGTAATATGTGTGTCGATCGGCTCGAAGTGGGTTTGAAGCCGGCCTGCGTCTCGGCTTGTCTCGGCAATGCGCTGAATTTTGGTGTGATCGAAAACGTCCCAGAGAACCGTGAAGAGTGTAAAACCGAGATCCCTGGGTTCCCGTCTCCCGAGATTACCCGGCCCAATATCCGTTTCCAGCAAATGCGTTCGACCGAACTGGAAATGACACGAACCGATGCCATGCCAATCAAATACCACAAAAAAACCGACGACGGGAAATTCAAACCCGTGGTGGACGAAAAATTTGGCAAGGAAAGGCACTGGAACTGGAAAAAATTGCTGGGCTCGCATGAAAGTTCCCATGTCATGTTCACACTGGGGACCCAGGCTGTAATGGGCGCTTTTTTCCTGCTCATATTGGGTGACATGCTGGGTGTGGATTCCATTGAGGCAGTTAAGGATTCCGGCGCATTGCTACCCTTGCTGGGTGTGATGTTTGTGATCCAGGCCTTTGGTCTGTTCAAACTCAATATGCATCTGGGCAAGCCACACCGGTTCTACCGTGGCTTCAATAACCTACGCTATTCGCCGCTCAGCCGGGAGATCCTCGGGGTCACGATCTTTTTCGGCAGCTTTGTTGCCTACGCATTCTGCAGCCTGTTCGATCACCCCTTCTTTGCGGTATTGCGGGGAGTGTTCGCCACCACTGGTGTGATTGGCGGTCTTGGCGGGCTCTATTACATGTACCGGATTTACCGGATCAAAGCGCGTCCTTTCTGGGATCACTGGCAGACGGGGACGGCGTTTTTCGGCAACACGATCAGCCTGGGAGCCTTGTTGACGGGTCTGGTCACACTTCCCGTAATGACCGCGGGTGGTGAGAGCACGGCCTTGCTGAAAGTGTTGAGCGGACTGTTCTTACTCGGGCTCGTCATGGAGATCATCGGACATCTGTTTCACGGGCGTGACATGAATCGTCTGGGTAACGAAGGTGCAGCATCCTGGTACGTACAAACCACGACCTATGGCTACAGCTGGATAACCCGGAATGTGTTGCTGGGTATCGCCTTGATCCTGGGGATTACGGTGCTGCTGGTGCCGGCTAATCTGGGTGTCGGTCTCTGGTTTGTGCTGGCGGCGGTGATGCTTGCGGCCGCAGTGATCAGCCGTTCTCTATTCTTTGTGCTGGTCATCCCGACGACCATGCCCGGTGCCTTTTTCTGGAAGAATAAAGGGTTCCAGGAGCATGCCAGGGAGATCGGGCTGGCGGATATGGAGCAGGTGGGTGTTGTACACGAAGGGCATCACAAATTCAAAGTGGATGAGCTGTGGGAGACCATACGCAGCACATCGCCGAGGCAGATCTATCAGCATATCCGCGACATTTTCATCTGGAAACCGGTTCCTTGAAAGTCAGGTTGAGAAGATTACTGGGCTGCCTCGAACACAGCCTGATCGAGCGTGGCACTGCCGTACGACTGGCGCTGTTGACAGCTGTCGCCGGCGAACATCTGCTCTTGATCGGCTCGCCGGGCACGGCGAAAAGTGCCCTTGCCCGGCGACTGCACCTAGTGTTCGAAGAAGGCAATTACTTCGAACGCCTGTTGACAAAGTTTTCGGTGCCCGAAGAGTTGTTCGGCCCTCTTTCCATCAAGGCATTGGAGGAAGATCGCTATCAGCGTCTCACGGAACGCTATTTGCCTTCCGCGACCATCGCCTTTATTGATGAAATCTTCAAGGCCAACAGCGCCATTCTTAACGCCCTGCTGACCTTGCTCAACGAACGTGAGTTCGACAACGGTGATCGACGGGTCAAGGTGCCACTCGTTTCTGTGATCGGCGCCAGCAATGAGCTGCCCGAGGAGGAAGAGTTAAAGGCTCTCTATGACCGGTTCCTGTGCCGCTATCAAGTGCATCCTGTCTCCGAGCGAGCCTTCGAAGATCTGTTGCAACTCAAAGACACGTGCTCGCCTGAGCCTGATGTCATGGATCGCCTGGACAGGAAAACGATCGAGACCATCCAACAGCAGGCGCAGCGACTCCCTCTCTCCAAGGAGGTGATCGAATTACTCACATCAATACGAAAATTCTTGCAGGAAAACCGGCTAGCAGTCTCCGATCGACGTTGGCGCAAGGTAGTGAAACTGCTCAAGGTTTCCGCCTTCACCAATGAACAGGAAGCGGTCACTGTGTGGGATTGCTGGTTGTTGCAGCACTGCCTGTGGGATGCGCCGGAGCAGCGAAAACTCATCGCCCAATGGTATGAGGCTCATGTGGGTATCGGCAGCGGCTTCAATCCGCAGCGTCTTGAAAGGCTGGTACAAACCTGGGAGAAGGCTTGCCGCGAGGATGCCGAGAGCCGGACCCAGATGCGCAACAAAAAGGGAGAACTTCTCTATTATGACGACCACGGTGAGCAAACTACGGAGTGGAAACGAAAGGAATGGAGCCACCGGGACGGTATACCACTGTATCTCTCACCCCCCGATCAGGACGATCGCACCAATGATGGACGAGGTTATACGGAAGCGGAACTCAGAGAACAATTCTTCGATGATCGTTATCATCAGACCCACATCAACGGTCAGTGGCAACATATCGAAAAATACCTCGCGGACCCTGCCAACCGCATGGTCACGGTGCACGAAAACAGACGTTGCATGGAGCCGACCCGTCATCCTGCTAGCTTCATCGAAGCAAGGCTCAAGGAGACCGGGAGCATCAAGGCCGACATCGATTTGCTGAAAGAAAAACTGCAACAACAGATCGATTCATTGGGTAGTGATGTCGGCGATCATCTCTGGATCGACACAGACTTCACCGCAACAGCGGAGTCCAGTTTGCGAAAGTCTCTGGAACTGGCGGCATCCCTTTCTTCACGCATGGAAAAGGTCATTCAGACTTACAGGCAGCTTCCGAGGATGTGAGATGACTCTGGCTGCGCTCGATCAGAAATTCTCCATTCTGGACGCGCTGCCGGATACTCTCTACGACACCGCCATCACCCATCCTCATGGTGAATTACTGACTCGCGTGCAGGGGATCCTGCAATGGCGTCAAGCCCTGCTTGCAGGCGAATTGCCGAAAGAGAATGAGCTGGTCTGGCCTGAACCGGGCCTGCGCCGTGCCATCCTCAAGCGGCTGGAAGTTTTGGATATCACCCGTTTTTGCCGTGAACAGGAGGAGCTGACCGACAATGTCCTTCAGGACATATGTGAAGGGATCCAGACCGCAGAAGAATATTACCGCCACAAACCGGGCGGATTCGTGGATACGTTGGCACAACGTCAGAACGTACGTGATCGGGCTTCCCCCTTCGATGATCCAGAACACCTTGCGGATCATGTCCAGGACCATTCAGGAAGTGATGAACCGTCATCCGCGGAGAATGGAGAGGAACCCTCCCGGCAACCGGGGAAACAGGATAACGGCGGTCCATCACCTGGTGTTGAAGTCAAACACGCTGGTGAGGCCGAAATCGCATCTGGTGTCGGCGAAACCGAACCGCAACTCAGGCCACACTCTGTGCCCAATCCGCAGGAAGCACCAGGAGGTGAGGCCGGCATCACTGCCGGTGAACCCGGTATGGTGTTCGATCAGACAGAACCACAGATAGCAGATCAGGCGGTCTTGGCTGTGGCCCCTGATCTGTTGGAACAGCGCTGGGCCGAACTGGCGGAGAGCTGGCATCAACTGGAGGAGATTTTCAGTGAGCTTGGAGGTTTGTTGGGGAGAGGCTGGGATTTGACCCAGGGTGTACTTGCTTCCCAGGGATGGCGCGACATCGTTCGTTACCGGAAGTGGGTAAAGAAGATCCCGGAATTGCAAGCGTTGATCAGAACCCTTGGCCGGTTACAGGCCATCGATGGTGAGGGGAAAACTGAAAGCGTCTCCGAAAAGATCTTCAATCCGATCAAACGCCTGGTAAAAGACGAAGAAGAAACCATCACACAACGGATGGTTATGGAGACCGGAGGCATCGAACGCTCGGATGAGTTGAGTCGTATGCTGCCCAGCGAACTGACGCTGCTTGGGCATCCAAAACTGAATCTTCTGTGGCATGCGAAACGCGCAGAACGGATGCTGGTAACCTACAGCTACAGCGGACTGATGCCGGAAGTTGTGGAGACAGAGAAGGAACAGGAGCAGGAAGGGCCGCCCCAGGAAGATCGAGCAGATCAGGGTTTGGGGCCGATTATCGTTTGTCTGGACACCTCCGGTTCAATGGAAGGGCAGCCGGAACAGATCGCCAAGGCACTCGTGCTCGAGGCCTTGCGCATTGCCTGGATCGAACAGCGTCCCTGCCACGTGTACACCTTCGGTGGGCCGGAAGAGATTCTCGAACATGAATTGGATCTGACCAGAGACGGACTCGGCAAGTTACTGGAATTTTTACAGATGTCCTTTCACGGTGGAACCGATGTGGCAAAACCACTTTTGCTGGCACTGGAAAAACAGTATTCTCAACGGTGGGAAGCGGCGGATATTCTGCTGATCAGCGATGGGCGGTTTCCACAGCAGAGTGATCTGTTTGGCCGCATCAACAGAATGAAAGATAAACAGGCTTTGCGTGTGCACGGTCTCTTGCTGGGAGATTGGAAGGGGACTGCCATTGAACAGATTTGTGACCCCCTTCACAGGTTTACGGATTGGGAAGAACTCATAGAGGAACGAAACCATGCAATATAATTATTCGATCGCGGACGTTTTTACGGATGAAATTTTTCAGGGAGCACAAATCGCCGTATTTCCAAAAGCCGAAGGCCTCAACCGGGATACCATGCAGCGTATCGCCAAAGAGCTGAACCTGTCGGAGACCGTCTTCGTTTTCGGTGAGGATGGAGGAGACAATCATTTCCGTTTGCGGACTTTCTCACCCCAGGAAGAACTGGAGTTTGGAGGCCATCCTATGATCGCGACTGCTTGGGTGTTGACCAGTAACGGCAGCCTGAAACAAACGGGTAAACATACACCGGCTGTTTTTGAACAAAACACAGGTCCGGTCGATGTCTTCGTGACTACAGAAGAAGGTCAACCAAAACTGGTTCAATTCACCATGGCCGTGGACGCCACCGTCGATCGCTTCGTTCCAACCGACAGAGAGTTGGCATCCATTCTAAGCCTGGAACCCTCGGAACTGGGTTCAAAGGATTTGTACCCTATGCTGGTTTCCTGTGGCAGAAACTACCTGATCGTTCCGGTTCCTTCATATCAGACCGTACGTAAGGCACGTTTCAATTTCAATGCCTGGAGCAGCTCCAGCGCACCAGCGACGCTGGCGAGGGAGATCCTGCTGGTGACACCCACTACAGGGGCGGACAAAGCCGATTTTCATGCCCGCATTCTCGGTCCGGATATCGCGCATACAGAGGATCCACCCATCGGCACGGCCATGCCCGCCTTTACCGCTTGGCTCTGTCAGCATGAACAGATCAAGCCGGGCACGCATACCTTTACCATTGATCGGGGCATGAGGAGCACCCGCCGCAGTGAGCTGAATATTGAGATGGACAACAAACCGGGAGGGATGGTGGTCCGTGTTGGCGGACCAGCAGTGCTGGTTGCCGAAGGCAGAATCATGTTGCCGGACTGAAGGATCCCGCCCCCCGGCCTTTTCATGGTAAAGTCTGGTTTATGAAAAAGAAGAATTGCTCTTTGATTTTTTTATTTGTTCTGGCTGCTCTTTCTGGCTGTAGCGGTACCGATAACGAATACTTTCCCCTCCACAAGGGCAAGTCATGGGAGTACCGGATCGTGACCCATGACATGGATCTGGAAAAGAAATACAAGGAGTTTGTTTCCAACGAAGGTGAGCAGGAAATTGACAACGATCAGGTTTTTGTACGCAAGGTCAATGATGAAATTCTGTATCTTTACAAGCCGGAAAAGGAAGGTATCCGTCGTGTAGGTGTTCGAAGGAAGAGAGATATCAAAACCTCGCTGAAAAAGGAAGACTATTTCGTTCTCAGATACCCGTTAGAGAAGGGCACATCCTGGCAGCAGGAGACGATCACTGGTGTCCTGGAAGTCGTCATTGCACCTTTCCGGCGACACTATGCCCTGAAAACCCCGGTTCCCATGACCTACACCATCACCAGTACGGAAGAACGGGTCAAGGTGCCGGCGGGCCATTTCAGTGGTTGTATCCAGATTAAAGGAAAGGGAGTGACTCGGGTGCAGGCGGAAAAGACCATTGGGATCGTCGATGTCACTGTTGAATCTTCAGATTGGTATTGCCCTGGCGTGGGGCTGGTCAAAAGCCAGCGGGAAGAAAGAACCAGCAGTACGATTCTGGTCAAAGGTGATTTTCTGAAGGAGCTGGAAAGTTTTTCTGAAGATTAGAGGTGTCTGTCTGCAGAAAATCTTCTCATCGTATTTTCTCAAACTTGGAACTTGATCGATTCACCTTCTCGAAACACACGGAACTCACCTTTACCCATCACATTCCAGGTTTCATTATCCGTTAATTCTTTTGAGGCGATCACGGTGACAACATCCGTCTCTGTGGTGTGTTTACGGAAGTCGATGGTGTCACCTGTGTCGATCAGCCGGGCAGTTCCAAAAGGGTGACGTCGCGTAATCCAGCACATATTGTTGCTGCAATGGGCATAGAGATGTTTCGAGTCGCTCAGCAGAAAGGAAAACACACCCTGTTCACTGATCTGATCGGCCAGTTGTTTGATGAACCGCCATAATGGTTGAGGTCTGGCAGGGGGGGCCGGGAACCGTGTTCTGATCTGATCCATCATCCAGCAGAAGGCATATTCGCTGTCCGTGGTGCCGATAGGACGGTAGAATCCCAGCAGCCATTTTTTGATCCCTTTCAGCTGGCCATTGTGGGCAAATACCCAGTTACGCCCCCACAATTCACGATCAAAAGGGTGGGTGTTTTCTAAGCACACACGGCCCCGGTTGGCCTGCCGGATATGACTGATGATGATTTTGCTTTTGATCGCATGTTTTTGGATCAATTCGGCAACTTCAGATGCCACACTGGGGCGCGGGTCATGAAACGAACGGCTGCCATGACCTTCATACATGCTGATCCCCCAACCGTCCTTGTGCGGGCCGGTTCGTCCACCGCGTTGCACGAGACCGGAGAAACTGAAGCAGATATCTGTTGGTGTATTGGCGTTGAGGCCGAGCAATTCACACATGTATTCGATCCGGACGAGGTTGAAGTATGGAATTATAACGGCGATCAAATCTGACGTATAATGCCCGCTTCTTGAAATCCGGAAGTTCGATGAGCATCTTAAAATACCTTAATGCCAAGGCTATCGAAGCCTGCAAAGTCAGCGGTGTACCGTTGGAATTCGCTTTTTTCACCTCCAGCGATCGTCCAGATCTGGCCGACTTCCAGTGTAATGCCGCCTTTCAGGCCGCACGGATTTTGAAAAAGAACCCGCGCGAGATCGCAGCAGCGATCCAAGCGCACCTGCTCACAGACCCAGCGTTTGCAGAGGTCAATGTGGCCGGCCCAGGTTTTGTCAATGTCCGCCTCACCAATGCCTTCATCAGTCAGCATCTGCAACGACTGGATTTTGAAAATCCTGATCTCGACGAAGTTGCTCCCGAGACCATGATCTTCGATTATGGAGGGCCCAATATCGCCAAACCGCTACATGTGGGGCATTTGCGATCTGCTGTCATTGGTGAGGCCATCAAGCGTATTGCCCGATCCCTTGGTAACAAGGTGATCGCCGATATTCACCTTGGCGACTGGGGGACGCCCATGGGTATGTTGATCGCGGAGCTGCAAGAACGTCATCCGGAGTGGCCCTATTTTTCCGATCAAGAAGCCGGCTTTCCCGAAGACTCGCCGATCAGTGTAGATGATCTGAACCGTCTCTACCCCGAGGCGGCAAAGCACTTCAAGGAGGATGAGACTTTTGCCACGAAGGCACGCAAGGCGACCGCGGATCTGCAGGCTGGCCATCCGGGCTACCGGGCATTGTGGCGACATTTTGTTGATGTGTCGCTGGATTCGGTCAAAAAAGATTTTGCGGCACTGAACGTGGGGTTCGATTTGTGGCTGGGTGAGTCGGATGCCGATACGGTTATGAAGGATATGATCTTCGATCTCAAACAAAAAGGACTGGCTGTCGAGAGTGAAGGCGCGCTCGTGATCCATGTGGCCAGGGAGGATGACGAGATCGAGATTCCCCCCCTGATCCTTGAAAAGTCCGGTGGCGGAGTCACCTATGCGGCCACGGACTTGGCCACCATCTACCAGCGGGTGAACATGGAAGAGGTCATCGATCGCATTGTGTATGTTGTCGATCAACGTCAATCCTTGCACTTCAAGCAGGTATTCCGTGCTGCGGCATTGGCGGGTTATATCGAGGAGTCGCGGCTCGAGCATCTCGGTTTCGGGACAGTGAACGGCCCAGATGGTAAACCATTCAAAACCCGCGAAGGGGGTGTCATGCGCCTGGCTGATCTGCTGCAGATGGCGCGTGATGAAGTGGTGAAAAAGATGGGTATCGATGAGAATGCCGACGAGGCAATGCAGAAAATGGCAGATTCCATTGCTATGGCGGCTGTCAAGTTTGGTGATCTTTCAACCCAGCGGTTGTCGGATTATGTGTTCGACCCGGAAGCCTTCGTCCGGCTCGAGGGCAAGACCGGACCGTACATTCAGTATGCTGCCGTGCGCGTGCAGTCCTTGCTCGACAAGGCAGCGGAAAAGGGACTGCAACCTGCGCGAGATATCATCATCGAGACCTCTGAAGAAAGGGCACTCGCCCTTTTGTTGCTCGAATTCCCCGTGGCATTGCAGCGGGCCCATGAACGCCGCATGCCCAGCGATTTGTGTGAGCATGTCTATCACGTTGCCCAGGCCTACAGCCGGTTTTATCAAAATTGCCCGGTGATTGCCGCGGAGAGCAAGGAACAGGCCGAATCTCGTCTGGCACTCAGTGAACTCTGTCGAAGAGACATCGCAGCCTGCCTGGATAAGTTGGGGATCGATGTGCCCGATCGCATGATTACCTATAAGAACGAAGAGTGAACCAAAATGGCTACCGGCGGTTTGCTTGCATTGTTAGATGATATTGCAACGGTTCTCGATGACGTATCGGCAATGACCAAGGTGGCCGCCAAGAAAACGGCTGGAGTTCTGGGAGATGATTTGGCGCTGAATGCGGAGCAGGTGAGCGGTGTTCGGGCCGACAGGGAACTTCCGGTGGTCTGGGCGGTAGCCAAAGGGTCTTTTGTCAATAAGCTGATTCTGGTGCCGCTGGCGCTTTTGATCGGTTATTTCATCCCCTGGCTGATTACGCCGTTATTGATGATCGGTGGGGCTTATCTTTGCTATGAGGGTGTGGAGAAGCTGGCACACAAGTTTTTGCATCGAGACGCAGAAAGCGATCACCAGGAGCAGCTGCCCCATGCCTTGATCGATAAAAACGCCGATCTTCTGGCGCTGGAGAAAGACAAGATCAAGGATGCCATCCGCACGGATTTCGTTCTCTCAGCCGAGATCATTGTGATTGCCCTGGGTACCGTGAAAGATGCATCCTTTGCGACACAGACCGCGGTGGTCAGTGCCATTGCTCTGCTGATGACGGTTGGTGTCTATGGCTTGGTGGCAGGCATCGTGAAGCTGGATGACGGTGGGCTGGCGTTGATCCGGTCTACTGCACAAAGTGTGTGGGGCCGCATCAAACGTAGTCTTGGCTATACCATTCTCTGGTTTGCGCCAAACTTTATGAAAATACTGTCGATTGTCGGCACCCTGGCCATGTTTTTGGTTGGTGGAGGCATTCTTTTACATGGTCTACCGCATGCTCATGCCATAGTACACCAAGCCGGAGAGATAGTCGGACCCTGGCCATTGGTGGGCGGTTTATTGAAAAATCTTGTCTCACCGTTTCTTGGCTTGATGCTTGGGTTGATCGCAGGGATGACGGTGCTCATCGCCGTGACCCTGTTGCAGCGAATCAAGGGCAGTTGACCGGGATTGGTGCCGTCACTGCAATTCCTTCCGGGGAGACGTCGGCCTTGTAGGCAATAGCCTCGACGCCGGCAGCGATCACCTCGCGTAGCAAGCGTCCGTAGTCCGGATCAATTTCATCCGCGGGGTGAAAGACGTCCACATCTCGGCGTTGTACACAGAAAAGAATCACACTACGGTAGCCTTGTTCCACCATGGTTTGTAGTTCACGCAGGTGTTTGCTGCCTCGCTTGGTGACGGCATCCGGGAAGAGTGCCACACCATTTTCAGCCAGGGTGACATTTTTGATCTCCACAAAGCAATCGGGTTTGTTTGCATCCGTGAGTATCAAGTCGATACGACTGTTTTCGTTCCCGTAGCGGACTTCGCTGCGGATCTGATCATAGCCCTGTAATTCACGGATCACGCCTTTGTCAATGGCTTCTTTGATCAATGTATTGCTGAGGTGGGTATTGATCCCGACCAGGACACCAGTATCGGCTTCGACAATCTCCCATGAAAAGGGGTATTTCCGATCTGGATTGGCTGTATCTCTCAACCAAACTGTCGAACCCGGTTCACAGCAGCCTTTCATGGAGCCGGTATTGGGTGTATGTGCCGTGACGGTGTCACCATTTTGCAGAGTGACATCGGCAAGAAAGCGCTTGTAGCGTTTGATCAGGGTGCCTTTGATCAGAGGCGTATCGAATTCCACGGCGGATTATTTTTTGTCGGCGTGCTTACGGATATAAAATTCCATTATTTCTCCATCCTCAATCAAATCCATAAGTTCATGACCAGTACGGGCACAATAGGCTTTGAAATCCACGACGGAATGAGGGTCCGTGGCCATGACATGCAGGATCTGTTCTTCATCCATTCGTTGCAAGGCGAGTTTGGTTTTCAGAATCGGCAGGGGGCAGTTGAGCCCTTTGGCATCAAGGACCTGATCGGGTTTTATCGTATTCTTTCTCTGTTTCATGTACAAAGGTTAACATAGCTCAGGAATGGGAAAAATGGAGTTCGATTTAGTTTGATTATAAACGTACAGGAACACAGAGATATATCATATACTTTCCTAAGTACAGGCATTTGAATACCAGGTGTGGCTATGACGAATAATCATTTACAGGATCAGCTCTTTTCCGATGAAGGATCCACAACCGAAGACTTCCGGTTCGATGAAAAAACAGCGGAAGTCTTTGATGATATGGTTCATCGGTCGGTACCGTTTTATGAAGAGATGCAACGAATGACGGGCGAGATTGCAGCCGATTTTGCAGTTCCCGGGACCAACCTGGTGGATATCGGTTGTGCAACAGGTACTACATTGTTCTATTTGGACAAGATGGTTGATCAGGATGTACGCTTTGTAGGGATCGATAATTCCCGGGAGATGCTGGATAAGGCAGAACAGAAAATAAAGAGTATCCAGTCACATAGGGAGTTTGAACTCAAACAATTGAATATCCACAAGGATATGGGTGTCGAGAACGCCTCTGTTGTTACTTTGATTCTTACACTGCAGTTTGTAAGGCCGCTCTACCGGGATAGGGTCATTCAGAAAATCTATGATGGTATGAAAGATCAGGGTGTACTTGTCCTCTTCGAAAAGATCGTTATCAATGACAGTTTCTTCAATCAGCTGTTTGTCAAGTACTACTATGAAATGAAGAAAAGAATGGGGTATTCCGAGGTTGAAATTGCCAAAAAGAGGGAGGCGCTGGAAAATGTGCTTATCCCCTATCGTCCGGAGGAAAATCTGACTCTACTTTCCAAAGCAGGCTTTTCGCATATCGAGGAGATTTTTCGCTGGTATAATTTCACTGGTATCGTGGCTGTAAAATAAGTCCGGAACGCCTACCGGAAAAGAGAACATCCACGACTTTTGGAAGCAACGATAACGTTCTCAGCAAGTGCAGCTGTCCGTCTTTTTTCAGATGCAACTGATCCGGGAAAGGTAGATTTGATGGATTATAGAATTGTCGAACTCTGTCTGTTCCCAACATGTTGTTTTCGGCATTGATTAAGCTTGGGGGTAAAGTTAATTTTGGATGATTCTCAATTAAGAATCTGGCGCATGCCAGCGCTGTTTTCAATTTCCGTTGTGATTGGTGTTCTCACTGCTTTTGCAGCATGGGGTTTTCGTCTGCTCATCGGTGTAATCCATAATTTTGCTTTTTTTGGCCGGATTTCTCCGCACTATGATGCCAATTTGCATACCCCGGAGTCCAGTTTGGGCTGGCTGATTATTTTTGTACCTGCAATAGGAGGAATTGCAGTCATCTGGCTGATTAAAAATTTTGCCCCTGAGGCGAAGGGACACGGTGTGCCGGAAGTTATGAACGCGATCCATCATAATCGTGGCAGGATCCGTGGGGTAGTCAGTTTGGTCAAGGCCTTGGCTTCTTCGGTGACAATCGGTACAGGTGGTTCTCTTGGTCGTGAAGGGCCGATCATCCAGATTTCTTCTGCCATGAGTTCAATGTTTGCACAATGGTTAAAGATCTCTGTTAATCAACGTAACCTGCTGATTGCCTGTGGCGCCAGCGGAGGGATTTCTGCGACTTTCAATGCACCTTTGGGCGGGATTCTCTTTTCGATTGAGTTGCTGCTGCTCTCGATCAATAGCCGGACCTTGCTTCCCGTAATTACTTCGTCCGTCATCGCAGCCAATGTCGGCCGGTATCTAATTGGCCCTGAGCCGGCATTTCATATGCCATCCGCCTCAACGATTGCGGAGGCAAGCCAACCACTAATGATACTCCTCTATTTTCCCTTTGCCTGTCTCGTAGGGGTTCTGGCGCTTGTTTTTATCAGGGGCATCTATTTCAGTGAAGATTTTTTTGACAGTCTGCCTTTGAATCCCTATATAAGGCATGTCATCGGCATGTTGCTGCTCGGATGCCTTATCTATGGAATGTTCAGGACCACGGGCCACTATTATGTCCAAGGTGTTGGCTATTCAACGATTCAGGATATTTTAACCAGTACCCTGACCAGCCCTTGGTTACTTTTGGCCTTGTTGATAGCGAAATTCATCGCTGTCCTGCTTACCATTGGTTCCGGTGGTTCTGGCGGTGTTTTTTCTCCCTCGCTCTATCTTGGTGCTACTGCGGGTGGTCTGTTTGGTTCGGCCCTTGCTTTGCTCATGCCTGACATGGGGATTGATCCAGTCTCTTTTGCCTTGGTAGGAATGGCCGCCATGGTTGCTGCCACAACCAGTGCCCCCTTGACTGCCGCTATTATGACGTATGAAATGACATTGGATTATGTGGTTGTATTGCCGATCATGGTAGGTGTAGGCGTTGCCTATGCTGTTCGCCGGCATTTTTCAAAAGCAGATATCTACAGCTTGAAGTTGATGCGGCGAGGGCAGAATCTACCGGAAGGGTTTCTTGCCGATGTCAATTCCCAGATCGTCGTGAACAGTGTGATGGACAGTGACATTCATTTTGTTGGTGAGGATGAGATTGTCACCGGAACAGAACACGCCTATTGTGTGATCAATGATGAGGGTCAGGTAATTGGATTAGTCAATCCGGTTAGTTACAGGATTGGCAAAAGATTCCGAGCAGGCGATGCTATGGTTACAGATTTCATTATCATACAGTCCGGAGTCACCCTAAGAGAAGTTTTGACATTGTTCGACAAGCACGGACGTGTCACTGCAATTGTTTCCAGAACAGGGAAACTGGTCAAAGAGGATGTCTTAGGCGTTTTCAGTTCTGTCCATCTCGCAAGAACCATGGCACGTACCTCAAAAATGTACGTTCATTGAGACTTGTTATCGTAGTCTCGACCAGCAGCAGGCGAGCAGGTCAGGCGAACCTGTTAGTAGAGAAAAAAATGGTGGGTCGTATAGGATTCGAACCTATGACCAATGGATTAAAAGTCCACTGCTCTACCAGCTGAGCTAACGACCCGCCGTTTTTGAGCGGGCGATAATACAGGATTGTTCTGAGAAATTAAATACCAGATGTGAAATTTTCTGGCAAAAATTCGCCTTCACTTGATTTTTATCCATTTGCCTTTATGTTTGTGCGGCAGGTTCAATTTGAGAGGAAAGGATATGCCGATTTACGAGTATCAATGTGAGAAATGTGGACACCACCTGGAGAAATTACAAAAGATCAGCGATGAACCTCTGAAAGAGTGTCCTGAATGCAAGAAACCCGCACTGGTCAAGCTGGTTTCGGCTGCCGGTTTCAAACTGAAAGGCACCGGCTGGTATGAGACAGATTTCAAGAACAAGTCTTCGGACAAGCCAGACAACAAGAAAAAAGAGACAAAATCGGAAGCTAAAACGGAAACCAAATCCTCAGACAAGACCAAAGCATCAGTCGAGGACTGATCCGATCTTAAGGAAAGCCTTTTTGCAGTCCGATCAATTGCACAAAGGGCTGTGTTCCCTTAACATTCCCTGCTTTTCACTGACTCTACAACTCGCGAGGCAAAGATGCGAACTCATTATTGCGGACACGTAACGGCGTCCCATTTGGATCAGGAAGTTGAACTGTGTGGCTGGGTCCACCATCGTCGGGATCATGGCGGTGTCATTTTTATCGATCTGCGTGATCGTGAAGGACGCGTACAGGTGGTTATCGATCCAGACACACCGGAGAGTTTCACGATTGCCGAGCAGGTCAGAGCGGAATACGTCCTCAGGCTCGTTGGCAAGGTACGCCGCCGGCCTGAAGGTACGGTCAATCCCGATATTCCTACGGGGGAGATAGAAGTTCTGTGCCATGAGATCGAAGTACTCAATGCTGCTGAGACGCCCCCCATCCATATCGATGATGCGAACGTCAATGAAGATTCGCGCCTGAAATACCGCTATATTGACCTGCGCCGACCGGAGATGCAGGCCAATCTGTTGTTGCGAGCAAAGGTTTGTAAAGTGATGCGTTCCTTCCTCGATGACAACCATTTCGTTGAATTGGAAACACCGATGCTGACACGGGCCACCCCGGAAGGTGCCCGGGATTACTTGGTCCCAAGTCGTACCCATCCGGGCAAGTTTTTCGCTCTGCCTCAGTCTCCACAGTTGTTCAAGCAGCTGTTGATGATGTCGGGCATGGATCGTTACTATCAGATCGTGCGCTGCTTCCGTGACGAGGACCTGCGCGCCGATCGCCAACCGGAATTCACTCAGCTCGATATCGAAACCTCTTTCATGGATGAAGAGGCGATCATGCAGGTGATGGAAGCGATGATCGTCACACTTTTCGATCAGTGTATCGACACCCGGCTGCCTCAACCCATCCCACGCATGGCTTATGCGGAAGCCATTCAGCGGTATGGAAGTGATCGTCCTGATCTGCGAATTCCATTGGAGCTGGTGGATGTTGCCGATGCATTGCAGGATGTGGAATTCAAGGTTTTTTCAGGCCCCGCCAATGATCCACAGGGCAGGGTTGCGGCTTTGCGTGCACCGGGTGCAGCGGAACTCTCACGCAAGGTGATCGACGATTATACCGCCTATGTGGCTATCTTTGGTGCCAAGGGTTTGGCCTATATTAAGGTCAATGATCGTGCAGCAGGTCGCGAAGGCCTGCAGTCACCCATTCTCAAGTTCCTGCCGGATGAGGCACTTGAGACAATTCTCGAACGCACGGGAGCAGAAACCGGGGACCTGATCTTCTTTGGTGCTGACAAAGCTCACATTGTCAATGAAGCACTGGGCAACCTTCGTGTGCGTCTGGGCCATGACCTGGATCTGATCGAGGAAGGCTGGCAACCGGTCTGGATTACGGACTTCCCCATGTTTGAATGGAATGAGGATGAAAACCGCTGGGAATCACTGCATCACCCATTTACTGCACCTAAAGTGAACTCCATTGAGGAACTACAGAAAGATCCAGGCTCCTGCCTGTCACGGGCCTATGATCTGGTACTCAATGGAACGGAAATCGGCGGAGGCTCGGTCCGTATCCATACTCCAACCATGCAGCAGGCGGTTTTCGAGTTGCTTGGAATCGACGCTCAGGAAGCAGAGGATAAGTTTGGCTTCCTCTTGCAGGCTCTAAAGTATGGCTGCCCACCCCATGGTGGCATGGCCTTTGGTCTCGATCGACTGGTTATGCTGATGTGTGGTGCCTCCTCGATTCGTGATGTCATCGCTTTTCCCAAAACCCAAACAGCTGCTTGTCTGCTGACTTCAGCACCAACAGCGGCTGGAGAAAAGCAACTCAGGGAATTGGGAATTCGCCTGCGTAAAACACAGGAAACAAGCTAGCTGAAATTATTGTAAGCTATTGTAAAAAAAGAACAAAAATACAGTTTACAGATTTAATCGGTTATCCCTTTGCAAACCCTTCCAATGGCGTTATACTGCGCTGCAACAAATGTTGTTGATACTAGGTTTCAGGCATGCATTACGAATTTACCCTTGTACAATTGCTGATCATGTTTTCATTGGTTTCTCTGATCGGCATCATCATTGGATACATGGTCGTGCAGTTTCGGGGAAGTTCGAAAGATCAGGCACGGAGAATTCGTCAACTGGAAGCCGAGATCGAAGAGTTACAGGCCTATAAGGAAGAAGTCGCGGATCATTTCAAGAAGACAGCGGGTCTGTTGCACGACATGACCAGCCAATACAAATCGATTTACGAACATATGGCAGAAGGTGCTCGCCGGCTTTGTGATGAAGAAGAAAGTGGCGCCGTGCTGGAAAGTCTGCAAACGGGTTTATTGGGTCAAGATGATCGGGATCGGATTGAAGACACTCGTAAGGAAAAAGATTCGGAAACCCATGACAAATCAGTTTAACGTTTTTATTCAGAGGTAACACAAATGGAAATCAAAGATAAAGTAGCAGTTATCACCGGCGCAGGAAGCGGCATCGGTGAAGCAGTTTGCCATGAACTGGGCAAGCGTGGAGTCAAGGCCATTGCCATGGTCGACATGAATGAGAAAGTCAGGGATGTTGCTGCAGAAGTTGAAAAGGAAAGCAGTGTCGCTGCAGTCCCTTTTGTAGGTGATGCAACGGATGCAAACTTCCGCAAGGAGGTTTTCGACAAGATTTCCGAAGAATACGGAGTCCCTGCTATTACCGTTCCGGCGGCAGGCATTACGCGCGATCGTCTCGCTGTGAAGATCGACAAGGAAACAGGTAAGGCGGACATCTATCCTGAAGAAAATTTCAGGCTGGTATTGGATGTGAACCTGATGGCTCCAATTTATTGGGGTCTGGAAATGGTTGCCCGTATCGCGGAAGATCGTGCAGCCCGAGGTCTGAAACGATGGCATCCGGATGAAGGTATTTCTGGTTCTATTATCTTCATTGGATCGATTTCTTCCCAAGGTAACAAGGGCCAGATCTCCTATTCTGCCACTAAAGCGGGAATCGAAGGGGCGGCTTCTACGTTGACAGCCGAGGGTATGTTCTATGGTATCCGTTGTGGTGTCATTCACCCGGGCTTCACGGATACGGCCATGGTACGGGCCATGGGGGATGAATACATCGAAAAGAATATCATACCACTTACCCAGTTACGCCGATTGATCCGTCCACAGGAGATTGCCGATGCGATCTGTTTCCTGATCAGCAATTCTGCGGTGACAGGAGAACTGTGGGCTGATGCAGGATGGCATCCAACACCATAATTTGATTATTTTTTGACAAAACTTGAAAGGCGGCCATGGTGACATGGCCGCCTTTTTTATTACTTGTATAATAGCTGAATGAGTCAGCCCCCGCTTCTTTTCGTCGATCTGGATAATACGTTGACGCGATCAGATCTATTTCTGGAACCGCTGTTACAGTTGTTACGGCGTGAGCCTCTTGCGCTTATTCTCCTGCCATTCTGGCTGTTACACGGTCGGGGTTATTTCAAACAACAGCTGGCAGATAGGGTCACGATCAACCCCGGTGATCTCCCCTATGATGAGGAGGTGTTGGATTATCTCAAACAACAGCGGGATGCGGGCAGAAAGATCGTACTGGCTACAGCCTCCAACCAGACCTTTGCCAGAATGATCGCCGATCACCTTGGATTATTCGATGATGTCATTGCCTCATCGTTCGATATCAATACCAAAGGCAAGAACAAACTGGCCATGATGAAACACTATGCTGACGGGCAGGACTTTGACTATTTGGGGGACAGTCATGCGGATATCCCGATATGGAAGGCAATTGGACGGGCGGTGGTTGTTTCTCCTCAACCGGGGGTGCTGTGGCGATTGAAACAACGCGCCATTCCTGTGGAGTTGATCCATGAGGCTCCGGGGCCGGCGGTGTACTTGCAGGCATTACGTCCCTGGCAATGGCTGAAGAATACCCTGGTTTTTGTCCCTCTCATTCTTGCAAAACAACTCTTTGAACCGGCGGGGTTATTGGCTGTCACGGGTACCTTCGTCAGTTTCAGCCTGATAGCCTCCGCCGGCTATCTGGTGAACGATCTGCTCGATCTGGAGGCGGATCGAGTACATCCGAGAAAAAAGCTCAGGCCGTTGGCTTCCGGTAAACTTTCCCTTTGGAACGTGGTTTTTCTCGTTGCGGCCTTGTTGCTGGCAGGGCTTCTACTCGCGTGGCTGATCGATGGCAAATTGGCATTAGTTCTGTCGATCTATTTCATTGTAACGGTCGTCTATTCGCTGGAGCTCAAACGGCATGCGCTGGTCGATGTGATCATGATCGCCGGTTTCTATGCAGCAAGGATCATTGCCGGTGGCCTCGCTGCCAGTGTCGAGATCTCGTTTTGGCTGTTGGCCTTCTCCATCTTTATCTTTCTGAGCCTGGCACTGTTGAAACGCTGTGCGGAGATCAGAAATGTCGAACATGAGGCCGATACGTTGATCCCTGGACGAGGATATTACAAGGACGATGAACTGTTGCTTTCGATCATGGGTGTTGCCAGCGGCTATCTTGCGGTAGTGGTCATCGCATTCTACCTGAACAGTAATGAGGTGGTTTCGCTCTATGGATTTCCTCAGGCATTATGGCTGGTGTGTCCTTTGATGCTCTACTGGATCAGCCGGATGTGGCTCAAAACACACCGTGATGAAATGCACGACGATCCGTTGGTATTTGCCCTGCGTGACAAGGTGAGCCTGTTTACCGGGGGGTTGCTCGCTTTAGTGATGCTGATGGCTACGGTATAATTCCCGTTTGCAGATGATGCCGAGAATGGAGCGCCGTGAAGAGTAACTATTCATCCTGGGGGCTGACCGGACAGAAAAGCCAAAAGGTCCAGAAGATCAAATGGCGAACCGACAAGCTACCCGAACTGCGCGCCGGGCTCTCCTTGTTGGCCTATGGTAATGGCCGGAGCTACGGCGACTCCTGCTTGAACAAGGAAGGTATTACGCTCGATACTCGATCACTTGATCACCTGATCGATTTTGATCCCAAGACACACATCCTGCGCTGCGAGGCCGGGGTATTGATCGCAGAGATCCTTTCCAATTTCGTTCCTCGCGGCTGGTTCGTGCCGGTTACACCGGGCACCAAGTTCGTCACGGTGGGGGGCGCCATCGCCAATGATGTCCATGGCAAGAATCATCACCGCCGGGGGTCTTTTGGTAATCACGTTTTGCGTTTGGCACTGCGGCGCTCGAATGGCAAAACACTGGTTTGTTCACGTACGCAACATGCAGATCTGTTCTATGCAACCATTGGTGGCCTTGGACTGACCGGCCTGATCGTTTGGGCAGACATTCTGCTGATGCCTATTGACTCCGGTGACATGCAGGTAGAGACCTGCCGTTTCGAAACCCTGGAGCAGTTTTTTGATCTTTCCAGAGAATCTGAATGGAAATATGAATACACGGTCGCGTGGCTCGATTGTGCAACGAAAAAACAGATGGGACGGGGGATTTTCATGCGTGCCAACCACTGTACCGGGCCTGCCAGACTGACCGGGAAAGGCACCGACAAGGGTACGAGCCTGCCTTCGGGTTTGCCCGGTTTTCTGATCAATAATATCACCAGCAAGGCTTTCAATGCGCTCTATTATCACCTCCATCCCGAAGGTTTCGTTGAGAAAAGGCAAAGTTACGATACGTTTTTCTATCCACTCGACCGGATCCGGAACTGGAACCGGCTTTACGGGCGCAAAGGCTTTTTTCAGTATCAGTGCGTGGTGCCGATGGAAGGAGGTTTCCGAAACATCGAAACCATCCTCGATGAAGTGGCCCGATCCGGAATCGCATCCCCACTGGCCGTACTCAAGGTCTTTGGTGAAATCGCCTCCAAAGGGATGATGTCCTTCCCCCGGCAGGGGATTACCTTGGCGATGGACTTTCCAAATGCGGGGGCCAGTGTTTTGAATTTGTTCAATCGGCTGGATGATATCGTGGCCGATGCAGGTGGTGCCGTCTACCCGGCCAAGGATGCGCGTATGGATAAAGAACATTTCCGCAAGTTTTTTCCTCAGGTGGACACGTTCAAGCATTATGTGGACCCGGCCTTTTCTTCGTCCTTTTGGCGGCGGGTAATGGGATGAAAAAGATTCTGATCATCGGGGCCAGTTCAGCAATCGCGCAGGCAACAGCACGTCTTTATTGTGCCGAAGATGTACACTTCTATCTGATAGGAAGGAGTCGGCGCAGGCTCAAGATTGTGCAGGAAGATCTGATGGCTCGCGGTGCTGGCAAGGTTGAGATCGATCCCACCGATCCAGTCAGACTTGCAGATAATCAAGGGGTAGTATCACGTGCTGTTCAAGTGCTGGATGGGGTCGATTTGGCTCTGATTGCGCACGGTGAACTCTCTGATCAGAAGGCCTGTGAAACCTCTGCGGAAAAGACCATCCGTTCACTGAACATTAATGCAATCAGTGTCATCTCGCTGGCCACCCTTATCGCCAACCATTTAGAGGAACGGGGTGAGGGTACCTTGGTGGTGATCTCATCCGTTGCCGGGGATCGTGGCCGGGCGAGCAACTATGTCTATGGTGCCGCCAAGAGTTGTGTCAGTACCTTTATGGAAGGGCTGAGCCACCGGCTTTTCCGAACGGGCGTCTCCGTGATCACAGTCAAACCGGGCTTTGTCGATACGCCGATGACCGAGCAGTTCGAAAAAGGCCTCCTATGGACACAGCCAGAAATCGTGGCCGAAGGAATCAAAAAGGCCATTGAGAAACGGAAAAGCACGGTCTATCTGCCCTGGTACTGGCGCTGGATCATGCAGGTGATCCAGCTGATGCCTGATCCCTTGTTCAAACGCATTTTCCCTGTTTCAGAAGTAGGAAAGGATCAATCTGAGAGTCACGTAGAACAACGGGCTGAGTAGAACCAGGGTAAACAGGAGGGTGAAAAACATTTCCTCCGTCCTTGTGGACACTTCATGATTCTCCCGCGTAGCCATTTCTTCCAGATAAAGCGATCGGTTCTCCCATAATTCCCAGTATAGAATATAGGCCAGCATCACACCAATGACCCAAAAGTCTGGTCTTTCGCTGACACCAAAGTAATAAAAAAAGATCATGACGTAACAGAGTGTGGAAAGGAGCTCTCCCGGAATATAATAGGAAGGCCTGTCTCGCTTCATCCGGATCGTGGCCAGGGATGCGATCACTATGAAGGTACAGTAGAGGATGGCCCAGATCGGCATGGGCCTCAATAGGTCAATAAGTCCATGGGATGTGGCTTTGAAGCGTCCCAGGGATCTTCCAGTTTAAACGCTACGGACTGGCAGTCGAAAGCGGTTTTTGTCGCGATTTCCTGTTTCAGTTTCTCAAGCATTTGCATGCTCTCTGTTTTATATGATCGTCCAACCAGTTTCTCTGCTTTGAGGAGCGAGTTTGTTGCCGCATTGCGGTTCCCACTTGCCAGTTGTGCCGCAGCCAGAGTCACCAGGGCACCGATACGGGAATCACCCCTTACTGCTGCGAGTAATTCTCTTGCCATCTCAACCGCCTTTGGAGGATTGACCGGGTTTTGATCGGGACAGGTTGCCAGCAGCCAGATCGTTTTTTGTTTCAGATAAAGATCGCCGGGATTCATCTTTATCAGTTTCATCAATGTGTCGCCTGCCTCATCGTATTTATGTTGGGTAATCGCAGTGTTATACAAAAGTCTGAGGGCGGTGCCGGCGGTTGCCGGAGTGGTCAACAGGGATTCTGCCCATTTTTTCGTGTGCTCCGGATGATCGGTTTTCAACTCTAGCAGAGCAAGTCGAAGTCGAGGTGTTGGATACTCCGGTGCCGCCTCAATGGCTTTCATATACTGCTGGTGTGCTTTCTCATAGTGTCTTGATCGGACTCTCCGATCGCCCACTTCTACATAAGCATGGGCGATCTTGATGGCCGTATCTTCACGCATGAAATCCACATTGCCAAATCCTGTAGAGGTGTTGAGGACGAGGAAGAGAAGTGGCAGTGCAGCAATACCGAAGCGGAATGATTGCCTGATCGGGATTTGATGCCAACGAGTGAGGGCAACGGCGGTGAAAATACAGAGTATGGGAGCTGCCGGTAGGCGGTACCGTGCCGAATAGTGAAAGACCACACAAACCAGCACGGCCAGCCCTAGCAGGGAAAGTTCAGGCGCATAGCGGTGAACGTTTCGGAGCAGCAGAATCATTCCCAGAAAGGCGAGCCCCATCAGCCAGGGCAGCTCAACAGGAGCCAGTCTGGCCCATTGGTAAAGGCCGTGTTCCTGCGCCAGTTTGAGGACGGAAATATTGTCATAGTCCCTCGAGGTGAGAAACCAATAGAGTTTTATGAAGAACAACGGAATGCTCTTTTCCGGTTGGCCGAGGATGAAATCCAATGCCTGATCCCGGTACCAGGCATCCATCGTTTTCCAGCTGGCGATCTGGCCATGTTGTTGCGCATAGACCTGCGCCATGTCCTGATACATATGCTGGCGATCGGTTCGGATGCCTTTCAACGGAGTGATAATCCCCCGGGCATTCGGGTTGTTGCCCTGCAGAAGATTGATCCCGGCATTGGCGCTGACCAATACCAAATCCCCATCGGTTCTGTAATTATGCAGGGTTGCCGGGCTGATGATCAGAAGCCCGGTAATGGCACCGATCAAGCTCCTCAGTAGCCTGTTTTGCCACGAGGATGTGTAGTGAAACCACAGCCAGATCCCGTAGATGACAAGGAGCGCCTGGGCGGGTGGCCACGCCAGGGCGAGCAATCCGGTCAAGGCGCCCGTCAGAATGAGGTGGGGCAGGGGAGGGTTTTCCCGATCCGCTAACCTGCTCCAGCTGTACCAGACGAGAATGGCAAGAAAAAGCTGCAGCGAGTCTGCCATTACCCGGGTAAAAGCGAGAGTGGGCTCCCAGGCAAAGGCAAACAGTGTGGCGGCGATAAGGCCGGTGTTGTCACCGAACCGCGTACGTGTGCCCACGGCCAGCAGGAAGATAGAGAGCAATCCCAGGATCAGTTGGATCTCATACACCGTTCTAAGATCACCCCCGGACCAGCGAATGAATCCGAGCAGATAGGGAAACAATGGAGCCGAAAGGAAAGGTGTTTCCTCGGTCCAGCGACCCGCAGCCTTAGCACCGGCCATAACCCAATAGACCCAGTCGTCGGAAAAAAAGACTTCGGAAAAAGGGTTGCTGTTTAGAAATTCATGGAGGATCAGCAGGCGGGACGCAAGTGCAGCCACAAGCAGGATCGCCAGCCGAATATAAAAAGTGTGGTTGCGATCAAAAATCATTGATGGATTAGCGTAGCCCTATTTCCAGCGATTCAGGAATTCAAGGAAGCGTTGCTCCGAGAACTTTCCATTTTCCAGCAATGGTGAGAGATCACCCGAGAACTGGATTGATCCTTGGTTGTCCGTGATGAAGACGTGTGGATAACCGTCGATACGTGGCATGGTGGAGAGAAATTTCTCATTATTATTGGCGTCACTGACATTGACCTTCAGCAGTACATAATTCTGGTGCAAGGTCATTTTGACCTTTGGATGTGTGTTAATAAATTCATCGAGAATATGGCACCACCGACACCAGTCACCACCTACTTCGATCATGACCTTCCGGTGGGTCTGTTTTGCATATGCCAAGGCGTTATGACCGTCTTCGAAAGGATCCCGATCGGGATCGTATTCTGTACTGTATTTCGGGAGTGAAAAAGGGTTAATGTCATCAAGTGCGAGAGTTGATGTGCTCAGGCCTGACAGGACAGCCAAAATGAGTAAAAATCGAAAAATCATGATAATGAATTATACGAGATAACGAAAGAATCAGTGTTGTATATGACCATATAATTTTGAATAGAGTCCGTTGCCCGTGATCAGTTCCTCGTGGGCGCCTTCTTCGATGATTCGACCATCATCGAAGACGTAGGCCCGATCTGCTTGCCGCACGGCCGAGAGCCGATGGGCGATGATCAGTGTGGTGCGCCCGCACAGAAAATTGCCCAAGGCTTCGTGCAATTTCTTTTCTGTTGCGGCATCCAGTGCCGAGGTCGCTTCATCGAGGATGACCACCTTTGGATCACTCAGTACCATGCGTGCGATTGCCAGTCGCTGGCGTTGTCCCCCGGAAAGACGGATGCCTTGGCGTCCGACAATGGTATCGAGTCCATTGGGCATGTTCCCGATGGTTTCTTTCAGTTGGGCGACCTGCAGGGCCTTCCAAAGCTGTTGATCTTCCAGTTCACGCCCAAGGGTGAGGTTCATTCGGACTGTATCGTTGAACAAGGCTGGATGTTGCAGAACGGTCGCCACATGATCGCGCACCACATCGAGTCCGATCTCTTGGGTCGGTACACCATCGAACAGTACTCGGCCTGAATCAGGTGTGTAGAGCCCAAGAATGACCTGCACCAGGGTCGATTTTCCACCGCCAGATGCGCCGACGAGCGCAACTTTCTCGCCGGGCTGTATGGTCAGACTGACACCCTTCAACACGGTTTCTTCACCATAGGAGAAGGTGACGGAGTCGACTTCTACACCCACGGTCCGCTTGCCGGCAAACGGATTTTTGAGATGTGGATATTGGGGCTCATCCTTGAGTGTCAGCAACTGATTGATCCGATTGAGCGCTGCTTTTGCCGCAAACCACGCATACTGGATGCCAAGAATTTCCTGTACCGGTGCCATCATGAACCAGAGGTAGCCAAAGACGGCCAGCATTTGGCCGATGGTCAGATCGGAATAGAGCACCATGAACATGCTGATGGCACGGAACAGATCAAAACCGAACAAAAAGACCATAAAAGACGCCCGGCTGGCTGCATCGCTGCGCCATGAAAAGGCGGCGGCATGATCGCGGATCTGGCGTGCGCTTTCAGCAACCCGGGCAAGATAGTGTTTTTCCCGGTTGAGCGCCCTGATCTGCTGGATCCCGTCCAAGGTTTCCGTCAATGTTTGTTGGAAGATCTCAAAGGCCGTGTTTTCCTGTTGTTTGAGTTCCTTGACCTTTTTGCCCAGCCGCATGGTGAAATAGATCACCACAGGGTTGAGCAGCAGGATGAACAACGCCAGCTGCCAATGCATCCAAAGCAGGACAATGGTCATTCCGATCAATGCCAGTACCGATACCACGAATTTGGCCAGGGATGAGCCAATGAAATCATCGATGGCATTCAGGTCGGTCACGAAGTGAGAGGTAACGGTTCCACTGCCCAAGGTTTCATATTCTGACATGGCAATGTGAGACAGACGATTGAGCATATTTTTGCGCAGGCGATAGACGACATCCTTGGCAACCAGAGAAAAACTGCGTGTCTGGATGACATTCAGTATAACCGCGACCACGCGTAAGAGGATCGTGACCGCAAGAACTGTAAGAATATATAGATTCGGGCCATGCCAGGCTGCAGGGAAAAAGCTGTCGATCAAGGCGGTCAGTTTGCCTGGTTTCTGCAACAAGACCTCATCCACCAACAAGGGCATTAAGAGGGGTACAGGTACCGCTGCGACTGCGGCGAGAAGTGCCACGAGATTGGCGAGGATCAGATCACGCTTGTGCTCCTTGGCAATGCCAAGGATGTAAGACCAGGTGTATTTGGGGGAACTTGCCATCAAAACTTAAAATGCTGCTTAAATTACCAGTATACCCTTTTCAGAACCAGTGCAGGTGAGGAAATACCGGATTCGATGAGTATGGGGTTTCGTTTAGAGACAGCGGTGAACGGGTGTTTAATTGAGTGAAGTTTACGAGGAGGATTGGGTGCGATGGATCCTGAAAAGGGCCACCAGAGCGATCAGGAACCAGACGGCATTCAGCCCGACGGAGGGGAAGGCGCCGTAATACCAGGCATTGGCACCGATGAAGATAGCGGCGATCATATTGATGAGTTGATAGGTACTGGTTTGGGCTTCGATTTTGCCATTCGAGACGAGATAAAACCCGACCACAACCAGGATCATTCCAATCCAGCCACAAATGTCCAGCAACAGTTTCATTTCGTTTCTTCCTCGAAAATTTCCTTTACCCTGTGCTTAAGGACAGGAATCACCTCTTCCTCGAACCAGGGGTTCTTTTTCAGCCAGAGATTGTTCCGTGGGCTGGGGTGGGGAAGTGGCAGCATGTCAGGCAAAAAGGATGACCAAGCCTTGACCGTCTCGGTGAGGTTCTTTTTCCTGTCTTTGCCCAGATGATAGTGATGCGCATACTGTCCGATCACTAAGGTTAGTTGAAGATTGGGTAATGTGTTTAGCAAAGGCGCCCGCCAGGTGGCTGCACATTCCGAGCGGGGTGGGAGATCACCGCTTTTCCCAGTGCCCGGGTAGCAGAATCCCATGGGAATGATGGCGAATCTTTTCGGATCATAAAATCGATCGCGATCGATACCCAGCCAGTCGCGCAGTCGATCTCCGCTCGGATCATTGAAGGGCAGGCCCGTCTCATGCACCCGGATACCGGGGGCCTGTGCTGCAATAAGAACCTTTGCTTCGGGATCGGCCTGAAGCACGGGTCTCGGCTCCAGTGGTAGCTTGTGTCTGCAACGATCGCAGGCACGAATCCCTCTGATCAATTGATTGAAACTTCGGGAAATGGCTATAACCCCAATTTTTCCGCAACAAAGTCGGCATCTTTGTCACCTCGTCCGGAGAGATTGACCAAGATACTCTGATCCGCCGACATCTCTTTTGCCACCTTCATCGCATAGGCCAGTGCATGGGCACTTTCCAGTGCAGGGATAATGCCTTCTTTTTGCGAGAGGGTCATGAAGGCATTGAGACATTCCTGATCATCAGCATTGACATACCGGACCCGGCCCAGATCTTTCAGATAGCAGTGTTGCGGCCCGACGCCGGGATAATCCAGGCCAGAGGCGATGGAATAGACTGGCAGTGGCTCTCCTTGCTCATCCTGCAGGTTGTAGCATTGCATGCCGTGGATAGTGCCCTTGACGCCCTTGGTCAGTGTTGCTGCGTGATCGGGAGTTTCCAATCCTTTACCAGCGGGTTCCACACCGACAAGATCAACCTCTTCGTCTTCAAGAAAGGCGGTAAAGATCCCGATTGCATTGGAGCCTCCGCCGACACAGGCAGTGACCAGATCTGGAAGTTTACCCTCGGACTGCAGGAACTGCTCTCTGGCTTCCCGGCCCACAATGCTCTGGAAATCACGCACCATTTTCGGGAAAGGGTGGGGACCTACTACCGATCCGATCGCATAGAAAAAATTTGACGGATCCTTGAGGTATTCTTCGAAGGCGCTGTCGACCGCATCCTTGAGGGTGCGAGTTCCCCTAGACACAGGCACCAGTTTACAGCCCAGGATCTTCATTTTAGTAACATTCGGATGCTCTTTTTCGATATCGATCTCACCCATATGGATCTCGCATTCGATACCAACCAGGGCGCAAGCCGTGGCCAGAGCAACTCCGTGTTGCCCTGCACCGGTTTCTGCCAGTACCTTGGTTTTGCCCATATGTTTTGCGAGGAGTGCCTCGCCCAAACAGTGGTTGATCTTGTGCGCCCCCGTGTGGTTCAGATCTTCACGTTTGAGAAAAATCTGTGCCCCGGAATCTGTCAGTTTGGTGGTCTTGAAGATGGGGCTGGGTCTACCCACATAATGCTGATGAAGATCCATCAGTTCATCCTGGAATGCCTTTGTTACCCTTATTTGCTCATAGGCATTGTTGATTTCATCCATGATGGCCTTGAGTTCCGGCGGAATGATTTGACCACCATATTCCCCAAAATAACCCTGTTCATCGGGCATTGCTGAAAATTCGATTTTGCTCATGGTTATCTTCCTTTACATTGTCTTTTGAAGAGAAGCATGTCACGCTTTATAGTCATGAGGATAGCCGCTGTCAGTTTGGATGATCGCTACAGTTCGTTCCGGGTCCACTGTGAACAGTCATGATTGCACCAGTTAAGGTTTGATGGCAAGGGTACCACGAGATGAGTTTGATCCACACCTGTGCTAAACAAAAAAAGAACATCGCTACAGCCTGTCCGAGGGTAAGAGAAACATTGACCGTAGCGATGCGATCATAAAGTTGTCCGGGTCAACCTCGTAAGAAAACCACGGACTGTGATCATTACAATAATGGGACTCTCCTGTGTGAGAGAGATTGTATTTCATCATGGAAGGTCTCGAGAAAAAATGATCTGGATCAATTTTCTGTGAATGTGAAGTAAATAGGACCGTTTCTTGCCAAGTCGGAGTGTCTCACTCATAGTATCCGGTTATGGATAATGAATTTTCCTTTACAGCGTTGTTTATTCTGGGTTTGTTCAGCAGCTTCCATTGCATTGGTATGTGTGGAGGTGTGATTGGCGCACTCACTTTTAGCCTTGATCGTTCAGTCCAGGAGGATAAAAAAAGGCTTTTCGTCTATGTTGGTGCCTATAATCTGGGTCGAATCCTCAGTTATATGATAGCTGGATTCATTGTCGGCATGATTGGGATGACACTGGTCGGTCTCATCGGTATGGAAAAGGCCCATACAATCACCCGGTATCTGTCTGCATTCCTGATCATTCTCGTGGGACTTTACCTGGCGGGCTGGTTTCCCCAGTTCGTTGGTTTGGATAAACTGGGTGCGAGCTTGTGGAAGAGGATACAGCCATTGGGGCAACGATTTATGCCTGTCAAAAAACCATGGCAGGCACTGGGCTTCGGGATGGTTTGGGGCTGGATCCCATGCGGACTGGTTTATACTGCTCTTTTGCTCGCGGTACTTGGGGGGGGCGCCATCGACGGTGCGCTCGGGATGTTGGCATTTGGTTTTGGTACCCTGCCTGCCGTGATGGGAGCCGGGATAGCCACAGGTGGCTTGAGCCAGTGGCTCCAGAAACCATTCATCCGGCAACTTTTCGGTGTGATCATGCTCATTCTAGGGATAATGTTTTTGTTGAAACCCATGAATCATTCCGCCCATATCAGGCATGCGCCACCAGGGCAAATGTCAGGTGAAATGGATCATGAGCAGAGAATGCAAAAAGGAATGAAGTGCGGTTAATCAATTTCCGGGCTTTTCGATCTCTTCTCGTTTTTTCGGCTTGTCATCATCCATCAAAATGCGATGAGCTGGTCCCTCCAGATCATCGAACTGGCCTGAACGAATGGCCCAGAATAGCGCCCAGATGATTGCGCCGATGAGAACCAGGGAAAGTGGGATGAGTAAATAAACTATTTCCATAAACCGGTTTGTTTTCCTCTAGCCAGGCAGCCTTTTAATTCGCAGGGCATTCGTTACCACCATTAATGAACTGAACGACATTCCAAGCGCTGCCATCCAGGGTTCCAGATAGCCCAGTGCCGCAAAGGGCAGTGCAACAAGATTATAGGCGACCGCCCAGATCATGTTCTCCTTTATTATCCTGACAGTTTTTCCCGCAACGTCAATCGCCTTGATGATCAACCCCAGTTTATCTTTCATCAAGATCAGATCGGCCGTGGCACGTGCAATCTGGGCACCGCCACCCATGGCAATGGAAACTTGAGCCCCTGCGAGAACCGGTGCATCGTTGATACCATCTCCGATCATGGCCAGAATTTCGCCTTGCTGTTGTAATCCTTTCAATGCAGCGAGCTTATCATTCGGTTTCAACTCAGCCTGGAAATCATCGATCCCGATTGCTTTGGCAATGGTACGGACAGCAACGTTCGAGTCGCCTGACAAAAGAGACACCTTCTTATGACGTTTTTTCAGAGCCATAATGACAGGCTTAGCATCAGGGCGCAATCGATCTTCGAGAACGAAAGCGGCTAGAACCCTGTTTTCATTAGCCAGAAACACTAGCAGGTTTTCCCGCTCTAGAGAATTGCTAATCCACTCAACGGGAACTGCAAGCCCGGTTTTATCCCTGATGTGTCTTGAATTGCCAATAAAGTAGCATGTGCCATTGATGTGACCTGCCAGACCCGCTCCCGGTATGTTGATGACCTCTGTTGCCTCCGGTATTCCCTTTCCTGTGCAGCTATCCAAGATTGCATCTGCGACGGGATGTTCTGAATGACGCTCCAGTGCACAGGCGATAGTGAGACATTGTGTGGCCGTAAGGTTATCTGCAAAGGATTCCATATGTGTAAGCACTAACTTTCCCTCTGTCAGGGTCCCTGTCTTATCAAAAATAAAGTGATCAGCTTTGGCAAGTGTTTCAATGGCATGGCCTTTGGCAACCAGAATCCCGCATTTCATCAGGGTGTCTGTGGCCACGGTCATGGCTGTCGGGGTTGCCAGAGAAAGTGCACAGGGGCAAGTGACGACCAGCATCGACAACATAATTTCAAACCACTGCGGGTTCCCCTTGAAGCTCCAAAAAACGGCAACCAGCACTGCAAACATTAAAACAGTGGGTACGAACACACTGGCGGCACGATCAGCAAGTTGGGTAATTGCTGGTTTTTCTAGTTGGGAGCGTTCCATCAGACCGGTGATCCATGACAACAAGCTGTCCTGTCCAATGGCATCGATCACCACTTGGAGTGGGCTTTCCATGTTGATACTACCGCCGACGACACGATCACCGGATTGTTTGGAGACAGGGAGACTTTCCCCGGTCAGCAGAGATTCATCGACACTGGAATGCCCCTCGACGATATGACCGTCAGCGGGTATGGTTTCACCCGGCTTCACGAGTACCCGATCACCTATCTTCAATTGGGCAACCGGAATCAATTCTTCACTGTTGTTCTCCAACCGCAAAGCAGTTGCCGGAGTAACATGGATCAGGCTATCTGAAGTCTCTGTGGCATGTTTACGTGCCACCAGTTCCAAATAGCGGGCCAATAACAAAAGGAAAGTGAACATGACAACAGAGTCATAATAAACTTCTCCTTCTCCTGTTATCGTTGTTTTGACGCTACCGATAAAGGCAAACAAAATACCCAAGGAGACAGGAACATCCATTCCCAGCTTGCGGTTTTTAAGATCCCGCCATGCGGGTTCAAAAAAAGCGCGTGCGGAAAAAAGAACGACGGGAAGTGTCAGTAACAGACTGATCCAGTAGAAAAAATATTTGAATTTCTCGTCAGCCCCCGAGAAATCACCTGTATACAGAGCAATCGCCAGCATCATTACCTGCATGCCCAGCACACCGGCGACACCGAGACGTTGCAGCAGACGTTTTCTTTCCCTGTCGAGAACTTCCTGATGCTGGGCGGGGTCGTATGGATGGGCCTTATATCCAATTTTATGAATCGCCTTGAGGATTTCACTGAGCTTTGTTCGTCTGTCGTCCCAGCGAACAAGAAGCCTGTGAGTCGAGAAATTGGCCTGAATATCCATGACCCCTGGGAGCGTTTTCAAATGTTGTTCATTCATCCAGATACACGCAGGGCAGGTGATCCCTTCCAGTATCAGGGAGGCCTCCTTTTGGTTCTCCCCTGACTCAGTGACAAAGCTTTTTTGCAGCTCGGGCTCATCATAAACAATGACCTGTTGTAGGAAATCTGGCAGAATCTCGCCACCAGTCGGTGCGGGCGCTGTACGATGCAGGTAAAAGCTTTCCAGACCTGAATCGACAATGGTTTGTGCCACAGCCTGACAACCGGCGCAACACATAGGTTGTGCTTTGTGGTTGATCCAGACGGTAAGTCGTACATTGGGAGGGATGGGGAGGCCGCAGTGGAAACAGTGATCAGCATTCATCGGTGTGTATTGTGCCAGATAGTTTTCTAAAATCTATCCATCCAGGGAAATCGTTGAACAATTGATCCAGATCATTTTTTTGTAAAAGGGGATAAAGGATAATTTATGCCACATACGTTTATAGGTGGAGAGATATTCCTCTGATAAAAGGGAGGTTTTATCTGCTTGATAAATAATACAAATCTAGAGCTAAAAGATAATTTTTCAATCATTGATTAAATGGGAGTTCCAAGATGAAAACGATAATGAAAAGTCTAATTACCGGTTTGCTGTTTGCTTCTGGTGCAACAAGCCTTACGGCTCAGGCCGCGGGAGTACAGGCAGGCGACTGGATTGTACGTGTCAGGGGAATTCATGTCAGTCCCAATGACAGTAGTACAGAAGTTGAAGTTCCTGCCCTGGGCGGAAATGTACCAGGCAGCTCTGTGAGCGTAAATTCGAGCACAGTGCCCGAACTCGACATCACTTACATGTTGACTCCGCACATAGGAGCAGAACTGATTCTTGGAACTTCACAGCACGACGTCGCACCTCACGGTGCGGCTCTGATAGGAGCGCTGGATGGACTGCCACCGCTGGGGACGGGTAGCGATAATGTTATCGAAGCATGGGCATTGCCACCTACATTGACGCTACAATACCATTTTGCACCAAACTCAAGTGTCCGACCATATGCGGGTGTGGGAGTCAACTATACTCTCTTTTATTCAGAAGACGTCAGTGGACCGCTGGCTGTATCTGGTTCGTCTGTCAATATGCGGCCCTCTCTGGGATGGGCTGCGCAATTCGGTGCCGACTTTGATCTGGCAAATGGGTGGTTTGCCAATATTGATGTCAAATATATCGATATGAATACCACAGCCGAGTTTCGGAATACGGCGGTTGGCGATGTGAACGTCGATGTTGATATCAATCCGTTCGTCTTCGGTATTGGTATAGGCAGACGTTTCTAAAAGATTAAGTCACTGTTTACTCCGAAGAGAGAATAAGTGATTGTTCTCTTCTTCGGAATTTCCTACTATGCGGGACAGGGAGTCCTTAATCTCATGACCTTGAGTAAGAGTCATGAGAGAGTGGGATATAATATTTTCTGTATCAGTAAACTATCAAATCAGGGAGGCCTTTATGGCTACAGAAGAGACTTATAATTATAAAGTTGTAAGGCAATTTGCCATTATGACTGTGGTGTGGGGCATCGTGGGAATGGCTGTCGGTGTCTATATTGCAGCGGAGCTGGCTTGGCCTGTTCTAAACTTTGATATTCCGTATATTACCTTTAGCCGCTTACGTCCGTTACATACGAATGCAGTCATATTTGCATTTGGTGGTTCTGCCCTTTTTGCGACATCGTATTACGTCGTTCAACGTACATGTCATACACGTCTGTTATCAGACAAACTGGCAGCATTTACCTTCTGGGGATGGCAGCTCGTAATTGTCCTGGCAGCGATTACCCTGCCACTTGGCATAACCTCTTCGAAGGAATATGCAGAGCTGGAATGGCCGATCGATATCCTGATCACCATCGTATGGGTGGTCTATGCTATTGTCTTTTTTGGTACGATCATGAAACGTAGAGTCTCTCATATTTATGTGGCGAACTGGTTTTTTGGTGCGTTTATTATCACCATTGCCATGTTGCACATTGTCAACAATATAGAGATCCCAGTGACGCTGACCAAGTCCTATTCTGCTTATGCCGGTGTTCAGGATGCGATGGTTCAGTGGTGGTATGGCCATAATGCAGTAGGCTTTTTCCTGACAGCTGGTTTCCTGGGGATGATGTATTACTTCATTCCAAAACAGGCCGAACGCCCGGTTTATTCGTACCGTCTTTCCATCGTTCATTTTTGGGCATTGATTTTTACCTATATATGGGCAGGGCCTCATCACCTTCACTATACGGCACTTCCGGACTGGACACAGTCACTGGGCATGGTGATGTCTCTGATCCTGTTGGCACCGTCCTGGGGTGGCATGATCAACGGCATTATGACCCTCTCTGGTGCATGGGAAAAACTGAGAACGGATCCAATACTCAGGTTCTTGATTGTTTCGGTCTCCTTTTATGGAATGTCGACTTTTGAAGGGCCGATGATGGCGATCAAGACAGTCAATGCTTTGTCTCATTATACAGACTGGACCATAGGTCACGTGCATTCTGGTGCGTTGGGATGGGTAGCAATGGTTTCCATCGGTAGTCTCTACTATATGATCCCTCGCTTGTTTAACCGTGAGCTATACAGTACAAGACTTGTCGAGGTCCATTTCTGGATCGCTACCATTGGAGTTGTTTTGTATATCACTTCAATGTGGGTTTCCGGGATTATGCAGGGATTGATGTGGCGTGCTGTCAACAGCGATGGAACGCTGACTTACAGTTTTGTTGAGACTGTTCAGGCAATGCACCCGTTCTATATCATCAGAACATCTGGAGGATTTCTGTTTCTGACAGGAATGTTGATCATGGCCTATAACATCTTCAAGACGGTCAAGGGAGCAACTCCTGCAGAAGCGCGTATCCCCGAGCCTGCCTTGGCCCATTAAGAACAAGGAGAATACAAAATGGCATTTACTCATGAAAAAATAGAAACCAACGTTGGCCTTCTGATCCTATTGATTGTGATCACTGTCAGTGTTGGGGGTCTGGCTCAAATCGTGCCCTTGTTCTTCATGCACTCTACTACGGAGCCGGTAGAGGGGTTGAAACCTTATTCAGCACTCCGCCTTACCGGGCGGGATATTTATGTACGTGAAGGGTGCTATCTCTGCCATTCACAGATGATCAGGCCGTTCAGGGCTGAAACAGAGCGGTATGGCCATTATTCACTTGCTGGCGAGTTTGTTTATGATCACCCGTTTCAGTGGGGTTCAAAACGGACCGGTCCTGATCTGGCCCGTGTGGGCGGAAGGTATAGTGACGAATGGCACCGGGTTCATCTAATCGATCCCCGTGCAGTCGTTCCAGAATCGGTCATGCCAGGATTTCCGTGGTTGGCAGAAACCCCGGCAGACGCATCTTCAATCAAGAAGAAAATGGAAGTGATGCGAATGCTTGGATCCCCCTATACGGATGAAGAGATTGCCAATGCGCCAAAGGAGCTTGAAGGCAAGACTGAACTGGATGCATTGATTGCCTATCTGCAAGGGCTGGGGACGGCGGTCAAGACTCGTCGGTAAATATGTCATGATGGATTTTTTAATCAAATTTCAATCTGTCTGGACCGTAATCGTATTTATCCTCTTTGTCGGGATCGTGATCTGGGCCTGGAGCGGGAAAAACAAGGCCGCCTTTGATGAGGCTTCCAGGATTCCACTGGAAGATGATGAAGATGTGGTTGTAGCCACAAAAAAAAAGGAGAACTCAAATGGCTGATTTTGTCAGTGATTTCTGGAACTGGTGGGTTATTGTGTTGACAGTATTGGGCATATTGTTCTGCTGGTGGCTGGTGATATCCCAATCAAAAAAGGGACAAATTTCAGGTGAGGTACAACCTACAGGACATGTCTGGGATGAAACCTTGCAGGAAATGAACAATCCATTACCTCGCTGGTGGTTGATGATGTTTTACATCACATTGGTCTTCGGCAGTGTTTATCTGATTCTTTATCCTGGGCTAGGTTCTTTCCAGGGGCTTTTGGGATGGAGTGAAGTGAATCAGTACGAGCGTGAGGTAAAGAAAGCCGAGGAAACCTATGGACCATTGTTCAATAAATTCCTCAACCAGGATTTGAAGGCTGTTGCTGCTGATCCGGAAGCCTTAAAGATGGGTAAACGTCTGTTTCAGACCTATTGTACAGTTTGTCATGGTTCAGATGCTCGTGGTGCCAGAGGATTTCCGAATCTGACAGACAATGATTGGCTCTATGGAGGAGATCCAGAAACCATTAAAACCACGATCATGAATGGCCGGCAAGGTATGATGCCAGCATGGGGTGAAATTCTTGGTAATGAAGGTGTTTTCAATGTAGCTGCTTATGTGGAATCTCTGAGTGGCCGGGAAGTCGATCCGGTGGTTGCCGCAAAGGGCAAGGAAATTTTTGAGAAAAATTGTGTGGCATGTCACGGCAAGGATGCAAAGGGAACAAAAGCAATGGGAGCCCCCAACCTGACAGACAATATCTGGTTACATGGTGGTTCACACAAACGGATTTTGGAAACCATCACGAAAGGTAGGCAGGGTAAAATGCCCGCTCACGGGGAGTTTCTCGGTGAAGCCAAGGTGCATTTACTGGCGGCCTATATCTATAGCCTCTCTCATAAAGGAGGAAAGGAAAGTATGCAAGGATCTACTGAAAATTAGACTCACTGGCCCGGGCATGAAAACCATGTCCGGGCTGAACACTTTTTTTTAATATTATTATATTAGAATATATTAATATTAACAGGTTTTTACTTGGTTAATACTTTGATCTAGGATGAGTACTTTCAGTAGCAAAAGGAGGAGAAAATGGATGAAATCAACCCTCAACCGAAAAGCTTGTCGGGTTCCCAAAAAATCATTGCCATCCTGTGGCTGTCTTTTGTAATGGCAGGTGTCGCAACAGTTGTTTTCTTTGCAGCAATCGATCCAGAGGCACTAAAACCCTGTGTAACTTTTCCGGAGGTTAGTCGAAGCGGTGCTTATACAATAGGTTTTCTCTTGTTTTGGTTACTGACAGCGTCGTCCAGTATTTTGACCCATTATTTTTTACGAATAGACAAGTAGTTGTCAGTACGGTGATCCTCTTTTACCAGAAATATTTATTACGATTAACCCAATTTTCAGACAGATATCATGAGTAAAAACGAACCCGCAAAAAAACAGCACCTTGACAAGGATGTAGAGCAATCATTGTATGCGAAAAGACAAAAAATCTACCCACGTGAGGTACATGGGAAATTTGCAACTTTGCGAATTATTGCGGTTTTTGCCTTACTGGGTTTATTTTACATTTTGCCGTGGATCCAATGGGATGGGCGGCAAGCTGTTTTGCTCGATCTACCGGCCAGGAAATTCTATATTTTCGGGCTTACACTCTGGCCACAGGATTTTGTTTACCTGACATTTCTCTTGATCATGGCCGCCTTGACGCTGTTTTTCTTTACTACCTTGGCAGGCAGGTTATGGTGTGGTTATGCGTGTCCTCAAACCGTCTGGACAGAGGTTTTCATGTGGATTGAACATTGGATCGAGGGTGATCGTCAGCAGCAGATCAAACTCGATAAATCGCCCATGTCAGCCAGAAAGTTCCGCATCAAGGCGACCAAGCATGCCGCTTGGATCTTGTTTGCAGCTTTTACGGGGTTTACATTCGTTGCCTATTTTACTCCGGCCAGGGATCTTGCGCACCGTCTGTTTACCTTTCAATTGGGACATTGGGAAGCCTTCTGGATCTTCTTTTATGGATTAGCAACCTACGGCAATGCAGGCTGGTTGCGTGAGCAGGTCTGTCTACATATGTGTCCCTATGCCCGTTTCCAGAGTGCCATGTTCGACAAGGATACCTTGGTTGTTGCCTATGATGAAAAACGTGGGGAACCCCGAGGTCCACGAAAGAGAAATGTGGATTATAAAGCTGAAGGCTTGGGTGATTGTATCAACTGCACCATGTGTGTGCAGGTCTGCCCGACCGGTATCGATATTCGTGACGGTCTGCAATACCAATGCATAGGATGCTCAGCCTGTATAGATATCTGTGATCAAGTGATGGAGAAAATGGGCTATCCAAAAGGCTTGATCCGCTATACAACCCAAAATACGGTTGAAGGCAAACCAACCCATATACTACGTCCAAGGGTGATCATCTATGGCCTGATCTTGCTTGTTTTTGCTAGTGCGCTCGCGTATTCGCTGGCAACACGTGTGCCTTTACAGCTGGATGTTATTCGTGATCGTAATACACTGTTTCGGGAGACAAATGAAGGACTGATCGAAAATGTTTACACTCTGAAGCTGGTTAATATGGATGAAAAGGCACATGAGTTTAAACTCACTATCAGCGGGATCGATGGGCTGCAAATGAAAATGGAACAGGACAAGATAATTGTAGAAGGTGGCGATGTTGTCGATTTACCTGTCAGATTGCAGGCAGATGAAGATGCTCTAAAAGATCGCAGTACCAAGGTCTATTTTACTTTGAAAGCAGTTGATGATCCGAATCTGGAAGTAAGCGAAGAAGCACGGTTTGTTGGGCCGTATAAATAATGATGGCTGAAAAATATCCATGGTACAAAAACGGTTATGTTTGGTTGGTAATTTTCCTGCCACTTTCGGCAGTCATTGGTGGGATAATTACGATCAGGTTGGCAATCATTTCAGACGATGGGCTCGTATCAGATGACTATTATCAGGAGGGTTTACAGATAAACCGCTTGCTTGAGCGAGATAAAAAAGCTGAAAAGCTCGGGCTTTCAACAACGATTAATTTTGACTATCCAGAGAAAAAGGTAAAGGTGCTGGTTTCTGCCAAACCTGAATTTTCGTATCCAGAAAAATTAAAGCTCAGTTTTCTTCACAGAACCCGAAAAGGGTTTGATAAAGTCGTAACCCTGAAGCATATCAATGACAGCTTGTATGAAGCTTCTCTTCCCAAACTGGTCAAAGGTAACTGGTATGTTCAAATTGAAACCGATGACTGGCGAGTATTGAAATCTATGACCATTCGATAGC
>Ga0256841_1000455_pt1 | contig 42351 bp, 34 predicted proteins | sample 356308metaG_FD_185971 | JGI IMG/M metagenome (GOLD analysis project Ga0256841, IMG submission 185971) | Hydrothermal vent microbial communities from Mid Atlantic Ridge, Atlantic Ocean - 356-308 | ecosystem: Environmental > Aquatic > Marine > Hydrothermal vents | place: Atlantic Ocean: Mid...
GTATACTGATCCAGAGCCATTTCGGCCTGGGCATATCCACCGATCCAATCAACGGTATTGGTGTTAAAATAAGCAATCTTATCTCCGAGACGTTTCATCTGAGATTGGGGAGTGGTATCAAAATCATTCCCGGTGTATACATAGTAATCTCCGCCCAGCAAATCGCGTACTTCACGATAATGATCGATTTGGGCGGTACGCCAGTCGAGTCCGAAAGATGTTTTGATCTTATCCGTTGCTTTAAAATTAGCCTTTAAGATATCACCGATCGTCCATTGGTTATTACGGCTGTTGCGAATAATACCTTTGGAAGCGTGTTCCGTTAAAGAATATGCGGAATCTATATTCGTACTATTGGTAGCAATGGCACCGTTCCAATCCTTATTATAGCGAAAACCGTTTCCTCTTAAACTGGGAACATGGCCATATGTACCCGTCCCGCCACCGTGACCACCGGAATAATAAGCGACATTAAAAAGACTTAGCCGGTCGGTTAAATTGGAATACCAGTTCAGGTTAATCTGTGGTTTGTGAAAGAAATTTTCTCTTTCATTAATAAAATTTTTGGCATAACGATCCGTGGTTTTTTCATCCCAGGCTTGTTTCCCCTTATAAGAGGGATCAACCGGACCCCAGTTCTGGTTGAAGGTACGGCCGATTTCATGATATCTGCCAAAAGCAGCAGGATCATAATCGGACAGACCGGCGGCAAAAGCACTGTCATATACGGCTATATTTTGTTTATACAAATTCTGACCGTGACGTTGCGGGGCGCCCAGAGCATAAAATTCCAGCCGGTTCTTATCATTGACATTCCAACTGGCGCCAATATAATAAGCCCAGGCATCGGTCCAGGCTTTATCAATCTGGCCGTCAGCAGTTTTTCGTACCAATAAGGCATTAAAAGCATACTTATTATTAATCAAACCTGTACTGGCTTCCAGAGTCGATTTCAGGAAACTACCGGTTCCAAATTCCTGTTTATAATGCAGGCCCGCACTTTGGGAGGTGGGGTCGGTAATAATATTCATCACACCACCGATGGAAGGTGTGGCGATATTAACGGCGCTCAAACCACGCTGCATCTGGATAGAAGCCGTAGCATCACCCACGCCGTCCCAGTTAGACCAGTAAACCCAACCGTTTTCCATGTCATTGACAGGAACACCGTTAATCATGATAGCCACGTTACGCTGGTTAAAACCACGCACGTTAATACGGGCATCACCGGCGCCGCCGCCCTGCTGGGTCGCATACACACTGGGAGTCGTATTCATTACCAGAGGAATATCGCGTGAACCCAGACGAACTTCCATGCGCTGTTTATCAACATTTGAGAAGGCAACCGGAGTTTCACGATCTATGGCGCGATCCGCAGCTACCTCAATGGTCTTGGCAAACAGATGTTCCGTCAAAGCAAAATCATGCTTTACATCACCTTTTACGGTGATATCCACCTGCTGAACCGCATATCCTACATAATCACAGACCAGGGTATACTTACCATCATCCACTTTGATGTAGTACATACCATCTTCGTCCGTAGCAGCACCAATGGTCGTACCTTTTAGATATACATTAGCACCTACCAGGGCCTGACCCGATTCTTTCGCGGTAACCTTACCGGCAATCGTTCCGGCATACAGAGTGGTTACAGCAAAAATCATTACAGTTACCAGTAAAATAAAACGCTTCATACATCCTCCTATAGATTGGTTCATTTAATTAAATTCCAGTAAAATAGTAAATAGTAAATAGTAAAAAGATCGATATTTATCCTCCTTTAATTAAATTTATGTATAGTATACCCCTTGCATAGAGAATGGATCAAAAGGGATTGTGTGCAGTAGGTTGCGATTCCCAATTACTTTTCACTTTTTTTAATGAGTTTAGGCCGTATTAAACTATTACAGGTTGAAGAATCTATTATATTTTTGTGATATTTGTCAAATGTTTTTTGTTAAATTACGGTTAGAAATCGGGTTTTGAAGGGGGGGGGTATCTTGGGCAGGTAAAATCGGGGGCTCACTAAAGTGCTTCAATTATCTTCTTCTAAAATCCTGTTCATAAATTTCCTGAACTACTTTCTGTAAAATTTCGTCGCGATCATAATATTTATTGCGAATACGAAGCCTGATTAATTCCAGTTTTTCCTTTTCTATGTCAAATTTTTTCTGAGAGTTATCCATTATTTTCTTTTTTCTTTCCATTGCATTCAGCGAATATATTTAAATTTGATTTAACTTAACAATCGGAAGATGGCTAATAAACTTTAACGGATAAAAAAATGTGGATGAAATTTTACCCTACTTCATAGACGAAACATTGAGCACAATAAATATAATTAGAGGGGGCGATAGCCTTAATCACTTAACAGGAATATGAACGATAAACTTATTGCCTACGGTGTTCTCCGGGTCGACTTTTAACGTTCCACCGTGAGCCTCGATGGCCAATTTACAAAAGCTAAGGGCCAGGCCGCGCCCCAAACGGTAACCTTCATTTTTAATCTCAACCTGACTAAATTTATCGAACATACTTTCACTGTACTTAGCGGGAATATGTACTCCAAAATCGTGGATTATAAATTCAATGGCCGAATCATTGTGTACCGTGTCAATTTTCACTTTTCCCCCGGGTTCCACATTGGCGGCTGCAAAATTAATCAGGTTATCCAGAACCCGCTCCATTACCGAGGTATCCAGTTTTACAAAAGGCATATTGTCACTGAGGTTTAATTCAATCTCTTTTTTCTCATTCTCCGGATAGTCCCAGATTTTACCCACCGATGTTTTGACCAGATCATTTAAATTCCCCAGGTCAAGAGCAAGTTGCATGGACCCGTCTTCGATTTTAAAAATATCGATCAGGTTCAGAACCATTCGTAATAAATTTTGAGTACTTCTTTCAATCCTGCTAAAATATTTACGGGCGGTGGGAGGCAGGGAATCTCCCAAACCCATATCGAACATTTGTAAATTACCCTGGATAACAAATAAGGGATTTTTCATATCATGAACAATGAGGTGGCTTAACTCTTCCTTAAACTGATCCATTTTCAGCAAGGCCTGATTTTTTTCTTTCAATTCCTCGTTTTTCGATTCCAATTCATCATGGTATTGTTTAATGCGCAAAAGCGATTTTACGCGGGTTAATAATTCCACATTTTCGAACGGTTTGGAAATGAAATCATCGGCACCTACTTCCAAACTGCGAATTTTGTCCTTTAATTCTTTGAGGGCCGTAATCATGATGATAGGGATAAAACGGGTAGACGGATCTTTTTTAAGGCGCTCGCAAACCTGAAAACCATCCAAATGAGGAAGCATAATATCCAGTAATATAATATCCACCTTTTGCTCCTCGACCACTTTTAACGCTTCAAGACCATCACGGGCGGTTAAGAGATTGTACTTTTGAGGTTTTAAAAAATAAGCAATTAAGTCGATGTTTTCTTTATTATCATCAACAATTAAAATCGTAGGATGGCTGTTTTTTCCTGGCATGATCGCTTCCCGAAATAAAATCCACTTGTGATGCCATCAATTTAAGACGCTATAACAGAGAATTGCAACTAAAAAATAATTCCAGGGATATCCTCCGGAGTAACTTCGGCAAGATAACCGGCTTAGGCATAGGTCATTTTATTAATTTCTTTTCTCAGTTTGGCCATGGTCTCCGAATGAATCTGAGATATCCGGGATTCCGATACGTTCAAAATATTGCCGATTTCCTTGAAGGTTAGCTTTTCATAATAGTAAAGCGTGATCGCCAAACGCGTCTTTTCCGGAAGCTTCTTAATTGATTTGAGTAGTAATCGTTTCATTTCATCTTCTTCAATTTTTTCATCGGGATTAATGTAATCTGTATCTTCTACCACATCATATAAATTTTGTTTATTGGTATCATCAAGAGGTTTATCCAGGGAATAGAGGTTGGTCGAATTGATATCCCTTCTCCAGTTATTCAAACTTCGTCGGTCAATTCCAAGTCCGTTGGCCATCTCTTCGTCCGAATAATTTCCGGAAAACTTTTGATCCAGTTCAATACTTTTTTCCCGGATCGTATTCAGTTTGGAACGGAGCGAACGGGGGATCCAGTCTAATTTCCGCAGCTCGTCAATAATCGACCCTTTAATACGAGGGATGGCATAGGTTTCAAATTTAATTCCATAGGCCGGGTCAAAACGATCAATGGCTTCGGCCAGACCTAAGATACCGATCTGATACAGATCATTTTCTTCCAGAGCTTGTGGATAATTCTTGATCATCTTCCGTACTACATATTTGACCAAACCAACATATTTCAGCACCAGCTTCTGTCGCGAAGGTACATCATTTGCCCTTTTATACTGCAACCATAACGGATCGATAGCTTTTTGCATGTTAACCCCTGTATTTTAGTGATCATATCCCCATACGGATAAATACTTTAGCATAAGCCGTGCCAGTTCAGGGGAATATTTTTCCCTTTTTCTTTGTAAGTATCTGTTTTAGATTGATATAAGGCTTCTATTTTCCTGCTTCTTTTTAGGAAAAGCAGGCCTGGATATCTGCTCTTTCCGTGTTTTTTGTATCTTTTTTCACCATCAAAGTGTCGGAATATTAGGCACAGTTCCGAATTGATTCAGTTAACATGAGATGCATTAATTTCAGAATCTTTCTTAAAGTTTTCCCTATATAGGTCGATTTTAACACTTTTAACTTGCGTAATTCACTTGATTTTACTATGCTTAGATCAAGGGAAATCTTACATAAAATTTAAGGAGACGACATGAAACGGTTTACTCTATTTATCTTCACCCTATTCCTGGTCATGAATGTATTCGGCCAGAATCTGGACCCTTTTCAGCAAGAAGATAACAGCATGTTTGATGGCGGATTCGGAATTACCTGGATAGACGGCACCGCCTACACAACTTTTACCATTGCACCCGAAATTTCCATCGGAAAATTCGGCGCGGGTTTGAATATTGAATTGCTCTTTAATAATCAGGAGGGATTCAAATTCCGTAAGACCGGCTGGGACAAAGGAGCCGGTATTCTACGTATGATTCGTTACTTGCGCTGGGGCGTTAAACACGATCCCCTCTATATCCGTATCGGAAGCTTGCAGGCGGCTACTCTCGGTCACGGATTTATAATGGGTTATTACAGCAACGAAGCCAATTACGACCAGCGTAAGATCGGATTGGTATTTGATGCGGATTTGAAGAGCTTCGGTTTTGAGAGTATGACCAGTAATCTGGGCCGTTTGGAAGTCATTGGCGGAAGATTTTATTATCGGCCCCTCAGCTCTTCGGAAATCCCGATTCTGAAAAATTTTGAAATGGGCGCCACCTATGCAACCGACGTGGATCCCGATAATATCCGTTCTACCAAGGACGGTATTTCCGAATGGGGCGTCGATGTGGGTCTGCCTGTTATTACAAGTTCATTTTTTCATACCACCCTGTATGCGGATTATGCCCGTATTGTGAATCACGGTCATGGTACTGCTGTGGGTATCAAGGCCGATATGCCCAGCGTATTGGGATTATTCGGAATTTATGCCAAATTAGAAAAACGTTTTCTCAGCGATCAGTTCGTACCCAACTATTTTAACACACTCTATGAGCTGGAACGCTCGGAACTCGCTTCTTCCTATTACCGACTGGCTCAAACGAACTTACCCCCTGTTCTGACCAAAGCCCAGATGTTGCAATATGTTCCGAAAACAGAAGGTCTTTTTGGTGAGTTGGCCGGTATGATATTAGGGAAAATTCGTCTTTTGGGCAATTACCAGCATGCCAATGGAGTCAAAAATAGCGGCATCCTGCATTTGGAAGCGCACAGTAAAGACCTGATTCCCTCGGTACGTCTGCGTTATGCTTATGATAAAGTAGGTATTGAAACTTTTAAGGATATGACTACCCTGGATTACAGGTCTATTGCTACGGCAGAGGTCGGCTACCGTGTCTATTCTTATATCTATGTTTCCTTACAATACCGTTGGAATTTTATTTATGATGAGCAGACAAACACCTATAAGCCGCAAGAAAGATTCCAGCCCAAGGTTAGTTTCTCCATGGACTTTTAAATATCCGTCCCATTACAATGAAGATTACATTTTTCATTGAACAACATATTTTAGAGCCGGTAAGGAGTTTCATCCTTCCGGCTCTTTGTATTCAATGCGCTACTCCCCTGCCTGCAAATCGAAAGATAATTTGCGATTCCTGTTATAAACAATTACCCCAAGTATCCGAAGAACAACTCAGGGAATTGACCGACGAGATCGATCCGGCATATTTCGATGACCTGATAGTAACTTTCCAGTTCAGCCCATTATTCCAAAAGCTGATTCATCTGTTGAAGTACCGTAGATATTTGACTGTTGCCCGGTATTTTGCTCAATCTCTTCTGCCCCTGGTCGGCTCTTCTTATGATCTGGTTACAGCAGTACCTTTAAATACAATTCGTTTAAGAGAACGCGGATACAACCAAAGCGCACTCATTGCCGAACATCTGGCTAAAGACTGTAAATTACCTTTCTCTGCTACCGTGCTTAAAAGAACACGCAACACTCCTTCGCAAACAAAATTGAATCGCGAACAGCGCCAAAACAATGTAAAAGATGCTTTTGAATGTGTGGATAATTTGGAGGGTACATCCATTCTGCTTATCGATGATGTTATCACCACGGGCAGCACACTAAATGCCTGTGCAAAAGTACTCAAAGAATCCGGCGCCGGGCATGTAACGATCGCCGCCATGGCTACCCCGGTCGGGATATTACAGAGCCGATTGGAGGGAAGACCTTTACAACTATAGGGTCTCTACAAAATCACGCAGGTCTTCCTGAGCTGCTTTCACCTTGCTTAACAATTCTTGCGCTGCTTCGGTATCTTGATCCCGACTGCTTTCTTCCATGGCCTTAAAAAGCCCGACCATCCGGGTCACATCCAAATTGGCAGAAGCCCCTTTTAAACCATGGGCTAATTTTTTCAAGTTTTCGAAATCAGAGCCGGCAATGGCCTTTTCCAGTTCGGGTATACTGCTATCCACTTGTTTAACCATTTCCTGCAGAAGTTCACCTAAGAATTGCTGGTCCCCTCCTACCCTTTCCAAAGCCTCTTCGTAATTAATCAGAGTATCCGACATAATTTCCCCACCCTATTTAAGGTAAATATCCATCAGCCTATTCTAAAATCCGAGATTCATGCGCAATCCTTCTTCAGGATTTTTTCTGCATCGGCCTCAAATTAAGGCATGGACCTCGCTTTTGCTTTTACTCGGCAGGATTTATTTCATAAGTATGAGTCATTTCCACGGAAGGCCGCAGCATGGCGGTGACTCCGCAATATATATCCTGGGATAAATTGATCGCCTTTTGTAAATTATTTTCCTTGATACCTTCACCCCATACTTTATAAATTAATTTAATTTTTGAATACACTTTCGGATGTTGTTCAGTTTCCTCTGCTTCAATATGCACCTCAAAACGGGTATAAGGTTCACGCATTTTGTCCAGAATGGAAGCCACATCACTTCCCGTACATCCGGCAAGAGATAATAATAGCAATTCTTTGGGGCGAATGGCTGCATCAGAACCCCCGAACTGAGTCGGTCCATCCATCATAACCCAGTGTCCGCTGCCTGTTAATCCGCTGAAGGTAACTCCTTTAATTTGAACCACCTTACCTGTACGTTGTGCCATAGAAATTCCTTTCCATCTTTTAAGATTCAGTCCTTTTTATGATTCTATCCATATAACTAAGTTGGGTTAGATGCCTTAACTTGCCGAGTGTTACACATCTATCCTTCAAAATGAGTAGGTTTTTGCTTCTTCCTGCCCAAGCAGGACCCGCAAGCCACCGAGCGCCAGGGCCCTCATTTCCTGCTCACCGGGGAAAAGATAAACCGGCGCGATAAATTCTACACGGTTTTTAATTAAACCTGTAAAACGCTTACTATAGGCTAATCCGCCGGTGAGGGCAATTGCATCCACTTTTCCAAGTAATACCGTAGCAATGGCGCCGATTTCTTTACTTACCTGGTAGGCCATGGCTTCATAAATCAGTTTTGCTTTTTCATCCCCCTTACCGATACGTTTTTCGATTTCTTTTACATCATGTGAGCCTAAATAGGCGACCATCCCTCCCAAGCCCTTGATTAATTTTTTCATCTCAGGGTAGGTATATTCCCCGGAAAACGCAGCCTTTACCAAATCCCCCACAGGTACGGATCCGCTTCGTTCCGGACTAAAAGGCCCATCTCCGTCCAATCCGTTATTCACATCGACTACCCTGCCTTTGCGATGCGCACCAACGGTAATTCCCCCTCCCATATGCACTACAATTAAATTCGTTTCACCATACTTTTTGCCGATTTTCCCGGCCGCATCGCGGGCGACCGCTTTCTGGTTGAGGGCATGAAAAATACTGCGCCGTTCAATGAGCGGCATACCGGAAATTCGGGCCACTTCTTCCATCTCATCCACTACCACCGGATCAACAATAAAGGCCTGGCAATCCAATGCCTTGCCGATGGCATAGGCAATCAATCCCCCGCAATTGGAGGGATGATCCCCCAATACTCCCCGCTTCAGATCTGCGACCATTTGCTCGTTTACCGTATAGGTTCCCCCCTCAATCGGTCTTAGCAAGCCGCCGCGCCCCACAACGGCATCAATATCATTAACCGAAATATTATGTTCACGCAACTTCCGAACAATGATTTCCATGCGGTACAAATCCTGGTCGGAAGCGCGGTTAAACCGCGACAGCTCTTCGATTTTATGAGTAATGGTCTCGGTGTATACTTCCCGCTCATCTTTAAAGATAGATATCTTGGTGGAGGTGGAACCGGGATTAATAATAAGCAGCATTTTGGGAGACTTTTCAGCCATGACTCCTCCAACGGGAACTAATGGCCAGAGCGGCCACGATAGACAGGTATTTTGCATTTTCGGAATCGGCCCGGGAGCTGAGCACAACCGGAACCCGGGCACCAAGGATAACCCCGGCCACGAGTGTATTTCCGAGAATCGTCAATAATTTATAAAAAACATTACCCGTTTCTATGTTTGGTACAATACAGATATCAGCGTCTCCACCCACGGGAGTCACCAACCCTTTGATGGTATTTGCTCGGACCGACAGGGCATTATCAATAGCCAAAGGGCCGTCTACAATGGCATTCTTAATCTGTCCCCGTTCGGCCATTTTTGAAATCAGAGCCGCATCTGCCGTTGAAGGCATGGCCTCGGGATTGACTTTTTCTACGGCTGATATCATGGCCACTTTGGGTTTACGATAGCCCAGGGCCTGCACGGCATCAATCGCATTTTGGGTGATGGCAATTTTTTCATTTAAATCGGGGGCAATATTCATGGCGGCATCGGACATAAAGAGCAGTTTATGATAATTGGGACTTTCGAAGATAGCGAGGTGGGAAAGCAGACGGTTCCCTCTCAGGCCATTCGATTTATCCAGAATCCCATGCAGAAATCCGGCCGTGGAACAGAGTCCTTTCATGATAACCTGGGCATGCCCTTCCCGCGTGATCCTGACCGCTTCCTGAATCGCTGCTGTTTCTTCCCGCTGATGAATGATTTCATAATGATTCAAGTTCATATGATGACTATGGGCAATCTTTTCCAATTCATCCTGATCACCAATCAGTGTGGCATCCGTGAGTCCTGCCGAATAGGCCGCGTCCAGGGCAAGCAAAATATCACCATCCTGAGCCATGGCGACCGCAATCCGTTTCTTACCATATTTGCCGATTTTTGCTGATAATTGTTTAAAATTTTTAACCATAAGCCTTCCTGTAAAGATACCCGGCCGAACAATATGGGCCCGACCGGGTACCGTTTTCATCTTCTCTATTTTTTATCGGTAGCCGCTACGGCAGCCATGCGTACGATTGTATCCACATCGCAATGACGCTGCAGCACATGGATCGGTTTACCGATGCCGACCAGGATGGGTCCGATGGCCTCTGCTCCGCCGATACGGGCCATCAATTTATAAGCGATATTCCCAGCTTCCAACGAGGGGAAAATAAGTATATTCGCCCTACCCTTTAACGTGCTGAAGTCATAATCTCTGGCCCGAAGTTCCGTATCGAAGGCCAGATCGACCTGCAATTCGCCGTCAATGTTTAAATCGGGCCGTTGCTCTTTTACTATTTGGGTTGCTTTCGCAACTTTTTCGGTAAAGGGATGACGGACACTGCCGAAGTTGCTGAAACTAAGCATGGCGATCTTCGGTTCCACATCAAACAGTCTTTTTACCTCGTCGGCGGTTAAAATAGCGGTCTGAGCCAATACTTCGGCATCAGGATCAATATTCACGGTTGTATCCGCAAAAAAGATCATTTCGCTCTTTAAAACGATGGCATACAGACCGGCAACGATCTTTCGACTCTGCCCTGTTTTTAAAATCTGTAAGGCGGGCCGGATGACTTCCGGATAATAATGATTCACACCGGAAACCATGGCATCGGCAAAACCTTCCCTGACCATCATAGCACCCAGGTAATTGCAATCACGGGTTATGAGTCTACGGCAGGCATCCAGCGTTAGCCCTTTCCGTTCACGAAGTTGATAGAGTTTCTGCGCATACGCTTCCCGATCCTTGAATTTTTCCATATCGACAATTTCAGCCCGGCTGATATCCAGCTCATTTTCTTCGGCGATTTTATGGATACGTTCCTTATTTCCCAAAAGAATCGGATCCACAATATTTTCATCCAACAGAATTTGAGCAGCCCGTAGTATTTTAAGCTCTTCACCTTCCGGAAGGACCAGACGTTTTTTATGAATTTTCGCTTTATTAATTACACCGCGCATTACTTCGTAAGACCGGCCGAGACGACTTTCCAGTTGATTGCGGTATTGATCCCAATCGGTAATTTTTTTACGGGCTACCCCGCTTTCAACCGCTGCTTTGGCAACCGCTAAAGCTTCCCATGTTAACACACGAGGGTCAAAGGGCTTCGGAATAATGTACTCCTTACCAAAACGAATCGGTTCCCCGCCATATGCTTTAATTACCGAATCAGGCACATCTTCTTTAGCCAGACTGGCCAGAGCATTGACTGCTGCGATTTTCATTTGCTGATTAATGGCCCGGGCCTGTACATCGAGCGCACCACGAAAAATAAAGGGGAAGCCCAGCACATTATTAACCTGATTGGGATAATCCGAGCGACCGGTAGCCATTATAATATCCTGTCTGGCTTCAAAAGCATCCTGATAGGTTATTTCAGGATCGGGATTAGCCATGGCAAATATAATCGGTTTATCGGCCATACTCTTAACCATTTCTTTGGTGACCAAACCACCCACGGAAACTCCGGCAAATACATCGGCACCTTTCATTACATCCGCCAGAGAAGCGGGTTCGCTTCCGTTGGCCAAACGTTCCTTATAGGGATTCATCCCTTCTTTCCGGCCTTTGTAAACCAGGCCTTTGGAATCAATCAGATACAGATTTTCTTTCTTCACTCCGAGGCTCAGGTATAATGTGGCACAGGCGATACCCGCCGCACCGGCGCCGCTAAATACAACTTTTACCTCTTCGATCTTCTTGCCCTGAACTTCCAGGGCATTAATCAGGGCCGCACCGGAAATGATAGCTGTACCGTGCTGGTCATCATGAAAAACGGGAATATCCATCATTTCAATCAACTTTTCCTCAACGTAGAAGCATTCTGGGGCTTTAATATCTTCCAGGTTGATTCCGCCAAAAGTGGGTTCGAGTAACTTAACCGTTTTAACAATCTCTTCCGGATCTTTTGTTTTTAACTCGATATCAAAAACATCGATATCCGCAAATCGTTTAAACAGCACGCCTTTCCCCTCCATGACCGGTTTGCCGGCTTCCGGGCCGATATCCCCAAGACCCAAGACGGCTGTACCATTGGATACGACACCTACCAGATTACCTTTAGCCGTATATTCATAGACTTTTTCAATATCTTTTTCAATTTCCCGGCATGGTTCGGCCACACCCGGTGTGTAGGCAAGCCCCAGATCTCTCTGGGTAATACATGGCTTCGTATTGACAACTTCAATCTTACCCTTGCGCCCCTCGGAATGATAGCGAAGAGCATCTTCTTTGCGAATCATCTCAGCCTCCTAAAATTAAGAAATCGTTTTTATTTTTAGCTCGTCCATCTTTCTATACAAAGAAGAAAGACTGATATCGAGCATTTTAGCTGTTTCTTCTTTATTATTAGCCGTACGTTGCAAGATTTGAATAATATGTTCTCTTTCAAAGGCTGCAACCGCATCTTTTAAGCGGTCCGGTATGGGACCCCTAAAATCCGAATCGATCATATTGGGCGGAAGATCCTCGGGTGTAATATAGTTTCCTTCACAGAGAATTAAGGCCCGTTCAATTACATTTTCCAGTTCCCGTATGCCCCCTTTCCAGGAATAATTCATCAATATACGCATGCTCTCATTATCGACATTGAGAATTTTCCGATTCATTTCCTTATTATATTTATTGATAAAGTGATGGATCAGCAGAGGAATATCCTGCCTTCTTTCGCTTAGAGACGGTAATTTGATTTCCACCACATTGAGGCGGTAGTACAGATCGTCACGGAAAGCGCCTTTATCCATCTCTTTAGCCAAATCACGATTGGTGGCCGCTATAATCCGTACATCAATTTTAACAGGGTTGGTCCCGCCAACGGGTAGAATTTCGGACTCTTCAATCGCCCTTAATAATTTGACCTGAAGGTGCAAGGGAATATCCCCCACTTCATCCAAAAACAGAGTACCGCCATTGGCCATCTTAAAATGTCCGTCCTTATCGCGAACCGCTCCGGTAAAGGAGCCCTTTACATGACCGAAGAATTCACTTTCCATCAAGGTGTCTACAATGGCTCCGCAATTAATAGCCACAAACGGTTTATGTTTGCGATTACTATTGTAATGTATGGCCCGGGCCACTAATTCTTTACCCGTCCCGCTGGGACCACTGATCAGAACATTACTCTTCGTCCTGGCTATTTTTTCGATAAGCTTAAAAATTTTTTTCATCTGGGGACTTTGACCGACGATATGGCTGAAATCATAGCGTTCTTCCACTTCCCTGAGAAGAGACTGATTCTCTATGATCAATTCTTTATGTTTGATCAAACGTTTGATTTTGAGAAGCACATCTTCAAAATCGAAGGGTTTAAGGATATAGTCGTAGGCACCCATACGCAAAGCCTGAATAGCGGATTCCAGGCTGGCATGAGCGGTAATGATCATTATTGAAGTCTGGGGACAAATTTTCCGACACCTTTCGAGTAAGGCCAATCCGTCCATTTCTGGCATTTTTAAATCGGTGATAATAATATCGAAGTTATTTTTTTCGGCCTTTTCTATGGCTTCTATACCGTCACTGGCAATATCGGAATGGTATCCTTCCTCATCCAAAACCATCTGTAAAGAATCACGAATCGTGCGTTCATCATCTACTATAAGAATATCAGCTTTCATCTTTTTCCATTTGTTTAACGGGAATTTCAATAATAAAAGTACTGCCTTTTTTTAATTCACTCTCGACATGTATATTCCCGTTGAAGTTTTTTATAATGCCATAACTGACCGATAAGCCGAGACCGGTTCCTCTGCCTACTTTTTTGGTTGTATAGAACGGTTCGAAAATCTTACTAAGATTTTCTTCCGGAATTCCCGAACCGTTGTCTTTGAATTGAATGAGCACGTGATCCTCTTGTAATTCCGAGCGAATATCGATCTTTCCCGAACGATGTTTCAAAGCATCGACCGCATTGATCAATATATTAAGAAAAACCTGCAGCAGTTGGTCGGAAACCAGGTAAATAGTCGGTAATTGATTGGACAGATCCATTCTGATCGGAACGTGTTTAGCCCGGCGATCATATTTAACAATACCTACCGCATGCCGAATAATTTCATTGACGTCGACATAAGTGGCCTTATAGCTTGAAGGCCTGGAAAAATCGACCAGTTCTCTGACAATTTTCGAGATGCGATCAATATTTTTAAGGATCGTATCCAAATATTGGGTAATCTGATCGCTTTTCACACGGCGCTTAATAATCTGAGCCATGGATGAGATGGAAGTTAATGGATTACCGATTTCATGGGCAACTCCGGCAGCCAGCAGACCGAGACTGGCCATTTTTTCCTGATGAGAAATCTGAAATTGAGCCTCCCGCAAGGCCTGGGATCTCTCTTCAACCTTGGATTCCAGATTGGCATACGATTCTTGCAGTTTTTGACGCATCTGCTCGAATTCGTCTGCCAGAATCTTGATTTCATCTCTGGCCTGAATATGAATCGGTTGCCGTAAATCCCCGTTGCTGATCACATTTGCCGCAGCAACTAAATCTTGTATCGGACCCGTAATTCGTCTGGATTGCAAGATAGCCACAATGAGCATCAGCAATCCGATAATCAGATTCGCTATAAAAATCTGTTGCAGGAAATGAATCAAATCTCCATAGACCAGGAGTTTCGGCTTTCTGCTAACCAGGCTCCACTCCGCATCCAAATTCATTTTTGTCTCAATATAAGGCGGTCCGGGGAAAAGAATGCGGCTTAAAAACGGATTTATTTCACTAACTTTTCTATGGGCAAACTTTTTGCTTGTAAAAAATTGTTTGTGTTTATTAAATAATAGAAATTGAATTTCATTATTATAGCTTTTTAAACGACGAGCTATCGATTGCTCCGGTAAACGCAACCAGGCACGATACCCTACCGGTAATTGGATTAAAAGAAATAAGGAGTGAGTATCCTTATCGTAAAGCAAATGACTGCTGTCGGGAGAAGAAATACGGAATTGTTGAAGAAGAGTTGAAGAACATCCTGTTTGCGTCAACAGGCTTCGGTCTTTTTTAAAAACAGCGAATGATTGGATAAACCAGCTCTTTAAAAAATTTGAATGAAATATCTTCTTCCGGCCGGTGAGCAGGAGTTGGTTATGGGCATGGGAGAATTCATTACGTGTCGAAAGATTAAGGGCATCAAAATAGTCGGTTAAACGATCGATTGCGATTGCGGTTACTTCATTTAAATTTTGCTCATGAACATGACGGATACTACTCTTATTTAAGTAATACCCAATAATGCTGAAGACTAAAAGAGGAACGTAAGCAAATAATAGAAAATAAAAAATGAACTGAATATTTAAACCCGAAAAGACTCTTCGAGATCGCTTTAGATTCATGTTTATCCATACATGGAATTAGCTAATTATTTTACTGAGAAGCTATCATTTTTTGCCATATATTGCAACAAAATAAAATTATCAGAGGGGTAATATCGCAAGCCTTCGTACAGAAAAATAAAAATAAATTCTTAAAAAATAAAAAAATTCTTGAACCTAAAAAAATACATGTTTACATTCTCGTCAGGTTTAAAATAATGATCTCATTCCTATTCATTAAATGTGGAGGAAGGCTAAATGAAAAATATTTTTGTTTCACTCATGATGGTTCTGTTCTTAGGAGCTACTTTTGCCCAGGCAGGTAATTTTAAATATGTCGGTGTAAAGAAATGTAAAGTTTGCCACAACACCAAAAAAATAGGCAAACAATACACCATCTGGAAGAATGGGCCCCATGCTAAGGCTCTGCAATCACTGGCCAGTAAAGAAGCAATGGATTATGCAAAAAAACACGGTATAGCCGATCCCAGTAAAGATGCCAAATGTTTAAATTGTCATTCTACCCAAGCTACAGTGGACAAGAAACTCATTGATCCGAAGGGGAAAATGACAGTTGCCGAAGGTGTTTCCTGTGAATCCTGCCATGGACCCGGCAGCGCTTATAAAAAGATGAGCGTAATGAAAAATCACAAAAAAGCATTGGCGAATGGACTTATCTTGCCGACTCAAAAGGTCTGCGAAACCTGTCATAATAAGAAAAACCCATTTTACAAACCCTTTGATTTTAAGAAATATGCGGCTAAAATTGCCCATCCTATACCCAAGAAAAAATAATTTAATTTCTGGTGAAACCCGGTCATTCCCGACCGGGTTTTTTTATATTTTTAATTAATTGCCCACATCTTTTGAATAGTGTACATAAAATAATTGGCACCGTTTCTTTTTCGGTTTTAAATTGTTTCCTTATTTTTAAAAATAAAGGAAAGGAAATAGAATGCAGGTCCCTCTGTTAGACTTAAAGGCGCAGTACCAAACCATCAAACATGAAATCATTCCCGCTGTTACCGAGGTTATGGAATCGCAATACTTTATTCTCGGCCCGAAGGTTAAGGCCTTTGAAGAGCGTGTAGCCGACTATTGCCGGACGAAATATGCCGTAGGAGTCTCTTCGGGCACCGATGCTCTATTAATTGCCCTCATGGCACTCGACCTTCAACCCGGCGATGAAGTGATCACCACGGCTTACTCTTTTTTCGCCACGGCCGGTTCCATTGCTCGCCTGCAGGCTAAACCGGTCTTTGTAGACATCGATCCCGTTACCTTCAACATCAATCCGAACCAGATTGAAGACAAAGTCACAAAAAAAACCAGGGCCGTTATTGCCGTACATCTGTACGGGCAAACGGCCGATATGGATCCTATTTTATCTATCGCCCAAAAACACGGATTATCTGTTATAGAAGACGCCGCGCAGGCCATTGGTAGTGAATATATCAAGCATCGCCGGGCCGGTTCCATGGGAGATATGGGCTGTTTCTCCTTCTTCCCCAGTAAGAATCTGGGCGGATTTGGCGACGGGGGTATGGTTACGACCGATGATGCCGGTTTGTATGAGAAACTGACCTATTTGCGTAATCATGGCGCACATCCCAAATATTACCACAAGATGATCGGCGGCAACTTTCGTCTGGATGCCCTACAGGCCGCCGTTTTGGATATTAAACTGAATCATTTGGACGACTGGACTGCCGCCCGTCAGGAAAATGCCACTTATTACACGCAGGGCATCGTTGAAAGCGGTTTGGACAAATGGGTTACAACCCCATCTATCGAAAAAGGATATCGGCACATTTTTAATCAATACATTATCCGGGCTCAACAGCGGGATGATTTAATAACATTTCTTAAGCAACACCAGATCGGCTGTGAAGTGTATTACCCGGTTACTTTCAATAATCAGGAATGCTTCCGTTACCTCGGTTATAAGAAGGGGGATTTCCCTCAAGCCGAAAAAGCCGCCGCGGAGACACTGGCTCTTCCCATTTATCCCGAATTGACGGTTGAACAGAAAAACTATGTTGTAGAGACCATTGCCGCCTTCTACGGATAGCGGATCATATCAGAAGCCTATCCGGATTACAGACACTCATCGCTGCTAATAGGCGCTGCAAAAAATTCGATATCTATTGATTTTTCTTAATAGACATATTATATTACGAGTAAATTAATTACTCATAAAGCGCTATGTTAGATTCTCTGATTACATCACAAACGCGAATTAAATTATTACTGCGGTTTTTCTTGAATCCGGATACCCGTGGTTATCTGCGTCAGTTAGCCAGTGATTTTGGGGAATCAACCAACAGTATTCGCGTAGAATTAAACAAATTATCCAGGGCAGAAATATTAACCAGTCGAATGGAGGGTCGGAACAAGGTTTACAAAGCCAATACGACTCACCCTCTTTTTCAGGATATACGCAATATAGTATTAAAATCAACCGGGATCGATCAGGTAGTAAACAATATTCTGAACAAGTTAGGTGACATGGAATTGGCCTTCATTCGCGGTGATTATGCCACGGGAAAAGACAGCGGATTAATTGATCTGGTAGTTGTGGGTGATCTGATTAACAAGCAGGAATTAGAACGGGTGCGTATGAAGACCGAAAAGTTAATTGGACGGAAGATATCTGTCTTAAGGCTTACTAAGGCGGAATACGAACATCTTCGCAATAATTTTTGGCAAGAACCCCGATTGATATTATTCGGAAAAGATCGCATTTGAAATAAACGAATCAACGAAGTCAAAATGGATTTAACGTACAGATAAATTTTTTAATAAAAAATTCGGAAAGAGTTTTGAATGAAAATTGCACATGTTATCGGTGCCCGGCCGCAATTTATTAAAGCGGCGACCATTAGTCGTGAGTTGAAGAATTATCCCCATATAAGTGAAGTGCTTATACATACCGGGCAGCATTATGACACAAATATGTCCGATATATTTTTCAAACAGTTGCACATACCCGAACCGCATTACAACTTGGAAGTGGGCTCGGCCAGCCACGGCAAACAAACCGGGCTTATGTTGGAACGGATCGAAAAGGTGCTTATAGATGAACAACCGGATTGGCTGATTACATACGGCGATACCAATTCAACAGTTGCCGGGTCTTTAGCCGCGGCAAAATTACATATTCCATCCGCTCATGTGGAGGCGGGCTTGCGTAGTTATAACCGAAAAATGCCGGAAGAAATCAACCGGATTGCTACCGACCATATATCCGATTTATTATTTGCTCCGACACAGAATGCCATGAAAATCCTGGACAAAGAAGGGCTGGGTACCATTGCCAGATTTAGCGGTGATGTGATGTACGATTCTATTCTTTTCTACTCCGCTTTAGTCAATGAAGCCCATCGCCCGCCAATTTTGAGAAAGATATCTAAGTATTATCTGGCCACGATCCATCGTCCGGAAAATACAGATAATCCCCAGCGTTTGCAGAATATTTTTAATGTTTTTTCCGAACTGGATTTACCGGTCATTTTACCTCTGCATCCGCGCACACAAAAGTTGGTTAATTCGATCAAATACAGCGATAATCTCCATATCCTGGATCCGGTGGGATATTTGGAAATAATCTATTTACTCAAACACAGCACGAAGGTATTGACCGACAGCGGAGGTCTGCAAAAGGAAGCTTACTTTATGAAGAAACCATGCATTACTCTTCGTGATCAGACGGAATGGATCGAGACCCTGGACGGTAACTGGAATTTTATCGTGGCAGCAAATAAACAGAAAATTATGGAAAAAATCGGCGTTACAGAATTCGGCCCTTTGCATAATGCCTTCGGGGACGGACATGCAGGGCGAAGAATTATTCAGGATATTCTAAATTATCCGGCCACGAACAGAGGTGAATCGGAATCATGAAAATTTGCATGGTACTGGACTCCACTTTTCCTCCCGATGATCGCGTTGAGAAAGAAGCTCTTAGTTTAATAGCCAAGGGATATGAGGTATATTTACTCTGCCATACACACACGCATCAACCCGGAGAAGAATTATATAAGGGCATACGTATTATTCGTTTCAATCTGAAGCTCTGGTTTAAAAAGAAACTTATTCCCCTGTACCTTCTCTTACCTGCCTATCGCCTATTCTGGAAAAGAAGAATCTTCCATTTAATTAAAAAAGAGAGGATCAATATTCTTCATTTTCATGATTTGCCATTGAGTGATATTGGAGTCAAAGCGAAAAAACGCTTTAATATTAAGCTGGTTTGTGATCAACATGAATATTATAGTAACTGGATTAGAAAAGCGGCTCATTACAACACGTTCATTGGGAAAATTGTAAGTTATTACAGCAATTGGGAAAGATATGAGCAGAGATATTTGAATCAGGCTGATTTGGTGATTACGGTTTCCGAGCCCTTAAGGCAAATTTATCTGAAAAATACCGGTCTCGATGAGAGGAAAGTAATTGTTGTTCCCAATACACCCTCCGGAAATCTATTTAACTTAAATGGTAAGAATTTTGAAAAACCGTCGCAGTACAGGAATCATTTTGTTCTTTTTTATGCAGGTACAATTGATATTTTGAGAGGTTTGGATTTTATTATTGATGCCCTACCCCGCCTGACAGAATCAATTCCTAATATTAAATTTATTTTTGCTGGAAAAATATTCAAGAGCTTCGACCCTATTGAATATGCAAAGAAGATTGGGGTAAGTCCCTATTGTGAGTACTTAGGCTGGCTGGCTTTGGAACAATTGCCCCGCTATATTTCGGTTTCGGACATCTGTTTGTTTACTCCGCCTGCCAACCGGGAAGAAATCAACAGCACGATCGCAACTAAAATTTATCAGTATTTAGCCATGAAAAAACCGATCATCGTAAGCGAAGCAAAAATGATGAAAGAGTTTGTGGAAAAAAACCGAATCGGTTATGCTGTGAATTATGGCAATATTGAGGATTTAGTGCATACCATTTTAGACATCAGGGATCATTACTCTACTATTAAACGCGAGATCGCAAAAAACAGTGAACGATTAATTGAATCGGGTAAAATTTATTGGGAAAATACGGTTAAGGATATGATTGATCGCTATGCGAAGCTTTAACTTACGCGCAACTGTTTATAACCATAGAATGAGAATATTATGAAAGACAACAGATTGAATCTAAAAGGACGAAAAGTTTTGGTTACAGGTGCCGACGGCTTTATCGGCTCGCACCTAACAGAGAAACTCATTAATCTGGGCTGTGAGGTGAAAGCGCTTTCCTATTACAATTCTTTTAATTACTGGGGATGGCTGGAAGACATCCGGAATATCGACTCAATTGAAGTCCTAAGTGGTGATATCCGGGATACGGAGTACATCAGAAAAATAACAAAGGGCGTAGACATAATATTTCATTTGGCCGCTTTAATTGCTATTCCATACTCTTATCATGCTCCGCAAAGTTATGTGGATACAAATATAAAAGGGACATTAAATGTCTGTCTTGCGGCCAAAGAAAACAACTGTCGTTTAATCCATACTTCCACCAGCGAAGTGTATGGTACTGCCCAATACGTACCCATTGATGAACAACATCCCTTGCAAGCACAATCGCCTTATAGTGCAACAAAAATCGGAGCCGATGCCCTAGCCATGAGTTTTTATCACGCCTATAATTTACCGGTTACGATTGCCAGACCGTTTAATACATACGGGCCCAGGCAATCGGCGCGTGCGGTGATTCCGACCATAATCGCTCAGGCATTAACGACAACGAACAACCAAATCAAATTGGGTTCGCTCACTCCAGTCCGGGATATGAACTATGTAGCCGATACGGTTAACGGATTTATTAGTAGTGCGGAGAGCCTCGATAGTATTGGTCAGGTTTTTAATTTCGGCTCGGGTAAAGGGATTGATATCGGAGAACTGGCCCGTTCCATTATACGGATAATTAACCCGAAAATTTCGATCCTTACGGATGAAAAACGGATTCGTCCCCAAAAAAGTGAAGTAATGAAACTCATCTGCAACAACCGTAAGGCCAGGTCGGTATTGAACTGGCAGCCGGAATTCAGTCTTAACAGTGGTTTACAGAAAACAATCGAATTTGTCGAGTCCCATTTGAACTATTATAAACCCCAAATATATAACCTGTAAAAGGAATAGAATGCAAGCTATTATTCTGGCCGGAGGCAAAGGTACACGTTTAAAACCTTACACCATCACTCTTCCGAAATCCTTAGTTCCGCTTGGAGACCATCCTGTCCTGGAAATCATTTTAAAGCAATTAAAACAGGAAGGTTTCAGTAAAGTTACTTTAGCTGTAGGACACTTGTCCCATTTGATTCAGGCCTATTTCGGTGACGGCAAACGTTTCGGTATATCAATTGATTATTCGTTTGAAGAAAAACCCCTCGGTACGGCAGGTCCCCTGGCACTGCTCGAGAACCTGGACGAACACTTTTTAGTGATGAATAGTGACGATCTGACTGATTTGGCCTATGGTACCTTCCTGGAAAGGCATAAAAAAAATAACGCTGCCATAACCATTGCTATGTTCAGTAAAAAACAAAAAATCGATCTTGGTGTATTGGAAGTTGCCGAGGATAACCGACTCATTAAGTATATTGAAAAACCCGTATATGATTTTAAGGTCAGTATGGGAATTTACGCTTTCCATAGAAACGTATTGAATTACATCCCTAAAAATAAAAATTTTGATTTTCCCGATTTGATCAGATTACTGCTCCATAATCAGGAACGAGTGATCTGTTATCCTCATCGCGGTTATTGGCTGGACATCGGGCGACCGGAAGATTATGAAAAAGCCATTGATGATTATGAACAAGTGAAATACAAACTTTTTAAATCCTGATGAAAAAAATACTTATCACCGGCAGCGCCGGATTTAGCGGCAGGCATTTTAAACAATACTTACAGTCGTTCGACGATGTTGAAGTGACAGGTATTGATATAAATTCGTCGCCAGAACGAAATGAAATACAGTGCGATCTGCTTCGACTCGAGGAAATCGAGCGAATTATGAAAAAGATACGTCCGGACTATATTATCCACCTGGCAGGAATCAATAAGTGCGATGACTTCAGACAATATTATTATCTTAATTTATTCACCACCATTAACTTGCTGGAAGCGGTTGTTATTAACAACTTACTTAACTCGCGTATCCTGGTAATTAGTTCTTCGGCGGTTTACGGCCTTTCATCTTCGCTCAAAGTAAAGGAAAATGATCCCCTGAATCCGATCACTTTTTACGGCAACAGTAAATTGGCCATGGAATCGATCGTCTTTCAATATATAAGAAATTATAATCTACGTATAAATGTTGCGCGGCCGTTTAATATTATCGGTACGGGTCAACCGAAAACATTAGTTGTATCTGCATTTTTGGATCGGCTATCAAAAATAAAATCGAAAAAAGCACCCTCCGTACTCAAAGTTGGTAATCTTTCGGCAATCCGCGATTTTATTGATGTGAGGGACGTAGTTCGGGCCTATTGGAAGATCCTGAATACGGACATTTCCGGTGAAATATATAATATCGGTACCTCGCTACCTACGCGGGTCGAAACCATTTTAAGCAAACTCATTCGGTTAATAAAAGTCGATGTAAAAATTGAATACGATCGTAGCAAAATCCAGAAACACGACGTACCAAGGCAAGTAGCCGACACTTCAAAAATAAGCAAGTTAGGCTGGAAGCCTCAAATCGAACTGGATGAGTCCTTAGAAAAGCTGGTTATGGGGAGTATGCAGTGAATTTTTATCCAAACTATATAATTTAGGAAAACGGAAGTTTTAAGAAGGGATCAAAATAAAGGACTATTTAATGCCAAATATGATGGAAACATTCAAAAAGAATTTCCCCGGGGTCCGAAAATTTTTAGTGAAATTGATTTTATATATAAAATATCCGGAAAAGCTGAGACTAGATATACGGACCATTCTTTCCAGATCCAGGGCCAAGAAGATAGGGATCATCTCCCATGAACCCAACTTCATATTTATGGATTGGTTCGATAAATCAAGTGTAATTATCGACGTCGGCTGCGGATATGAAGCCGATTTTTCGGTAAGTATGATCGACCGCTATGGATTGAAAGCTTTTGCCGTGGATCCCACCCGAAAACATGCTCCTTTTTTACGAAAAATCGAAGAGAGGATGGACGGCCGTTTTAAACACCTGGCTTTAGCCGTCACACAAAAGAACGGTAAGCTTTTGTTTAATGAAAGTGTGGAACACGAAAGCGGATCGGTATTATCCGAGCATAAAAATATCCGCCATGATGAAATTCGCAGCTATGAAGTAGAGTCGGTGAATCTAAAAGGTTTAATCGATCGAATCGGGATTAAGAATATTGATTTGATTAAATTGGATATTGAAGGAATCGAATATCAGTTATTAAGTCATGTTTCTAAAAAAGATATAGAACCCTTTCGGCAGATTTTCGTCGAATTCCATCACAAAACCGTACCGCAATACACACACAGACATACCAAAGAAATTGTAAGACATATCAGGCGGCATGGATACGAAGTTTTCAGCGCTGACGGCAGAAACTATCTTTTCTATAAGCAAGGCAAAAATACATAGGACTTACATATCCATGAAAAAAATCTGCCTGATTTCCGATCGAAACATCTATATGAAAAGAATCTGTAATTTTCTTGCCGAAAACGAGTATGAAGTACACCTTATATGCAGGCATAAAGGCGGCTTGTCAAAGACCGAATTTCATCCCACGGTCCGCATATATCAGTTAAGTTCTAACGCCATAGTGACGAAATTTCGTGAGATACGAAACTTATTGAACCAGATTCAACCGCATATCGTTCACTTGCATTACCTCACCAGAGATTCCTTTATACCAGCCATAAAATGCAAGAGAAAGTATCAGTTTTATATCACGATCTGGGGCAGCGATTTAAATATCTATGCTAAAAATTATATCAACCGTTTTTTCCAAAATTTAGGATTGATTCTATGCGATAAAATTCATTTACTATCGCCTTATTTTGAGCGACAAATCCAGAAGACCTTTTTTGCTGTTCATGGCGACAAAATAACCATTTATTCTTGGGGAATAGACGTTGCTTCTTTTCAACAATTTTCCCCTCAGAAAATAGTAGAACTAAAGCAAGAACTTGGTATAGGGAATAATGATCCCGTTATATTAAGCTACAGAAATCATAAACCGTTGTATAATCATCATCTTGTCATTCGGGCTATGCCCGAAATTTTGAAGAAATATCCGCAGGCGAAATTTATCTTTACGCGGAGTAACAGTTGGGACGAAAATTATATCCAAAGCAATCGTAAATTAGCAGTCGAATTAAATGCCGAAGATAATTTCATCTTCATCGAACGCTGGTTAAACGATGAAGAGTTGAAAGCACTGGTTAATATGGCGGATATTACTTTAAACATCCCTTTGCATGATGGGCTCCCGGCCACATTACTGGAAATAATGGCCACAAAATCCATACCCATTGTGAGTGACCTGACAAATTATCATCCCTTCTTCACGGATCAAAAAAACGGATTGTACTTGAAGAAAGATTTCACTGAGAGGCAATTGTCGGACTTAATCATTTCGGCTTTAAATAATAAAAAATATCTAGCAGAAAAATTCTATAAAAATAATATCGACTATATCCGTCGATACCAGGACTGGAATAAAATGAAAGATAAACTTTTACTTTTCTACGAACAAGAAAATTGATCGTCTACTATCCATGTTTAAAGACCTGATTAACACCTATAAAGAAACCCTGATTTATTCACTGGGTAATTTAGGAAATAAAATAGTCGGATTTATTTTAATTCCCTTATACACCACCTATATTCCCATCAGCGAATATGGCGTACTGGGATTGGTCGAGCCTGTCTCTCAACTTCTGTTTGCCACTCTTAGTTTAGGATTAAACTCCGCATTTATGCGATGGTATTCTATCAGCAAGGATGAAGACGACAAAAAAATAATTTTTTTCAATACAAATCTTATAATTATCCTCTCTACTTCTCTGTTCGTCACTGTGTTCATTCTATTGGCTCGTAAGATTTCCCTTCTAATATTGGGATCAACCGAATATGCACTTATTTTGCGAATTGCCTTTGTTAATGTATTTTTTCTGGTCGCCAATCCTGTTATTTTTTCTACACTTCGGATCGAGCATAAAGCTTTGCAATATTCACTCGTACGTATGGGTCAGTTCATCATAACCCTGGTGCTGAATATTTATCTGATTGCCTTTCTTAAGTTTGGGATTATTGCTATTTTTATAAGTCAGGCCATCAGTTCTCTTCTCGTTTTCTTATATTTTCTACCTATGTACTTAAGTTATTCGAGGATTGTGTTCCGACGTCGTCTGATCATGACAATGTTGAAATTCGGATTACCCCTCGTGCCGGTAGGAATTTCCAATTTATTGATTAATATGGTAAACCGGTATATCCTGGAACATTATGATACGCTGGGCTCGGTCGGTCTGTTTTCATTCGCCTTTCGTCTCAGCAATACCATCAAGGTTCTTATTATCGAATCGTTGACTCTAAGCCTGACGCCCATACTGTATAAAAAACTCGCTGAAAAAGGCGGTAAGCGTTTTGTGCAAAAAAACTACTTGTATACCTTTTTTGTCGTGATGCTTTTTTACCTCTTTTCTTCAAGCTTTGTCCGCGAATTTATTTATCTTTTTGCTCGCAATAAAGATTACTATAACGCCTATTTATTATTTCCTATTCTCGGCTCGGTTTCTTTATTGAACAGCATGAATTATTTCTATACTCTTTTGTTCAACTATGCCCGGAAGACCGTTACTGTTTCACTGATCACCATCGCTACTGCTTTTTTCAGTATTGGCATCAACTTCCTATTGATCCCAGTTTTCAAAATATATGGCGCTGCCATTACCAATAGCCTCAGTGCTCTCTTTTTGTTTTTCCTGCTCTATTCTCAATCCAAAAAGGTTTATGGCCTTTATTTTGAAAACCGTAAAATATTATTAATGATGTCTGTCGGAATAGCAATCGTCATAATCAATTTCGCCTTTTTTATGGAATTAAATTTCATGAATTTTTTTATTAAACTGGTCTTATGTCTATCGTTTCCGTTGATTCTATACAAATACAATTTTTATGAAGCGGTGGAAATCATGCATATTAAACAAATGGTCAAATCACTTTTCAGAACAGGAAAATAAAATGCCCGGAATCCTAGGTACCCTTTCTTCCTCTTTGTCCCTAACGCTTTTTAAACGGCAAATTCGAATATTGAATCACTTTGATTACCGTACTATTGAAAAGAACCTCCCCCATTATTATAGTGCAGCCCTCGGTTTACCTTTCAGTAATTTTGAATTCTTTCCGTATAAAGACCGCTATCTGCTTACTTTCTTTGGTGATATCTTTGATAGACCTGACTCTCTTAGAAAAAAATTTTATTCGGAACTTATTCTTAGCATTATTAAAAAAGACCTGGAATATCTGGCTCGTCTTAATGGTCAGTTTCAGCTTGCACTTTATGATCGGGAACAAAATTGTCTTTACCTTGTAACAGATAAAGTTGGATCACGTCCGCTTTATTATTTCTATTCAAAGGATAACTTTAGCTATTCCTGTGAGATAAAATCTCTTTTGCAAGATAAGAATATACCCCGTGATTTAAATTATCAGGCAATCGGTGATTTGTTTTCGTTCGGATATGTCGCTCTGAAAAACACACTTTTTAAAAACATCAAAAATCTGGGGGCAGCCAGTCTTCTCTCTTATAAAAATAATCAGATCACAATCGAAACATATTATACTCTACCCTATGATGAATCAAGTTTAAGTAAGAAAAGATTCGGCAATAATGAACTGGATCGGTATATTGAAGAAAGTTATGATAAACTTCATACAGCAGTTAAACGCCAGATCGATAAAAAAACCATATTCATTCCCTTATCGGGCGGACTGGACTCTCGTTTTATCTCGGCAATAGCACAGACCTATTTACCCGCTCATTTCACTACATATACGTTCGGCAATGCCCGGAGTGACGATATTCTTATTGCCAGGGAAGTTTCGAAAATACTTCAATCTCGTCATTTGGAATTTATGATCGATCCCTTAAAATTATGGCATTTCGGAAAGCGTTTTTCCTATTTGTCAGACCATATGAGCATGATCAACGGGCCTATCCAGGCTATCGATGCAATTAATGCCTTAAAAGGAGAAGAGCAGGTACTCCTGGCGGCCCAAGCCGCAGATGTTATGTGGGGCAGTACCTTGAAAAACAGAGCATTAAAACGCATCCTGTCCGTAGACTCTGTAAGAGAAGACAACCTGTATCTTTTCCATAATATGTTCCATAAAATCAAAAAATATGAGCGGGATATTTTGTTCAAACCGGATTTTCTGCAAACGATAAATCTCGGTTTTTCCGTCTTCAAAGAGTACTTTTCTTTGGGTTTTGGCAGACACCCCTTTTATTTATATCAGCTTATCCTTTATTTCGAATATGCTCGTCGCGGTATTTTTGGCGGAAACCTGATGAATAACTTCTTCTTCGACATGCGCATGCCATCGTTCGACAGAGATTTACTGGATTTCGTGGCTGTTCTACCCATGCGTTTGAGAAAAGATCAGTTCTTATATCAGAAGACAATGAGTAAATTTTTCCCTGAATTGGCTAACATCCGATGCACTACAACCGGACTGCCCGTAAGTAGTCCTTCGTTTTTGAAAAAGGCAACTAAGCTGGAGACACAAGTGGTTTATCGTATTAAGAAGTCATCTTTATCCCCCCTGCTCAGTCCGTTTAAACGTTATCAAAAGAAGGGATATGTTAATTATAAAGATTGGTTTAAAAATCAATTAAATGAACCATTAAAAGAAGTCTTATTTGATCCGGCCACACTGAACCGGCCCTTCTATAACAAAAACGGAATCAAAAAATTATATGATTTGCATATGAATACGGCTGCGGATTATTCATTGATTCTTTGGCAAATAGTAAATCTTGAATATTTTTTCCGGATGCACACCTAGGGTAGGTTCATAGCAATCCTTTTTAATAGGGGTATGATGCTTTATGCTCCGGACGGATGATTCCCAAAAAAATTAGCGTAGAGCTTTCCTTAGGCCCATCCGGAGAAAACAATTGATATAACATAGGCTTGTCAATTTGATGATTTATTTGAATTGAAATGAATTTTAGCGTAAAATCAATCTACCATAAAACGAAATAAAATCATACGGAGTTGCGGTTCAGTATGGCACACTATGGTATCTGGTCTCTCTTCCCTCCTCTGCTGGCAATTATTCTGGCCATCAAAACCCGTCAGGTATTCATATCCTTGTTGTTCGGCATCTGGATCGGTTGGGTGATTCTGAACCACTGGAATTTCTTTTCAGGTACACTGGCCACCATTCAGGCTCTGGTGGATGTATTTAAAGACCCGGGGAATACGAGGACCATTATGTTCAGTTCCCTGGTCGGAGCCCTAATCGCGTTTATTCAACGTTCCGGAGGGGTGGATGGATTCGTTCAGCGGGTTAATAAATTTTTAGCTAACCGCAGCGGGAATAACCGACGTATGGTTCAGATTATTGCCTGGCTAACCGGTGCTTCCATTTTTGTGGAATCCAGTATAAATGCTCTTACCGTGGGCACCACATTCCGTCCGATTTTCGATAAATTAAATATTCCCAGAGAAAAACTGGCCTATATTGCGGATTCCATTTCGGCTCCGACCTGTATCCTGATTCCTCTCAACGCCTGGGGTGCCTATATCATGGGGCTTCTTCTGGCACAGGGGCTTAAAGATCCCCTGCATATCATGATCAAAGCCTATCCGCTAAATTTTTATCCGATTCTGGCCATGGCTATGGTTGTTCTGGTCATTATTCTACAAAAAGATATCGGCCCCATGCGTGCCGCAGAACGACGTGCTAAAGAAACCGGCAAGGTATTGGCTGACGGAGCTCGTCCGATGATATCAACCGAGGTGATCGCTCTACCCAAAAAAGAAGGTATTCCGGCCCGGTCCCGCAATATGTTAATCCCTATCGCAACCATGGTGGTTATGATGCCCGTTGGTCTGGTATATTCCGGCTGGCAGCAGGTGGAGCATATCGGAGAACTACCTTTATGGGAAGCTGTGATTAAAGCTTTGGGCAACGGTTCCGGATCAACCGCCGTGCTATGGGCGGTGCTGACCGCCCTGAGTGTGGCTGCCCTTCTATATCGAGCCCAGGGTATCTTCCATTTAAAAGAATTGATGGATCTGACTTTCAAGGGGGTCGGAGGGCTGATCCCCCTGGCCCTGCTGATGATGATGGCTTTTGCTATCGGCCGGGTTAGTCGTGAACTCGGGACCGGACTTTATGCGGCAGAACTATCCAAACAATGGCTAAATCCTCATTTTATTCCCGCCGTGTTGTTTTTAATTGCCAGCTTCATTGCCTTCTCCACCGGAACTTCCTGGGGCACTTTTGCTATTATGATCGCTGTGGGGATTCCCATGGCTCAGGCTATGCATGTTTCCATTCCCCTTACAGTGGGTGCTGTGTTGGGCGGTGGCGTATTTGGTGATCACTGCTCCCCCATTTCCGATACCACCATCATCGCTTCCATGGCTTCGGCCAGCGACCATATCGACCATGTAAAAACACAGTTACCCTATGCTCTTTTGGCCGCAGGAGTAAGCGCCCTTCTCTATCTGATAGCCGGTTTACTTTCGTAAAATCCCCCTATTTTTAAGTATGTATATCTGAATGTTTTTCCTGCTTCTTACAATCGGAAAAAATATTTTTTTCGGTTGCTTTATCTAAGAATATATCCTTAACTTTACAACAAAATTGAGATACTTCAATCAATCGGTTCGAAACAGTTTTCCGTTTCACCCGGAACCGGTTTCGAAAGACAAACGTTACATTAGTTGAAATACAAAGAAATGAACGTAGATTTTCGAGTAGATGTTTGGAAAGCTTTTCTTATTTTGTATTTTCTAAAGAAAGAGATTCTTATTCCGACAACCATACTATCTCTTTAATATGTTTGCCGGAAAAAGAAAGCAGGTAGTACTATGGAAACATGCTGTTGTAAACAAAATAAATTTTGCTCACGCCTGCTTCTTACCTTACGCTTTTTTGTATCCATAGAAGCCCCCTAAATATTTTACGTCTTCAGGAAGATTCTGCTGAGAGATATCTAAAAATACTATTCCGTTAATTTGACGGGTTTATCTTCCTGAACGACCGTATTTTTTATCCCTCTTTAATAAGATGTACTGGGTAATCGGAATGTAATTGCTATTAAAGCGAATGATATTCCGGTTATCTATGCTTTGAAATGTTCAAAACGGGTATTATTGTGAATATTATAACATGGAAGGAAGTTCCAATGAAATTTGATAAAAACACCTTTATAAATATATCCCTTTTTCTGGGCTTGTTTGGTCTGCCTCTTTTTACAGTAGCCCAATCCACACTCGACTGTAGTTTGTGCCATAACACGAATCATACCTTATGGCTCAGCGGATCCCATGCCAACACACAGAATGATGTGGCCGATGAACTCGCTGAAGAATGGATCGGCCTGTCGGCAGATTCGGTGATTTTGGGTTCGGAAGCGGAAGATTGTATCGCCTGTCATGGACCGATAGCGGTTACGGTAAACGGGGGTATGACCGAGGTCGAAGCTTTAAATCACTTTTTTACAACCACCAACGGTCTGTTTACGGATTCCACCCATGCCGCAGACTCTACCAATTGGCCCCATGTTTATTGTACAACCTGTCATAACGTTCCTACCGATCATCCCGCAACGATGCCGACTTTCGCTTTATTTAATTCGGCGACAGCGGAATATAATACGGTTGACAATAAGTCGTCTCTCTGTGGTCAGTGTCATGGTACTCTAAAGTTTTCGGATACGGACCATCGGGTTTTTGACGCCTGGATGATGAGCAAACACGGACATGGCGGTCAGGCGGACGTAGCTTCGGAATTAGCCGAAGAATGGGCCGGTTCTGCACCAGACAGCGTGATCAACGGTAGTGAAGCCGAAGACTGTATTGCCTGCCATGCTCCGACTTCGGTTCTATCAGCAAAAGCAGATAGTGTAATCAGCGAAAGCGAAGCGTTAGCTCGATTTTTTACAACCAACAACGGCGTGTTCGACGAATCTACCGTTCCGGCAGATTCTGCCAATTGGCCGGATGTATCCTGTATTGCCTGCCATAATCCGCACAAACCGAATGTACCTGCTCTGTTCGATTCCCAAACAGGCGAATATGTGAACATGGATTCACCACAGCAATTATGCGGCCAGTGCCATGGTAACCTGCGTTTTCCGGATACGGATCATCTTAGTTATAATATCGAAGCCGGAACCGGCGGAATGGGAGTCGATGACGCCCTTACCATGCCCGGAGTAAAATGTGTCGACTGCCATATGCATGTCGGGGATGTGGATGGTAGTAATGCTGCTATGTATGGTGGACATACCTGGAGTATTTTTGTTACCGAAGCGGATAATAGCGTCACTGCCTCTTGTACAACCTGTCATAGCAGCATGAATGCCGCGGCTGCAGAACAACAAATCGATAGCTGGATATCCGAATTCGCTGCCCTGGATTCCACGGCTCAGGCCAAGGTGGCGGAAGCCGATGCACAAATGGTAGGTAACACCGATCCCACCAAATTACAATACCTGGAAGAAGTCCATCATAATCTGGATTTTGCCGAATCCGATGAGAGCGGTGGTTTTCATAACCATACTTATTCCATGGCTCTGCTAAACGACGCTATACAGAAAGCGGACCTCATCACGGGATTGACGGACCCGGATCATTCCAACCTTCCCATGCAGTTTACTCTGGCCCAAAATTATCCGAATCCGTTCGGCCTCAACCAAACAACCCACATTACATACCAAATTCCAAAAACGGGCCTTGTCAATTTAACCGTTTACAATATGTTGGGACAAAAAGTTAAAGAATTGGTCAATCAGGAGCAGAAAAGAGGAACGCACCAGATTCTGTTTAATGCTTCCGGTTTAGCCAGCGGAGTATATGTCTATAAACTGGTCAGTTCCAATCGGACCTTTATGAAAAAGATGTTAATCATCCGATAATGCCGGTTATATAGAATCATTCCCCTATTGCCGCCTAACCACGCGGCAATAGGGGTTTTATCTCTTTACTTGACCTCTTTTAATGGACACTCTGATCTATTTTTTATAAAATTTCATTCATTTTTTATTACAGATTTTCAAAAATATGACGTTTATTAAAAGTATTCAAACTTGTTATAAAACGATAAGGATGGCTCTCTGTTTGGCACGAAATATGTATCAAGTTTATTCTTTGAACGAGTAAATGATGAAATTGTGATTTTCACCGCAATTCATTTAATGGTGACAATTTATGTTTTCATATCATAAGAAAAATAAAGAGGTTAAAAATGGTTAAGGAAAGTAAACCGATCGAACTGGCCAACGGAGTTTATTGGTTAGGTGTTTTACTCGAAAAACGGCTCGAAGTGAATGTGTATCTGCGAGTCTTTAAAAAGGGGGACAAAACTATTAATATGGTTATTGATCCGGGGCCCCCTTCCGTATTTGAAACGGTACAACAGAATCTGCTTAGTCTTACCAAGGATCTACGTAAGATCAATTTCACCTATATAAATCATCAGGATCCGGATGTAAGCACCAATGTTATGTATTTGCACAAATATAATCCGGCCCTGAAAGTTATTTGTACGGAAGATACATGGCGTTTGATAAGTTTTCTCGGATTGGATGATGCCAATTTTCAGGCGATCGACAAATTTAAATCTTTAAGAGGTAAATTGTCTACCGGCCATTCCATTCGCTTCGTTCCCACCCCATTTTGTCATTTCCGGGGAGCGGCCATGCTGTATGATGAATCATCCCGAATCCTGTTCACCGGGGATTTGTTTGGTGGTATCACCCACTCCCCCGGTCTTTTCGCCACATCCGTCAACTGGCACGGCATGCGCTCCTTCCATCAACTTTATATGCCCAGTCAGGATGCGCTTCGCAGCGCAATAGATAGTATCCGTTCTTTGGAACCGAAACCGGAGATTCTGGCTCCTCAGCACGGAGCATTGATTAAAGGTGACTTAATCGAAGAATTTATGGGTAAGTTATACGACCTACCCGTGGGATGGAGCTTGCTGGAGACCCTTGTTAAGCATAAAGATTTTTATATAGAAGCCATCAATGACATTCTGCAAACCATTAGCCACCGTATTGGCGAAGATCTGGTAACCATGGCTATTAACAAAATAGAATCCGATGGTACGTTTCCAAATCTTTTTGAGATGAAAGGTAACACGGTTATTGATATCAAATTAGATCCTTCCAAATCCTTTAAAATCTTTTTGGATGCTTTGCAGGAGGGTCAACCCAAGGAAAATATTGAGATCATTCGCAACGCAGTGCTTAAGGCAGCCGTAGACTGGAATCTGCCGCTTTTCGAATCTATGATTGATGAAAACGCCAAAGCATCGGATTTGCTATTAATAGAGGAGGATTAGAAAGATTCAACCGGCGGTCACTTTATTTTACTCATTTGTTTCCCAAGCTTTTATGCAAATGATCTAAAAGTCGCTGGTAATCGGCCCCCAGAACAAGCACATAATTCACGGTGTGATCGGGAAGGGGTAGCTTAAAACGAAAATCATACTTTCTCCCGAGAAGTTGATTCAGCTTTTTGATGTTCCGGTCCGGGAAATGATTGCCCATAACAAAGGTTTGGGCAACTCGCCAGTTTAATTTCCCGCCCGGTCTGTAATTTTCAACATACGTAACCCGATACCCGGCGGTCGTTAAAATTTTTTCCAATTGATGGGCAATGCCCTTTTCACCCATACCGTTCAGAATGGCAATCCGAATCTTGCCTCTCGACACTTTTCGTTCAATCTCTTTTTTAACTGTAAGATATGCAGGATCATTTGCAAGCAACTTATCCAACGCTTTGGAAATTTCCAGGGCCTTGCCTGGAGAATCCGTCTTTATTGCTTTTTGAATATCCTGAAGTGCCCTCTTCTTAATATTCTTAATTTTTCGAAAAACATCTGTATCATTTGGTTTGATCCGAAAAGCCTGTTTGTATAATTCCAGGGCATTATTCCCAGTCGGCAGATATAAATAGCCGTTTTTCATTTTTTCTTCGGCCTGGCGTAAAAGAGCCTGGTACAAGCGCACCCGAAATGTATCCGGCCGGGTAGTAACCGGCGTCTTTCCGACAGAAGGAACCGTTTCTTTACCGGATGGGGCAATTGAATTCATTTTATGTAACAGATAGCCCATGACCAGAATCAGTAAAAACACGATTATCAGAAATTTATAGGTAGGATTCGTTGATTTTGTCGGTTTGTCTCTTCTTACCAGGATATTCCTGGACCCCGGCACTTTTTTAGGGACAGAGGAGGCCGAAACAGGTTCTTTGGAGAAATACCGTTCTTTGGCAAGAGAAAGGGCCTGGCGCATTTCCGCGGCCGTTCTGAAACGATCCCAGGGCTCTTTAGACAGACACTTTAGCAGTACCTGATTGAGTCCGCTGGAAATATCCCCGACCGGCTTGGCTTTCTCCCTCAGAATTTGGGTATATACATCTCCTCTGTGAAAGGGAGGATGCCCGCTAACCAAATCATACAGAGTAGCGCCCAGGGAATATATATCGGACGGGATACTCAATTGTTTACCGCTCAACTGTTCCGGGGACATATAAAGAATAGTCGTATGGGTGGAGGTATCCCAGACCATAGATGCGGCCACCCGCACCATTTCCGAAATCCCAAAATCTATCAGGGTTACCTTGCCGTCCGGGGCAAGCACCACATTTTTCGGTTTGATATCGCGATGCAATACATTATGGTCATGGGCATATTCCAGAGCATCCAGAATCTGAATTCCAAGCCAACGCACAATGTTTTCAGATAAACGTTTATCGGATTTTTCCAGTTTTTTTTGTTTTAAGGTCTTTCCCCTTACAAATTCCAATTCCAAAAACCACGACGGCCCGTCCTGATGCACATCATACAGACGGGCAATTAAAGAATGATTCAACCAACGGATCAAGCTCACCTCTTCCCGGATATAGGTCAAAGCTTCCGAATCATCCGTTACCGATTGCGGGATGTAAAACAATATTTTTTTCAGACCTTGTTTTCGATCTTTCGCCAGATAAATTAAGCCCAGACTGCGGGGAACCGGCTTACTCAGTACTTCGAATCGATCGATGATTACCTGGCCGATTTGATAAGCCGGAAAATCCTGATTGGCAAACAGACTGCTAATTTTCAAAACCGATTCCTGCCTTTAATTGAACAAAAATTCTTAAGAAAACCGTAAAAGGCCTCGCTCTTTTTCGCTTAGCTTTTCAATAATTGCGGGCCGATTTTACGCAAATCCCCTTCACGTACGGTATACCCGGATTGATCCAAATATTCCAATAAAGGAATCAGAAATTTACGGGTAGTATCGGTAAAGCGACGCAATTCATCTACCGTAAGCGCTTCATTCTGTTTAAAATATTGTCTGAGAAATTTGAACAAGCGCTGCCAATGATGCGCATGAAGATAATATTTTCCGGATATCGAAATTAATACTCCGGATCGATTTAAATCGGCCGTCAAATTCTTAATATCTTTCAATTCCATTCTGCCATCCACAGCAGCCGCCAAATCTTTCATATCCGGGGGATGAAATCCCGTCTTTTCGTAGATTTCCCGTATCTTTTGTTTGTGTTGCAGAATCAGTTGATTATCTACGGCGTCGGGATGCAGAAAGCGATCTTCTTCACCGGAGATGAGTTTGGCTTTAAGAGCATATCGCAGACTCTGCTCAAACAGGAAAGAATCCATTTGATGATTCGGCAGAGCGTCTAATAATTCTTTGCGATTCAATTTAGGACGCATGGGAAACTTTTTGGCCTGTTCTGCTAAGATTTGCTCGATAGAATGCGCTGTGCTTGTTACTAACTCCTGCCTTACATAATAATTTTCTTTATTCATGGTAAAGCGGCTTATTTCTCTGGCGGATAACAGGGGTTGGAGGGCATTTTTCAGAGTAGAAGGCTTTTCGAAAAGGAGCTTGATCAGTTCATTCAGAGAGATTGCTCTTCTGTTTTCAGATCGAAAGATCAACCGAAGGCGTTCCGTTAAGGTTCCATCCGTCAAAATTTTGAAGTATTTTTTCCATTCCTCGTCTTTGCGGTGTAGATGCGGAGGATTGAGCTGAAGGACTTTTCCCCCGGCAAGGGTGGTAACCGGCGAGAGGCTGCGTAAAAGAACCGCATCACCCGGTACGGCAATTATATCTTCCGACACTCTTATCCGTACATGATAATGCTCTTCATTGTTCAAGACACTATCTTCTTCAAACCAGTTCATTCTACCGTTCACTGCGGCTGTTCCGACATGCACCCGCACTTCGGCATTCCGTTTAATCTTAAATTTAAAATAGGCGGTTGTAAACACTTCCGCCAAGAAACTGCGAACAGGTTCGATGGATTCCGGCTCGGCCAGAACCGTACCGCGAGGAAGCTGCCGGACCTCAATTCCGGCCAGATTAACCGCTGCTCTCAAACCTGCGGTTGCTTGCCGGACATCGTGCTGATGGGTTTGAATGCCACGCACCCTTAATTTGCGTTTGGCAGGGTATAAAAGAACTTCATCATCAACGGCTACTTTTCCCGATAAAACCGTTCCGGTAACGATACTACCGAAACCCTTAGCCGAAAAACTTCGATCCACAAAAAGGCGGAAGGGTCGGCTGTCTATCCGTTGTTCAAGTTGATCGATTTTATCGAGAATGGCTTGTCGTAAAATATCAATCCCCTGCCCTGTTGTGGCAGATACTTCGATCACGGGCTGATCACCATACTCCTGATTGTGCAGATAGGTATACACATCGTCCCGCACCAGCTGCAGCCAGTCGTCATCCACAAGATCGATTTTATTGATCACCACAATTCCCTGACGCACTCCGAAAAATTTCAGAATGTCCAAATGCTCTTTCGTCTGGGGCATAACCCCGTCATCGGCTGCTATGACCAGTATAAAAAAATCGATGGTGCTGACTCCGGCCACCATATTCTTTACGAATTTCTCATGGCCCGGTACATCGATGATCGTAATATCATCCCGCCAATAGGCAAAGCCGATATCAATGGTGATCCCTCTGCTTTTTTCTTCGGGCCGGCGATCGGTTTCTATTCCGGTTAAGGCTTTGATCAGTGCCGTTTTACCATGATCAATATGACCGGCCATGCCAATAATCGTATGTTTCATATCAAAGACATCCTCTAAAACATGGCATCCCAGGGCGGAAGAGTAATCGGTTTTAACTTCAGGGCCCGTTTAACCGCATCCGATACATAGATCTTTCGTACGACCAGGCGGAACATATAGGCGCTAAACCAGTCATCCGTCATGATCAGGTAGCCTTTGTGTCCCGCTTTTTCACCCCAGCTGTTTTCCAAAAGCCATTTCGTCGTTTTTCCGTCTGCACTGGTATCTACACCCATCAATGCCATACCATGGGAAGAGCCGCTGTCAAAGGTAAGCACCCGTTGTTTTTTATTCATAGTAAACTTAATTCCGAAAAGAGAGGCATAGTCATACTGGTGTAAAGCCAGAATGCCATCATCCTTATTGAGCTGTTTACCCACATCACAAGAAAAATAGAGCGGTTGATCATTTAAAATCGATTTTTTTGCAAACTGTTTCAATTCCCCTACGGGAACATTTACAAAGGTCCAGTCCGTACCGTCATAGCGGTTGCGATCATATTTAATCCTGTATAATTTATAAAATGCCTTGGATGGATCATTCATCAGCATAACATAGTCATTAAAACCGCCGCCCACAAAATCCTGATAGAAGGTTTGCGGAGTATAGGTTTTGAGCGGACTTACTTTTCCGTTTATATCTTCATACCTCCAGGTGAATGTTTGCGGTGGCCGGCCAAGACCAATGACCAGCATACGGTAAATATCTTTAAGCTGGTTGATTTTTTGCCGACGGATTTGCTTAATCGGCTTTCCCTCTTTCACCATTTGTCGTAATTGCAATCCTTGTTCCCGTAATTTGCGGCGCAATAACCGTCTTAACATGGAAGTACTGTTGCTATTGAACGTTTCCGCCATGGCTTCCTTGGGAACCGCACCGTATTTGGTTACCAGATCGACCATCATATTCCAGACTCCACCGTCGCCAATGGGATTTTTAAACAACCACTCTACCTCCCTGTCATCCAAAGGTCTTTTGCCCGTATGGATCATGGCTTCCAAAAAGAGATTGGCCTTTTCGAATTGATCCCAAAAGAACAAGTAATTTTCCGAGAATTCAAACGATTTCATATGATATTTTTTTATAATGGCAGGCCGCAAAGTATTCAAAGCCGTAAACAGCCAGCAGCGTCCGGATGATTTTTGATTGGTAATCCCTTTGGTTTCAATTTTATGTGCAAAATAAAAATCGAGGTCCTTGATGGCCGAGCGATTAAAAGCCAGTTTCTTTATATTATTATTTTGCACGGCATGCAATACCGCTTGAACGGAAGCATCCTTTTTTAAAGATTGCCGGATTTCCTTCAATTCATTTTCGGATAGAGCCCCGGGAGCCGTTTGACCGTAGACAAGAGAGAAGACGAAAAGAAGCACGGCCAAGACCTGAATCAGTAAAAAGCGCATTGTATTTCCTTTCTGTTAAGAATAAATCTGGCTTTATTTGATTTGAGCACTTAACTCAGTAGATCCGTACCCTTAAAGAGATAATTTATTTCATAGGAAGCGGATTCCGCAGAATCCGATCCGTGAACAGCATTGCGCCCGATACTCACTCCCATATCCCTGCGTATCGTGCCTCTCGGTGCTTTTTGGGGATCCGTAGGTCCGATCATCTTCCGCCAGCGATTTATCACGTCTACTCCTTCCAGGACGATTAAAACCGAAGGTCCTGAAGTCATATAGTCCACCAACTCTTTAAAAAAGGGTTGATCACGGTGTATATAGTAAAATCCTTCAGCTTCCCGAATCTGTAAATGAATGAGCTTCATGCCGACCAGACGCAGGCCTTCCTCTTCTATGCGGCGGATAATTTCACCGATATAGCCGGCTGCTACCGCGTCAGGCTTGATGATGGCCAATGTTCGTTCCATTGAGAATCATTCCTTCCCATATAATTGGATTTTTATTCTCTCTCCTTTCCTTTTAAATTAAGCAATAATTGTATTAATTTAAACAAAATTCAGAGGAATCGCATGAAGGTCGACCATTTAAGCTTCGGAAAAATCATTATTGATGGGCAAACATACAGGGAAGATATCGTTATTGTGGACAAGCAGATCATTCATAGAGAAAAAGACGCCTCCAGAAAATGGAAAGCGAAATATGGTCATACTCCCCTGTCCGTTGAAGAAAATATCCCATGGCAATGCCGTAAATTAGTTATCGGAACCGGCATGTACGGAGCCTTACCCGTCATGCCGGAGGTTAAGGAAAAGGCCGAAAAATTAGGTGTCGAACTACAGATTATGCCCAGTCCGCAGGCAGTGAGACATTTGGATGATCGCCATACCAATCTGATCCTGCACCTGACATGTTAGGGTTTTCTCCCCTTTTCCCAATCTTCACGAAGAATGGCCATCAGGTAAAAATCGCTGTAATGATTCTCATGGAACATGGCCTGGCGCAATGTTCCTTCGATAAGAAAGCCCTCTTTTTCATAGGCTTTTACGGCCCGAACATTTTCCGTGCTGACATGCAATTGAACGCGATTCAGATTAAGGGTAGCAAAAGCGTAGTCTACCATTAACCGGGTGGCTTCTCTGCCGAAGCCGTGATCCCAATCCTTTTTCCGGGCAATGGCAATATAAAACGTAGCCATACGTCCCACCCAATCGATACGTACCAGAGAGGTGCAACCAATGGGTTGATCCGGATTTATGGTGGCTATGGTAAAAAATACCGTATGGGGATCCCTTTGTTTTGCTTCGATCCTTTCCTTATGGATCCGGATATTGCTCGGTAATGCATAGTACAAGGTTTCCCGGGGATCCGGATGATTTTCGGACAGGGCAATGATTTCTTCATCAGCCGGTTCGGGTGACCGTAAATAGATTCTTTTGCCGATAATAAAAGGATTTAACATAGGGTATATTTTCCTCTTTGTAATCATTATAGATAAAATAATAAAGTATTCTATAAAAACAAAAAAGCGAAACCCATAAATCCGGTTCCGCTTGATTTGTAAAAGATGCATACTTTTATTGTTTTGTACCTGTTATGGTAACCGATCTGTATCCGTTTCCATCCTCCGGAGGAGAGACGGTAATGGAAATGTTCACCAGAGGTGCATCCAGGCTATCTCCCGGAGCCCATGTAAAAGAGAAATCCGTTGTACCCGGACCACTGGCCTGGGTATCGACCTGACGTACGTTGATATCTCCGAATAAATTACCATCCGTGGCTTCCACATTAATAATGCTGGACGAAACGATGGGATAGTCGTAAATATCCGAAACCGTATAATTAAAATGTACGGGTGTATTGGTATTATTGTATGTAAATGTTGTGGGACTAACGAAGATCGACTTCGTTATAGCACTTAATAAAATATCGTTTTGAGTTGTAATCGTTTTACTGCCCAGTGTATCGCTATAGGTGACGGCGGTGACTGTGGCGAAGGAGTGATCGGTAGGCGGCAAAGGATCGGCACTCATAAAGCGCACAACTGCCCGGCCCATGATATCCGTAACGGCCGAACCTTCCACAATCCCGTAATCTGAAGAGAAATAAACGGCTGTTCCCGGAGCTACGGGATTACTGAATTTGTCCCCGACAAAAGCCGTGACCTTATCGATGATTCCGAAATGGACTCGTCCGGCGATATTGACCTTTTCCATGGCCAGACTAAAATGATCGGCATCGGGCAGCCCTCCGTAGATGGCAATCCGTACCGGCATAGTGCGGATAGTCTTTCCATCCACATCAGCCCAGGCATCGATCTGTACGGCTCCGGCCAGGATGCCGCTATTCAGAACCGTATAAGCATATCCGCCCTGAGTGTCCATAGTTTCAGGATAAAGGTATTCACCGCCCCCCGGTCCGTTCAGGATAGAGAAATGGACCGTTACCTTATGATCTTCGTCCACCAAAACGCCCTTGTCATCCGTTACGGCGAAATTCAGGAAAGTAGCTTCTTTCAGGCCCGAACTTTGAATATAGAGATGGGTGTCATGTTTGCCCGAAATTTCGATATGGGAGGCTGGACCGCTGCTGCTTATGGTATCGGTTGGAGCCACGGTAGAATCACCTCCGACTTTGATCAGGGTAATATCGGAAACAGTAATCGTCGCTCCCCGTTTAACCTGCACATTCAGAGAGTTGGTATTAAACCCGACTTTACTGATTTCCAGTTGAACTTCTTTTTGGTCTTCGCTTGCCTCCAGATTCACAATTAGACGAAAAGCACCGGTAGCATCGGTTAAGGTTTGTGAGAACATATTTTTAGCATTGACCAGGGCACCGGGAATAGGTGTGGCCAGGTAATTTTTATCCAGGTAATAGACCTTCCCCTCTAAAACCGTCTCCCCGTTTTCAGTACGGGTCGTACAGGAAAGAATTAAAGTGAGTAAGCTAAAAATAAATACATACTTGAGAAACCTCATAGATCCTCCAAAACTATAAAAGGTCAACCGAAACCATGTCCGGCGAAACCAAATTATTATGACGTAATTCATCAAGACTTTTTTGAAAAGAACGCATGCCGTATTCGGATCCGGTTTGGATGGCGGAATCCAGTTGATGAGTCTTTCCTTCACGGATTAAATTACGGACAGCATCGGTTGCAGCAAGAATTTCTAACAGGGCGATGCGATCTTCCTGCATAGACATACGCAGCAAACGCTGGGCGATTACGGCCACAAAGCTACTGGCCACTACCGTGCGAATCTGCTGTTGTTGTTCCGCGGGGAACACATTAATGATTCGATCCACGGTTTCCGCCGCAGAATTGGTATGTAAAGTAGATAGGACCAGATGGCCGGTCTCCGCGGCATGTAAAGCGTTGGTAATTGTTTCCAGATCACGCATTTCCCCCACCAGAATAACATCGGGGTCTTCCCGAAGACAACTGCGCAGAGC
>Ga0256841_1000456_pt1 | contig 42327 bp, 34 predicted proteins | sample 356308metaG_FD_185971 | JGI IMG/M metagenome (GOLD analysis project Ga0256841, IMG submission 185971) | Hydrothermal vent microbial communities from Mid Atlantic Ridge, Atlantic Ocean - 356-308 | ecosystem: Environmental > Aquatic > Marine > Hydrothermal vents | place: Atlantic Ocean: Mid...
GCCACCCCGGCACCGCCGTTGAAGGCGATGACATTGCCTTCACCCGCCCCCATCCCGCCAATCCTGTTATCCGATGCGCCATCGGCGATGAGCACGCCAACGGAACCATTGCCCAGGGCGGCCGTGCCCGTGACGTCCGTGCCAATGAAATTGCCCTGCACCATGTTCCCCGTCGAATCACTGCCAAAGATCCCCACGCCATCTGAGCCATTCCCCGAGGTGACGTTCCGCGCCCCAGATGCCGTCCCTCCAACTACATTGCTCGGCGCGTTAGCGATGAACACGCCATCGCCGCTATTGCCCAGGGCGGCCGTGCCATCGACGTCTGTGCCAATGAAATTGCCCTCAACCACGTTCCCCGTCGCTCCACTGCCAAAGATCCTCACGCCATCGAAGCCATTGCCCGAGGTGACGTTCCGTGCCCCGGCCACCGTCCCTCCAACTGCATTGCTCGGCGCGCTATCGATGAACACGCCATTGCTGCTATTGCCCAAGTCGGCCGTGCCCGTGACGTCCGTGCCAATGAAATTCCCCTGCACCACATTCCCCCCAATGCCAAAGATCCCCACGCCATCTGAGCCATTCCCCGAGATGACGTTCCGCGCCCCAGATGCCGTCCCCCCAACTACATTGCTCGACGCGCCAAAGATGAACACGCCATCGTCGCCATTGCCTAGGTCGGCCATGCCATCGACGTCTGTGCCAATGAAATTGCCCTCAACCACGTTGTTTCCATTGGAGGATAACTCAATCCCATCCCCAGAGAATCGATTAATCACCAATCCCCGCACGACGCTGTTCCCGGCAGGAATCGCCAGTCCATCTATAAGTGGGCTACCCGCCATACTCCCATCCAACTCAATCTGCAACACCGTGTTCAACCCCATCCCCACCGGATTCGTGTTCGCACTCGCCCCCGGCTGCGTGTACCCATCGATGGTCACCGCCTCGGTAATATCAGGCAACGCCGACCCCGGCTGAATCGTATGCGGCCCCGCCCCGGGTATGGCGAACTCGATCACATCCGCCCCGGGGCTGAAATTGGCCTGCTCAATCGCCGCCCGCAACGTGCAATTCCCACTGCCATCATCACACACCCCATCGGTCACATCACTGTCGCTCCCATCCCCCGTCGAATTCACCACAAACGTCGCCATCGCCGCCGTCAACACCACCGACGGCACACTCAACCCCTCCTCCAAAATCACCAGATCGCTCAACGCATCCCTGTTCAACCGCATCGGCAACACCGCCACCGGCGCGCCCACTACATCCAGCGACACCGCCTGTGCCCTGTCGCCCATCATCCCTCGCCCATCGCCCGTCATCAGAATGTGAAGCTGGCGATTGGCCGGATCGATGACCACCAGATCGTCGGTCGGCCAACTCGATACCCGCGCTGGGACTAAAAATGCAGGAGAATGGGCATAGGAGAGGCCGAGAGAACCTGAAAGTGGAAACGTCTGGACGCCCTTCCAACCGGCCGCCTCTCCCTTCCTCCCTTTTTCTTCACTCGTTCGGGCCAGCAGGTGAACGGTTCCATCCTCCCCCAGCAATGCCAGCTCGGACCGATACCCCTCCTCGGACACGAAATCCCCAATGGCAATCGACTCGATGCCAAACGAAAACCGGTGCTCATCAACCACCGCCGGTCTCACCTCGGCCGGCCGCTCCTCATCCCAGGACAACCGCCGATCCCGCCCGTGAATGATGACCACCTCCCGGCCCGCCGCCACCGCCACATCCCGCTCATACCCCTCATCCAACTGCCCCACCGCGATGGCCCGCACCTCGGCCGGCATCTCGATCACCTCCGGCTCACTCCGCAACGCCCCCTCCGGCCCCTCAAAAACCAACACCGCCGACCCCCCCTCTCCATCAACCCCCACCACCACATCAACCAACCCATCAGGCCGATTCACCTCCCCCACCACCAGCGCCGTCACTCCACCCGGCACCACCACCTCCCGCACCGCCCCAAACCCTCCGCGGCCATCCCCCGGCACCCACATGAGCCGATCACTGCCCCGCGCCGCCATCACCACATCCTGATGCCCATCGGCATCCAGGTCCCCTACCCCCACAAAATCCACCCCCTCCGGCACCCCAAACACTCGCACCTCCGGCATAAACGGCCGCCGATCCCCCTCCCCATAGGGAAACAGCAACCCCACATTCCCCCGATGCACCGCCAAAACCCCTCCCCGGGGCCCCGCATACCCCACCACCACATCCAACACCCCATCCTCATCCACATCGCCCGCCGCCAGCGCCCGCGGCACCACCACGGCCCGCTCCATCACCTGCCGCAACCCTGCCGGCCCGGCATACTCGGCCTCCACCTCCACCCCATCCCGCAAATTCACCCATGGCTGCCCTCGCCCAGCCGCCTGCACCACCACCCCGGCCGTCCGCCGCACCGAAACCGCCTCCCCCCGCGCACTCACCCGCGGAGAACCCAACAGCACTCCTACCACAATGCCCCCCAGGGCCAATCCCCACAGACCTACTATCCGACAAGTCATCGCTCCCTTCATACTCATCATGATGCCTCCTTTCCCCCGTGGCCCAACGCCACCGGGCAACAAACGACACCCGTTACTTTACACCCTTCCTCTTCTGGCGCAACCATATGATCATATGCTTTTTGGGGGAGGCGACCAGGAGCCGCCTCTCCGAAGTGGTGGAGCCTCTCCGTTCTCCGTGAATAGCCCACGGATGAACACGGAACCGGCGAGATCACCACCGATCACCCGCTGAGGAAAAATCTGTGCCCATCCCGCCTCTGGCTGTGAAGATCGGTGGACCATTCCCCGCTCAGGCCCCGGAGCTGGTCTCCGGGGTCCCTGACTGGCCAGCTACTCCTACCGCCACTCCCATCTTCTCAGAATGCCCCGCAGCTCGCCTCCGGGGATCGTTACCTCTCCCTAATAGCTCAGCACCTGACCCCTCCCCACAGACAAGCTGTGGGGCTTCCTGGGTAGGGGGAGAGGGGACCATCTCACTAGCCAACCACCTGACCCCTCCCCACAGACAAGCTGTGGGGCTTCCTGGGTAGGGGGAGAGGGGACCATCTCACTAGCCAACCACCTGACCCCTCCCCGCCGTCCGAGCCACAGGGCGTCCAAATGGTACAGGGATCAACACCGAACCGGCGGAATCGACACCGATCACTCAAGGGGAGCAATCTGTGCGAATCCCGCCTCTCGCTGTGAGAATCGGTGGGCCGATTCAAATAGCCCACGGATCAACACCGAAACGGCGGGATCGGCACCGATCAAGTCCAGGAAAAATCTGTGTCCATCCCGCCTCTCGCCGTGTCAATCTGTGGGCCGATTCAAATAGCCCACGGATGAACACTGAAACGGCGGAAGCTGCACGGATAAACCAAACGAGGAAATCTGTGCCCATCCCGCCTCTGGCTGCGTGAATCGGTGGGCGATTCCCTGCGCCCATCCGGGTGGCTATCGAATGAGGCCGCTTTTGAGCGCCTTGCGCACCGCCTCGGCCTTGGAATGCACGTGCAGCTTGCGGTAAAGCTCCAGAATATACTTGCGCACCGTCCCAATGTGGATGTGGAAATGCTCGGCAATCATCTGATAGGTCGCTCCCTCGGCCAGCATCTTGAGAAACTGAAGCTCGTGTGGCCTCAACCGATGCTCGATCTGCTCCGGCGGCCCCGTCTTCTGAAACAGTTGGATCACCTTCCGGGCAATCTCCGGCGACATGGGCGCCCCGCCCTCATGCACTTCGCGGATGGCGTCCAGCAATCGTGCCGGCGGCGTCTTCTTCAACAGATATCCCACCGCTCCATTACACAACGCCTCGAACACCCGCTCATCATCGGCGTAGACGGTCAGCATCAGAATCTGCAGCGACGGGTACCGCTCCTTCAGCAGGCGAACGCCCTCGGACCCCGAAATGCCTGGCAACCCGATGTCCACCAGCAGCACATCGGGCACGTTGAGAGGCATCTGCCTCAGGGCTTCTTCCACTGACCGCCACGCTCCCACACAGCGGTATCCCGGAGTCCCATCCAGCAACGCCACCAGAGCCTGGCGGGTCGTCTGCCGATCTTCGATGATGCCGACACGCACCTCATTCTGTTGAACCATGAGCTCCTTTCAGCATAGGATATCCACCCCCCACGGCGACGACAATGGTATGATCATATGCTTGGACCACCGATTCGATTCACCGTGAAGTTCACCGCGGCGCAGTGAGCCGAGAATGGCCAAGTGGATGAATGTCCTCTTGCCGCCTCCCCCCGGGTGGCCTCAGAGCGGCAGGTGACATCAGCATTCGCCTGGGAGCGGATTCGCCCCGAGGGGGGCCTCAAGACGCTCACATCTCTTGCGCCTCCCCGGCGAGAAGCAGGAGAGCCCACTCTGAACCAGGCCTCGTTCTCAATCAAGCGGCATGGTCAATCGAATGCGCGTTCCCTGACCCGGGATGGACATAATGTCTAACTGACCGCCGAGTTCTGCCGCTCGCTTCTGCATATTCCCCAACCCATTTCCGCCCGATCTCTCCTCATTCTGTATGCGCCGGAGATCGAAACCTCGCCCATCATCCCGAATTTCGAGCCACAGGCGATGATCACCCGTCCAGATGCGAATCCACACCGAACGGCACGCCGCATGGCGCAAGATATTATGCACCGCCTCCTTGACGATCAAATAGAGATGATGCCGCTGCTCGAAGCTGAGCTTGATCCGCTCCGGATGTGGAGGCAACTCAATGTAGCAGCCCACGCCGCTGGCTTCGAGCAGGTCCGACGCCAGGGCATGAATGCGAAAGATCACATCCTGAAGCGCATCGCGTTGCGGATCAATCGACCACACAATGTCGCCCATGACACCTATTAATTGACGCGCGCGATCGGCAATCTGCGCGAGCGCGTCCCCGGCTTCTGGAACGGACGAGGCCACCCGTTGCTTGAGCACCTCGCTGAGCAACGCGATTTCTGAGAGGCTCGCGCCGATATCATCATGCAAATCGGTGGCAATGCGCGTGCGTATCCGCTCCAGTTGGAGCACCTGCCTCACGCGATAGCGGTGCAGCCCGTATCCGGCGCCGATGAGGGTCATGAAGACGAGCGCCACAAACCACCATCGTTGCCAGAGTGGCCGGAGGATGCGGAACGAGCATTCCGCCGGTTGGGCGCTGACCGTCCCATCCGGAGCGACGGCCCGCACCAGGAATCGATACGGGCCCGGCGCCAGTCGGGGGTAGGTGACCGATTGCTCCTCGCTCAGCGGACTCCAATCTCGATCTACGCCTTCCAGCTTGTATTGATACCGGAGCGCCAGCCCGCCCTGAAACCACACGGCCGCGTACTCGATGCGCAGATGATTTTGACCGGCCGAGAGCGTCAGTGCAGGCAATCGGCGCGCGCCCCGCGGCAGTAGCAGCAGATCTTCTCCCGCCACCTGAACCCGCGTCAGGTAGATGGGCGGTGGGAGCGCCGTCATAGTCTCGGCCCGTGGCCTGAGCTTGGAGAGCCCCGCCGCCGTGCCAATCCACATGGTCCCCCGAGCGTCCTTGAAGCAATATCGGACTTGATCGCTCACTAACCCGTCATTGACCGTGAGACACTCCATCCGATTGGTCCGCGGATCGAACCGATTGAGCCCCCGCGCGGTACCCAGATAGATTCGGCCGAACTCGTCTTCGGCAATGGCCCCCACGGCATGACCCAACAAGCCATCCTCTATCGAGTAGTTGACAAACCGGGGATGAGCAGCAGTGGGATCTCTGGTCACTGAGACCCCCCGGTAGCGCAGGCCAATCCACAGCCATCCGCGACTGTCCTGAAACAAGACGCGTGGCCGCGTCTCGGGCAATCCCTCGGTGGTTCGAAAGAGTTGGAACCGACCGTTTCGCCAGCGCCCGAAGTATTCATGCCAGCCCAGCCAGAGCGCGCCCGAGCGGTCGACGAGCATCACGATGACCGGTGCGCGCGGCGCTCCCGCCAGGTTCACCGGCCAGCCTCGCGGTCGGCCATCGCTGTTCTGGAAGCGATATACGGTTCCATCCATCAGACCGACCAGAACGTCGCCGTCAGGAGCGCGATAAATCGTCGAAACCTCTACGGAAAGAAGGCGCTCACCGTCGGCCACCCGCAGTTCGGGGCCGGGGAAATAGTAGAGCCCTTCCTCTGTCCCGATCCACCAATGGCCATGACCGTCCTGGGTGATCCGCCGTCTGATCTGATCAAACGGCGGCTTCTGGAATCCTCTGATCGGGCGAGCGCGATCATTCTGGATTTCGGCCAGTCCACCCAACGTGCTCAGCAGAATCCGGCCGCTTCTCTCCTGCAGGATCTTCTGGACGCTCACATTGGGCAGCCCATCGGACTGAGTGAAATTGATTATTTGTTCTGGGGAAAGCCGGAAGACGCCATTGCCACTCGTCCCGCCCCAGAGAATGCCTTCCCGCGTCCAGCAGAGGGACCAGATATCGTCGCTCGGCAGCCCATGAGCGACCGTGTAGAGTTGCTGATCGCCCGGCCGGTATCGGATGAGCCCTTTATTGGTGCCAATCCAGAGCGTCCCATCGGGCTCGGCGATCATCGCCTGAATGACCTGACCGGGATGAAGCTCGATCGGTAATGGCTCCCACGACCCCGCAGCGAGACCATCAGTAGCCTCCACGTATTGGAACACCGCGTCAGGCTGGGCCACCAGAAGGCGCCCTGAAGGATGTTCTATGATGCTCACGACTTCCCGCTCACCAACCGGGTTCTCGGCACCATATGTGATCATGCCATCCGAATCGAGCCGGAGCAATCCATGGCCCACGCCAAACCAGAGCCGACCCCACCGATCGGCCAGCGCCGCGCGAGGAAGGAAGCCATCAGGCTTCCGCTCGGAGATGCGCTCGAATCGAGGATGCTCAAGGGCGTCAGCCGGACAGCGATACAACCCACCATTGGTCAAGCACCAGAGATTGTTCTGGGAATCGAACAGCAGCTTGTTGACTCTGTTGGAGAGGACATTCGGGCCGATCCGGTAGCTCACAAACAGCGAAGGTGATGATGCCGTGCAGGTCTCGGATGAACGCATCTCAATCGGCGGTTCAACCAATCGAGCGATGCCTCCTCCATTGGTGGCCACCCAGAGCCGCCCACGCCGATCTTCGACGATATCATTGATGATGAGATGCCCGAGACCATGCCGGACATCATAGTTGGTGAAGCGATGCCCATCGAAGCGACTGAGCCCTTCCCAGGTAGCGAACCACACATAGCCTCTGAAATCCTGATAGATGGACGAGATCGTCCCATTGGGGAGCCCTTCGGCCACTCCATAATGACGGATGGGAAGGTGCTGTGCCCGGACGGTCAGTCCCCACCCAGCGGCAGGAATCAACGAGAGCGTGGACACCACTATGAGGATTGAGCGACTGAAGGCCGCGCTACTCATTATTCACCCCTCCCCGAATGAGAGTAGCCCTACGCCTCAAGCCTCATGTTGACCCCTTCACCCACCATCGACGCACGGGGATCCGCGCGATTACGCTTTCCATTATAAAATAGACGTAATTTGGCGTAAAAATTATTTCAACATGTGAAAATTTTTTTTGTGGGCCACTCGTCGACAGCGGACGAGGTCTCTGAATGCGGAGCCATTCAAGGCGAATGGAAGATCACCCTTACGGACCGGTCGTTGACATGAGGACGAGATCTCCGCGGCGAGGGGGATTGAGCCTCGCCGACCGAGCGGCGGGGCCTCCCAGACAGGGGGAATAGGCACCGTGTGACTAGCTGACATCGTGCCCCCCTGCCGACCGAGCGGCGGGGCCTCCTCCCAGGCCCCGGAGCGGGCCTCCGGGGTTCGTTACGCTCCTCGCCAGTCACCGACTATGCTCCGGTCTTCCGTCCCCGGTCCGACCAAGCCGTAGACTATCCTCCACCTCTCGCCGTGGGAATCGGTGGGCTATCAGAACACCTACTCCCAGACGGTTTCAACGAGTCTTGATTCAATCACCCATTGATCACTCGTAATGAGCGGATAATCTAACGTGAGGGCGGTGGCCACAATGAGTCGATCTCGCTCCTCGCGAATGAGAGGAATGTTACTGGCCGTGAGAACGATGTCTTCGGTGAGCGGCTCGATCTGATAGAAGCGGGAACGCTTCAACATGTGAATAATCGCCTTGAGGCTATAGGCTAACCGCAGCTTCCCCACTTCAGTGAGTTCCATGATCTCCACCAGGCAGATTGTGGGGATGACGATCACGGCTTTTTCCTGAACCACCCGGTCGTAGATCCGTCGAGCTTGAGCCCCCAGCTTCTTATGTTTGTCCAGAAGGTGAAGCGTCAAAGGATAGGTATCGGTGACGTAAATCATTCCTCCATCATGCGGGCCAATCGTTTTAGCCGTTTCTGAGCTTGTTTGGCTGCGCGTTTCCTCAACTTCATGATTTCCGCTTCGATATCGACGCCGGACACCAAGCTCGCCACACCCTGCACGCTGATGGGCGGTTCCTCCCCTCGACTCCGCCCAACCAAGCCCGACGGGGAACGACCCCCTGTCTGACCAAGAAGGGCTTCAACCTCCTGACGCTCCACCAGTTTCTGACGCCGATCGAGGGGATTTTCGTAAACGGTGAGTCGCCCCTCCCTGACCAGTCGGGCCATCTTGGTCTTCGAGACGCCGAGCACAGCTCTTGCTTCGGTCAAGGTCATGAGCTGATGAACCTTACTCACAAGAGCGATTATAGCAAAAAGTCAATTCACGTCAAGAAAAGTCTGTTTGGATCTCAATGGGGCTGGTGGTCGAACTCACCGAAACTATCTTTTGTCGTGAGAATCCGTGAGCAATGAATGGCTCACAGAGTGCCACCGAAACGGCGGGATCGACACCGATCAAGGGGAGAAATCTGTGCGAATCCCGCCTCTGGCTGCGTGAATCTGTGAACAATGTCCCGCTCAGGCCCCGGAGCTCGTCTCTGGGGTCCGTTACCTCTCCCTAATAGCTCAGAACGTGACCCCTCCCCACAGACAAGCTGTGGGGGTTCCAGGGTAGAGGGAGAGGAGACCGTCTCACCAGCCGACACCGGACCCCTCCCTGCCGACCGAGCGGCGGAGCTCCCTGGAGAGGGAGGAGTGAGCTCCATGTGACTAGCTGACATCGTGATGCCTCCCCGCCGACCGAGCGGTGGAGCTTCCTGGAGAGGGGGAGGAAAAGCGCCGGGAACCAGCCAGCAACTGAGTCTCCCTGCCGACCGAGCGGCGGGGCTTCTCTCTGTGTTCATCCCGCCTTTGGCCGTGAAGATCTGTGGGCCATTCCTCCGCTCAAGCCCCGGAGCGGGCCTCCGGGGTTCGTTACGCTCCTCGCCGGTCACTGACCATGCCCCGGTCCCCGGTCCGACAAAGCCATATGCTTTTTCCGCTGCTGGCCGTGAAGATCTGTGGGCCGTTCCCCGCCTCTCGCTGTGAGGATTGGTGCCCGACACCAGAGATTATTCGGCCGCGCAAAGCAGAGTTGGATGCCCTGCTGAGCCTCAAAGGACGCTGGATCTCCCCGAGCTTGCCCTATCCTGCATCATCCACAGTGATCTGATCACGCACCAATATTGCATGAGCTTATCCGAAATGATAAGATCATGCAATGTATGAACCCGCGGGAGGAATCCAGATGACGTTCGAACAGTTACTGCGGATCGTCGGGGACGAACCCCTTTTCGAGACGGGCTTTCTGCTTGCCGGCGATGAGGACCCTGCGACGTTGCGAGTGCAACTTTCCCGTTGGGTGAAAGCGGGCAAGCTGTTTCGTCTCCGCCGCGGGCTCTACATGCTGGCGCCGCCGTACCAGGGGGTGGCGCCTCATCCCTTTCTGGTCGCCAACCGACTGGTGCGCCCCTCTTATGTGAGTCTGGAAGCCGCCCTCGCTTATTACGGTCTCATCCCGGAAGCGGTCTACACGGTGACCAGCGTCACTACCGGTCGGCCGGGGCGGCGGGAAACGCCGCTGGGGGCGTTCACCTATCGTCACGTTCGGCCTCGGTTTTTCTTTGGTTACCGCCTGGAGGAGGTCGTGCCGGGCCAGCGCGCGTTTCTCGCCTCACCGGAGAAGGCGCTGTTGGACGTGGTGTACCTGCAACCGGAGAGCGATCTGGAGGCTTACCTGGAGGAGTTACGGCTGCAGAACCTAGAGCGCCTGGACCCCCGACGTTTGCGCCATCTGGCCGAGCGGATCGATTCGGCTAAGTTGCGCCGGGTGGTGGACATCATCCTGACCCGGCGCGAGCGGGAAGAGGAGGCGTACGAGCTTCTATGAAGGACTACCTGACAGAGTTGGTGCGCGAGATGCCTTCTGGCTGGCAGGCGCGCAATCGGGTGCGGGAATATCTCCAGACCCGCATCCTGGAGGTGCTCCAACGGGAAGGCGCCATGCGCCCTTTGGCCTTTCACGGGGACACGGCCTTACGGCTACTTTTTCAGGCTCCTCGCTACTCTGAGGATCTGGACTTCACGCTGGAGCGGCCGGAGGCGGGATATGATTTACGCAGGTACCTGCGAGCCATTCAGAGGGCTCTGGCGGCAGAAGGATATGAGATCACGCTGAAGGTCAACGACCGCAAGGTGGTGCATAATGCCTTTGTCCGGTTTCGCGGCTTGCTTCACCAATTGCGGTTATCGGCTCACTCTGATGAAGTGCTGGCCGTCAAAGTCGAGGTAGACACTCAGCCTCCTGCAGGAGCGGGCCTGGAAATTACGCTGGTACGGCGTTACGTCACCTTGCGCCTGCAGCATCATGACAAGCCGACGCTGCTGGCGGGAAAGCTCCACGCTCTTTTGCAACGCCGGTATCTGAAAGGACGGGATGTGTACGACCTGATCTGGTTTTTGAGCGATCCGACCTGGCCGTCGCCCAACTTCACTCTCTTGAACAACGCTCTTCGGCAAACCGGATGGTCGGGACCGGACGTGGGGGAAGCGAACTGGCGCGATGTGGTCTGGCAGCGACTCTCTCGGGCGTCCTGGCGTCGAGTGGTGGAAGATGTGCGTCCTTTTCTGGAGCGGGAAGCTGATGTGGCGCTGCTGACGCGGGAGAATCTGGAGCGGGTTTTGAAGCGATCTCCGCGGCCCTCATAAATCCCGTTGTGCTTCGGTCGTTGAAGGACTCACCAATGGTCGCTTCCTGGTCTCATTCCCCCAGATGCCCCGCAGCTCGCCTCCGGAGATCGTTACCTCTCCCTAATAGCTCAGCACCTGACCCCTCCCCACAGACAAGCTGTGGGGCTTCCAAGTAGCACACAGATCGGCACAGAAACGGCGGGAGCTACACGGATAAACCAAACGAGGAAATCTGTGCTCATCCCGCCTTTCGCTGTGAGAATCTGTGGGCCGTTCCCCGCTCAAGCCCCGGAGCTGGTCTCCGGGGTCCCTGACTGGCCAGCTACTCCCACCGCCACGCCCATCGTCTCAGAATGCCCCGGAGCTCGCCTCCGGGGATCGTTACCTCTCCCTAATAGCTGTCACCTGACCCCTCCCCACAGATAACCGGTGGGGCTTCCTGGAGAGGGGGAGAGAAGACCCTCTCACTAGCCGACCACCTAACCCCTCCCCGCGGGCAAGCCACGGGGCTTCTGGAGGATCCATGCCCATCCATGTGCGGGGAACGGCCAGAGCCCGAAGTTCAACACTTCCCGTCCCCGGTCCAACAAAGCTCTGTGAATGATTCCCCACCCAGGCCCTGGCACTCGGTTTTTGAATGCAACTGAGAGGTTAATATGCTATGCTGTATTGTTGTCTCAGGAGATGAGAACATATGCGGAAAGTGACCCTTCGGTATAGCAAAACCTCCGAACCTTCTGCCGCCAAGGCCCACAAGGCCCTGCGAGAGGCGGTCCAGCAGGTGAGTGTGCAAGAAAGCATTCAGGCGCTAGTCCAGCAGTTGACACAATTTGAAGCGCAGTTTGGAATGAGCACCGTCGAGTTTTACACCAAATACCTGGCCGGGAGAATGGGTGACCGTCAAGCCGTCATGGAGTGGGCCGGGGCTTATGAGGAGTACATGTATCTTGTGCAGCGGTACGGCCACAAGATAGCCCAATCCTGATGAAGACGATCGACCAGTACTTTGACATCATCGACAGCGCCATCCGCCACAGCGCCGTACAAGATGTGGAAATCACTTACACTGTGAGTAGTCCCACCTCGGGCACCATCAGCGCAAAATTGATGTTCCCAGACAACTCGCGCCTGGAGGTTTTTGAAAAAGTGATAATACGGGCTGACCGTCCCATAAAGGACAAGTATCGGTATCAGTATCTCAGAGCAAGACGCACAATCTTCCGCTATGACAATTCACCGCACCATCCCGGATTGCCGAACTTTCCCCACCACAAGCACATGGGACGTAGGGTTGTGGGAGCCACCGAACCTATGCTCGGCCAGGTCCTCAAGGAAATCGCAACGCTCCTGGAACGGGAAGGAACGACGTGAGCCATACACCCGATGACCGGAACCGCACACCGGGCTGACGGTTCACGCTCGTTACTTCCCTCACGGACACGACCCGTTATCATCGATGTTCCGATCCAGGATGCTCCCCAACTCTGGCCCCCGCACCGTGGTCAACTGCGCCGTCCCTCATCCACCGCAAGAGCGAGACATCGCCCTGTAAAACCTCTCCGCTCATGGTTCCTCCTCATCCCTCTACGGCGCAAAACCGACGGACGGCAACATCATACGCCGCCAGCGTTTCAGCGAGACCATATGGTCATATGCCCTCTCTGGCTCCGACTCAGGAGCGAAATAGCCCATCGATGCACACAGCGGGATGCTCACTGATCAGCCAAGGAGGGAAATCCATGTAAATCCCGCTTTTCACTGTGATAATCTGTGGGCTATTCAGGAACGGCACACAGATCAACGCCGAAACGGCGGGATCACCACCGATCAACCAAAAGGGAAAATCTGTGCTCATCCCGCCTCTCGCTGTGAGAATCTGTGGGCCGTTCAACCCGACACCGAACCGGCGGAATCGGCACCCCTCCAGGCACTGTGGGAGTTCACCCGGGCACGGAAGGGAGTCATCCCCTTGCTATCTGCGGGCATGACGAATACACTGTATGGAGGATGGGTGAGAGCGACCCCCCACTCTGGAGAGACCGAGGGGTATGAACGAGCACACTCCATCCCTCAATTCATCCTTTCGAATCGGACCGTTCGTCCTGCGACGTGGTCCCGAACCTCACCCTCATCTCGGGAACCTCTCGGACGAAGAGGCGGTCAATCAGGCTCTGGCGCTCATGGCCTTCTCGTTGAATCGACTGTGGGAATCCCTGGCCATTCAATTGAAAACGCAGGATGCCGAGCGGATTCATCGAGAGATGAGGAGACTCCTGGCCCAATGGGCGCAGACGGGGATGCGCTGGCGTCAATGGAGAGAGCAACATGGGGCCGATTCGTGAAGAAGCCATTCTTGATGTCATCCTGGAGAGCATCGCTGTAGCGCGCCAGGTGCGCCTCCCCCATATGTTGATCGGCGCCCTCGCCCTGGTGCTCTGGGGCCAGCCGCGGGCCACGACCGATGTTGATCTCATGATCGGCGTCCGCCCCGACGCTTGGGAGCGAGTCAAACAGCGCGCGCAACAAGCCGGGTTTGTGATCGATGAGATCTGGGAGCAATATAATCCCATGCTCCGAGGGCGACAGATGCGATTTCACAAAAACAGAATCACCGTCGACTTTCTGGCGCCTCGCGATGAACACGATCAAGAAGCCCTTCGCCGACGGCGATGGAAATCGTTCGCTCATCATCGCCTGGCCGTCGTCGCCCCAGACGATCTCATCTTGCAGAAGCTGAAGACAGGGCGACCTCGGGATCTGGACGATGCGGCCAGCATTCTGGAGCGGAGTCAAAAGATGATCGATTATGACTACTTGCGAGCTTGGGCCAAGCGATTGCGAGTTGTGCAAGAGTTGGATTACCTGCTGAACCTCAGAGAACACTGACGAGCTGCAGCTCCCTCACAGAAATAGCCCACGGATGAACACAGAAACGGCGGGATCTGCACGGATAAACCAAAAGAGGAAATCTGTGCGAATCCCGCCTCTGGCTGTGTCAATCTCTGGGCCGATTCAAATAGCCCACGGATCAACACAGAAACGGCGGGATCACCACAGATCAATCCCCCGGGAAAAATCTGTGCCCATCCCGCCTCTCGCTGTGAAGATCGGTGGGCCATTCCCCGCTCCTCAGCCACGCCATTCAGGGTTCACAGTCATGGCCATTGATGGTATACTCGATTGTGGCCATCGACGAGGAGAACGATTTCACCACAGGGTGGTCAAGATGAATTTCAAAGAACTCTGCCCGGCCAGACTCGTTGTCGCGTCGAATCGAAGCCCTTACACTTTTCGCCAGATTGGGCGTTCGATGAAAGCGGAGCGAGCCATCGGCGGTCTGGTGGCTGCCGTAGAACCCGCCCTTTGCTTCCTCGGGGGCGTCTGGATCGGTTGGAGCGGCCGACCGCAGCACCAACCGGAGCGCATGGCCGTCCCGCCCGATGATCCCAAGTACGAACTCCAGTTTGTCGCTCTCTCCAATGAGGAAATCAATCGCTACTACGAGGGGTTCGCCAATGGGGCTCTCTGGCCGCTCTGCCACTATGCTCTGGACAAGTGCGATTTCTCCCGCGAGCATTGGCAAGAGTATGCTGCCGTCAATCAAAAATTCGCCGCCGCCATCCTCCAAGAGCTTCGCCCTCAGGATGTCGTCTGGGTCCACGATTATCATCTCGCCCTCGTCCCCCAGTTCGTTCGGGCGGGCGCGCCTCAGGTTCGCATCGCCTACTTCTGGCACATTCCCTTCCCCAGCGTCGATCTGTTCCGAGCATTACCGTGGCGACAGGACGTCCTGCGAGGATTATTGAACAGCGATCTCATCGGTTTCCACACTGAAACCTATGCCCGAAATTTCCTGGACTGTGCCGAGACCATACTGAACGTTCCTGTGGATCGGGAGAGAGGCACGGTCACCATCGGGAACCGCACGGTGAAGGTCCGCGCCCTCCCGCTGGGGATCGACTTCGCCTACTGCCAGCAACTCGCCTCGTCGCCCGAAATGCAAGCCAAGGCCGAGACGATTCGCCGCGCCTTGAAATCGGAGATCGTAGCTCTGGGCGTGGAACGCCTCGATTACACCAAAGGCATTCTCGAACGGATGTGGGCCGTCGAACGACTGCTGGAGAAATATCCCGATCTGCGCCATCGGTTCTCGCTGCTTCAAATCGCCGCGCCGAGCCGGACGAAGGTATCCGAGTATCGCCGCCTCAAACGGCTGGTGGACGAAACGATCGGTCGCATCAACGGTCGTTTCGCTCAATTGGACTGGGCGCCCATCACCTACTTCTACAAGGCCATCCCCCGCGCCGAGTTGACGGCCTACTACCAGGCCGCCGACATGGCGCTGGTGATCCCCCTTCGCGATGGCATGAACCTGGTGGCCAAAGAATATGTGGCCTCCCGAACCAACGATGAAGGTATCATCATCCTCAGCGAGTTCGCCGGCGTCGCCGAAGAATTCGACCGGGAAGCCATCCTGGTGAATCCGTTCGACATCGAGCAAGTGGCCGAAGCCATCAGGCAGGCCATCGAGATGGAGCCTTCGGAACGGCGCCGGCGCATGCACCGTTTGCGCGAGAAGGTCAAACGCCACGATCTCACCTGGTGGCTCCGGCGAATCCTCCGCGAGATCGCCTCTCTCTCAGAGAGCCGAGGAGCAGCCGAATCGCAGGTGATGCGCCATCGAGCTCCATGAACATCACCGTCCCGCAACTCCTGGAACAGGTTCGCCGGTATGACCGCTTATTCCTTCTGCTCGATTACGATGGCACGCTGGTGCCCATTGCGCCCACTCCCGAGCGCGCGCGTCTCTCCCCCGATATGATCGATACGCTCGGCGCTCTGGCCGCCACCGAGAGCGTGCAACTGGCCGTGATCAGTGGCCGATCGCTGGCCGATCTCCGCCAACGAGTGCCCGTCGAAGGACTCTTCCTGGTGGGCGAACATGGTGCCGAGATCTGCACGCCCGCGGGTCAGCGACATTGGCTGGTCGATCCGGTGGCCATCCGGCCCGTCATCGATCGACTGGCCACGCAAGCGGAAGCGGCTTTGGCCGGACTCACCGGCTGCCTGGTGGAGAACAAGACGTTGAGCCTGGCGTTGCATTACCGTCTAGCCGCACCGGCGGTGGCCCGGGAAGCCGTGACGCGCTTCGTTCGCCTCGGCGAAGCCCATGTTCGCGGCGGTCGGTTCCAATGGCTGCGAGGGAAACAGGTCATCGAGCTGCGTCCGGCCGGCATTCACAAGGGGCGTGCCGTCGCCTTCCTCCTGGAGCAGTATTCGCGCCCCGGCGAGCATCCAATCTATCTGGGCGACGATCGCACAGATGAGGATGCTTTTCGGGTGTTATCGGATGCCGGCATCACTATTCGGGTCTCAGCAGAGGAGAAATCGTCTCGGGCTCAGTACCGGCTGGGATCACCGACGGAGGTTCATCAATTTCTCGATGGGTTGAGGAGGCAATATGGTTGAACAGTTCCTCTTTTACAGCGAAGCGCACATCGCCGTCTGGGCGGGGCTCACCGCTTCCAACCTCTATTCGCTCTGGACGGGCCTGCAAAAGGTGAGCGGCTCGGCCATCTTCTACCACATGCATCACTCTCTGTTGCGTCGCCATTTCACGACGTCCGATTATATGAACGACTTCGCCCGCTGGGTCTGGACTCACCTGAATCAACCGGCGTTGGCCGAAAAACTGGCCAGCATCGATCCCTGGGAATTCACCAGCGTGCGAGAAGTTCGAGAGAACCTCCTCGCCCACCTGGAGCCCTACGTGGGCGAGATGGAGACGTTCATGCGCGTGCCCGAGCGCGATGAATTCCAGTTCATCGAGTTGCGGAGCCTGGCCTTTCCGACTGGGCTCACGGCCACCGACCTGCCGAGCTTTCGCGACTGTCTCCAGCAAGTGGGGCACGGCTCGCTGTTTTATCACCTCATCGAGGCGCGCCTGCGGCTGGGACGCCGGTCCAATGATTTCTCCGAATGGCTGGCCGATTGTTTGAAAGAAGACGAACTCGCCGAGCAGATCAACCATCTGAGCCCCTATGCCTACAATCTGTGGCAACTCCGATCCAAAATCATCGAACTCGTCGAAACGAGGCTCTCATGAAGAAAATCCGATTAGACGATTACGTTCCTATCGTTGGTTCGGCCGAGATTCAGGAGATTCGGGCATTGGCCGAGTGTGTGGGTCCGGTCTCGATCCAGCACATCAATTCGACGGCCACCGGCGGCGGCGTGGCCGAGATTCTGTCCTGGGTGGTCGCGCTCATGAAGGATCTGGGATTCAAGGTGAAATGGACGGTCATCGACGGCCCGCCCACGTTCTTCGAGGTGACCAAAGCCTTTCACAATGCGCTGCATGGCGCGCGCATCTCGGTCACTCCGGAGATGTTCGAAGTGTTCACCGAAGTGAGCAAACACAATCTCCGGAAAGTCGATCGCCGGGCGGATTTCATCATCGTGCACGACCCGCAACCGGTGGGACTCATTGTGGCCCGAAAAAATCAGGGCACGCGCTGGATCTGGCGCTGTCATATCGATCTCTCCGAGGCGGATGCCCGCGTATGGGGATTTTTGCGAACCTATGTGGAACGCTTCGACGCCGCCGTGTTTCACCTGCCGGAATATGCCAAGGAGCTGCTCATCGACCAGTTCATCATCCCCCCGGCCATCGATCCGCTCAGCGACAAGAATCGAGAATTGAGTCCCTCGGAGATTGACCAGGTGATCAACCGCTTCGGCATTGATCCCGGGAAGCCCATCATCCTGCAGGTCTCGCGGTTCGACCGCCTCAAAGATCCCCTCGGCGTCATCGAAGCCTATCGGATGGTGAAGCACTGGCACGATTGTCAACTCGTCCTGGCCGGAGGCAGCGCCGCCGATGACCCGGAGAGTGGCCGCGTGCTGGCCGAAGTGCGCGAGCGCGCTGCCGATCTCCGCGATGTGCACATCCTCGACCTGCCCCCGACGAGCCACGTGGAGATCAACGCCCTGCAGCGCGCGGCGACGGTGGTCGTTCAAAAGTCGGTGAAGGAAGGATTTGGCCTGGTGGTCACCGAAGCGATGTGGAAAGGGAAACCGGTTGTGGGCGGCGCGGTGGGCGGCATTCGGCGTCAGATCATCCACGGGAGCACCGGATTCCTGGTGCACACGGTCGAAGGCACGGCTTTCCGCGTCCGTCAACTGCTCAGTCATCCGGAGATGGCCGCCCAGATGGGGCGGGCCGCTCGCGAGTATGTGCGCACGAACTTCCTCGTCACGCAATACTTGAAAAACTGGCTGTTGCTCCTGCTGGCCGTCAGGAAACCCTGGAAGGGATTGATGCACTGGCGGAGACCTTTTCCAGAAGCATCGCCTGAGGAAATCCAGGAAGTGAACGAGCTCGAACCGTGACCCCTCCCCGCCGTCTGAGCCGCGAGGGCGCCCCCGGAGAGGGGGAGGAAAAGCGCCGGGAACTAGCCAGCAACTGAGTCTCCCCGCCGTCCGAGCCGCGAGGGCGCCCCCGGAGAGGGGGAGGAGTGAACCTCCCGGGACTAGCTGATCATATGACTCCTCCCCACGGACCAGCCGTGGGGCTTCCCCGCTCAAGCCCCGGAGCTCGCCTCCGGGGATCGTTACGTTTCAAGCTATTAGCTCGAACCGTGATCCCTCCCCGCCGTCCGAGCCGCGAGGGCGTCCCTCTGTGCCCATCCCGCTTCTCGTCAGGGTCATCTGTGGGTGGTTCAAGAATGGCACACGGATCAGCACAGAAACGGCAGGATCATCGCAGATAAAATCTGTGCCCATCCCGCCTTGGGGCTGTGCCCATCTGTGGGCGATTTGCTGTTCGCTGTGGCAATCGCCTGAGCGATTCATCTCTGGCCCATCCCCTCCCCGACAACCACGGCGGCGCCCCGCCCTCCGGGCGACGGGGCGTCGAGGAAGACGAGGCCCCGCGGCCGATCATCCGTCGGATGGCCTGTCGATCTCTCGACCTTTCAACAGGTTGGACTGGTCAGCCCATGCCATTTGGTGATAACATAGGTTTGTGAGAACGCAGTCGAGCGGCAGCATAGTATCACCAACGGGGTCACTTCCCATCCGAGGAGTGCCCCGATGACGCTGTCCGTATACCATGACGGGGAGAGGGAAGAGTGAAAAAAGTAAGTATCGATGAACTGATTGCTGGACTCAGCCAGTTCTCTCCTGAGGACTTCACTCAGGACCATGTCTTGGCGTACTTACGAGAGTATAGGGTAGACGAAGCCTCACTGGAGCCCTACATTCGGTTTGGCGAACGAACGTTCACTCGCAATCCGGTGAGCAAAGACGAACATTTCGAGGCCGTCCTTCTCTGTTGGGAACCCGGACAGCACTCGCCGGTGCACCGGCACCTTGGACAGTTGGGATGGATGACCGTCGTCCGAGGTCAGCTCGTCATCACCACATTCACCAAACTGCGCAGTCGATTCATGGAGAGCGAAGAGCCCGACGTCAACTGGAGCCCCATCAATTCCATCTTCCTCAAGCAGCAACACCGATATGCCGTCCCCGAAGGGGAGGTCATCGTCGAAGTGACCAAGCCAGAGACCATCCACATGACCGAGAATCCGACCGCGCTCAAACAGCAAGCCATCAGTTTGCATATTTGTTCGCCGCCGTCGGCCGTCTCCGTCATCTACGATGTCGAAAACCACCGCTGCCGAACGGTTCGTATGGGTTACGTCTGACGTGGAGGGCCGGTGAGGGGTTCGCGGCCATCCCATGAGCCCGGGGAAACGATCCCTGCATCGCGCGCATCGTAAATGGACGATGAGTCCACCGAGGGAGGAGAGAAAAAGGGGATGAGAGCAACCACGCGCTGCCACCATCTATCGATTCGCCTCGTGATATTCCTCATGACTCTGGGAGCGGTCCCCTCCTCAATGGCCGCTCCCCAGGAGGCGCATGGCGTGATCTCCGGCTATGTGGTTTCGGATGCCGGTCGGCCCGTCAAATACGCCACCGTTCAACTCTACATGACGTCATCGAGCGGCGGGAAATATCCTCACAGCGTATTGACCGATAAGGATGGAGCCTTCCGGTTCGAGCATCTCCCTCCCGGCACCTATCGGGTGAGCGCCTATCGGGCCGGTTACGTGCAACCGGCCCAGACAGAAAGGTCTCCCCTGGAAGTGACGTTGGAGGAAGGTCAAGAGATCACCGACGTGGAAGTGACGCTCATGAGAGGCGGTGTGATCACCGGGCGCGTCCTGGACGAAGACGGCGATCCCATCGTGAACACTCAGGTCATCGCCTGGCGAAAAGGAGAGAACGGATATTACCAGCAGATGAATCAAGCCCGTACCGATGATCGCGGCGTCTACCGCATCTATGGATTGCCGCCCGGCGACTATGTGATCAGCTCACAGATTCCCTTCCGCTGGAGTCGGCACGCCTCATATGGGATGACGTATTTCCCCGGCGTCGTCTCGCGCAAACAGGCTGAGATCCTGTCCGTCACGGCGGGAAGCGAAATCACGGGCATTGACATCAGCTTGCAACCGGACCGGGGCGCGAAATTGGTCGGACGGGTGACGCTGGCCGGGAGCAAGCAACCGTTGAGTGGACTGCGCGTCACCCTCTATGGAGAGAACCTCTCCCTCTCGGCGACCACCAGATCCGACGGGAGCTACACCTTTGCCAGCCTCCCCAAGGGCACATTTCACCTGCACATCAATCCCATTCAAAAGAACGTCATTCCGGTGCAAAAGAGAGTGACCATCGAATCGCTCAAGACCGTCCGCCTGGACATTCAGATGGAGGAAGGGGGGCAGATCAGCGGCGTGCTGGAGCTCACGGGCGGTCGCGCCGTTCCCGATCCGCAGCAACTCACCATCAATGCGCGGCTCACCCCCCTCGATGCCCAACACTCTCTTCTCGTCGGTACGCGAACGGCGCGCATCAACCCCGATGGCACGTTCACCATCGGCGGGCTCCCTTCGGCCCGCGTCCAGCTCACGGTACACGCCCCGAACAACCGGTACTTCCTGAAAGCCGTCCGTCGCGGCGAGCGCAAGCTCGCTCAGCCTTCACTGGTCATCGAATCGGGCCAGCATCTGTCTGACCTTCGCCTCATCCTCTCGGATGAGGTCGGCGAGGTGCGCGGCTACATTCAGTCGGTCGAAGAGGCCACCCGATCCTACCACGTGGTGCTCGTCCCCGCCGATGAATCCCGGTGGCACGATTATGCCGCGTATCGGCACGCCTGGAGTCATGGCGAGCGACCGGCCATCTTGCCCGGTGTACCCGCCGGACGGTACCTGCTCTTCGCGCTGGATGGAACCGTGGGGTTCGGTGGCGAGGCCTTCATCCGCGCGCACCTCAGTCAGGCGGTGGAAGTGGACGTTCGCGCCGGCGAGACCCTGGACGTCGAACTCGTCCCCATTTTCAAATAGCTCGCCAATACGATCCACGAGCGCGGCGGACCGGCTCATCCGACCGGTGGGGACTTCCCCTTGCTCTTTGTACCATCGAGCTGCCGATGGTCATGCGTCACGATTCTTCGATGACCAGAGCCCCACTTTGACAACCCCTCCCTCCGGCACTAGAATGTCTCCTTGAGTATGCCTCTCTTCAGGAAGAAAAAGCGCCTGCGAAAACTCGAACGCGCAGAGGAGCGCACGGTCCGGACGGAAGGCGTATTCATCAAATGCGAGAAGTGTCGAGAGGTCCTCTATCGCAAGGACGTGGAGGAGAATTTGCGGGTCTGTCCCAAGTGCGGGTATCACTTCAAAATCAGCGCCCGACGACGGCTCGAACTGCTCTTTGACGAGGGCCAGTATCAGGAGCACGATGCGCAACTGGTCACCACCGATCCCCTCAACTTCGTGGACAAGAAGAGCTACAAACAGCGACTCGCCGAAATGCAGAAGGCCACCGGATTGCTCGACGCCGTGATCACCGGAGAGGGAACGCTCGGCGGCTATCGAACGATCATCGCCGCCATGGAATACCAGTTCATCGGTGGGAGCATGGGTTCGGTGGTGGGCGAGAAGATCGCCCGAGCCATCGAGCGCGCCGAGCAAGGGCGCATGGCGCTCATCATCGTCTCCTGTTCGGGCGGAGCCAGAATGATGGAAGGCGTGTTCAGCCTCATGCAGATGGCCAAAATCGCCGCCGCTCTGGCCCGCCTGGATGAGGCTCGGCTCCCGTATATCTCCGTCCTGACCGACCCCACCACGGGCGGCGTGACGGCCAGCTTCGCCATGCTCGGCGATCTGAATATCGCCGAGCCAGGAGCCCTCATCGGATTTGCCGGACCGCGCGTCATCCAGCAAACGATCCGACAAAAATTGCCCGAAGGCTTTCAGCGCTCAGAATTCCTGCTCCGTCACGGAATGCTCGATGCCGTGGTGCCGAGGAAAGAGTTGCGCCCCTATCTCATTCGTGCGTTAGGATTCATGATGGATGGTCGACGGTGAACTATCAGGAAATCCTCGACTATTTGTACAGCCTCGGACACGAAGTGTTGAATGCGGACTACCGGATGGAGCGCATTCGACGACTTCTGGCCGCCCTGGAGCATCCCGAACGCGCCTATCCCATCATTCTCATCGCCGGCACGAACGGGAAAGGGTCGGTGGCGGCGATGATCGAATCCATCCTCCGGCGAGCTGGCTGGCGAGCGGGGCTCTTCACTTCGCCTCATCTGGTGAACATCTGCGAGCGGATTCGCATCGCCGGGGAGATGATCCCTCGGCGAGCGTTCGCCCGCTATGCGACTCGCGTTCACGACATCGCCCGCCACTTGCTCATGCGCGAGGAGATCCCCACCATGCCCACGTTCTTCGAACATGTCACGGCGGCGGGGTTCTCCTATTTTCGTGATCGAGGCGTCGATCTGGCGGTGATCGAAGTGGGACTGGGCGGACGACTGGACGCCACCAACACGACCGCCCCGCTGATCGCCGTCCTCACCGGGATCGATTTCGATCACGAGAAGATCCTGGGGCCGACGCTGGAAGCCATCGCTGCTGAGAAAGCGGCCATCATCAAACCGGGCACCATCGTGGTGACCGCGCCTCAGCGCCCCGAAGTGCTCTCCGTGATCGAGCGGCGATGTCGAGAGTGCGGCGTGACGTTCTACCAGGCAGTGGACGATCCGTCTCGCTTGCGCATCCGAGCGAGCAGCCCGGATGGGCGATTCGCGTTCAGCTATCGAAGCCGCCGACAGGTCTACGAGAACGTGCGCCTCGCCCTGCCCGGTCGCCATCAGATCGAGAACGCGCTGGTCGCCATCGAAGTGGCCGAGGCGCTCAGCGATCGCGGATATCGGCTCCCGCCTCGCGCCATCGTCGAAGGGCTTCAAACGGTCTCCTGGCCCGGCCGATTAGAATGGCTTCGTCACCATGGCTCCTCATCGGACGGCCGATCGAAGGCTTCTTTGCTGCCGGCCGTGCTCCTTGACGGGGCGCATAACTTGGCCGGCGTCCGCGCGCTCAGCAGCTACTTGAGAGATTTCGCCCGACGCCCGCTCACGCTCCTGTTCAGCGCCATGCGCGATAAGCGGATCGAAGAGATGGCCGCCATGCTCTTCCCTCTGGCCGACCGGGTGATTCTGACGCGGATCGATGATCCTCGAGCGGTGGAACCCGCGCGCCTGAACGAACTCGCCCATACATATCGGCACGCTCGTCTGATCGAGCCCATTCGATCGGCGCTCAGCCACGCCTTGGCCATCACGCCGCCCGAGGGAATGATCGGCGTCACCGGCTCGCTCTATCTCGTGGGCGCTGTCAGGGCGGCGTGGTTCGAGATGACCCGATCCGTGCCGGCCAAAAGAGCCGCGACTCGGGTGCTCGGTCTGGAGTCGTATCATCGCTGAGGTCAATCGGTGAACACGATCATCGGAACATCGCCCATGCGCGTTAAACCTCCTCGCCTTCAGCCCGGTGACCTCATCGGCATCGTCGCCCCGGCCAGCAATGTCAAACCCGCCTGGTTGGAGGCGGGCATCACCGAACTTCACCGGCTGGGATTCAGGACCCGCTTCCTCGATTCCATCTTCGATCAACGGAAATACACGGCTGGCGATGACCGGCGGCGCGCCCAGGAACTCAATCACATGTTCGCCGATCCCGAAGTGAAAGCCATCTTCGCGGCTCGCGGAGGCTATGGCTCGGTCCGAATCCTGCCACTGCTCGATCATCACACCATCGAGGCTCATCCGAAGATCTTCATGGGCTACAGCGATGTGACCACGTTGCTCCTGTATTTTCAGCGTTTGTTCCATTGGGTTGTGTTTCACGGTCCCATGGTCACGCGCGAATTCGCCCGCGGAGAACCCCATTACGACCGCCATTGGCTCCGGCGCGTCCTCGGGGAAGCTCGGGCCCCCGGGAGAGTGGACACCACCGGAACGCACATCCTTCGCCCCGGCGCGGCGCATGGGAAACTCGTCGGGGGATGTCTGCCCATGCTGACCAGCAGTCTGGGCACCGAGTACGAACTGGACGCGCGAGGAGCGCTTCTGTTCATCGAGGATTACGCCTCCAAGCCCTATCAAATCGATCGCATGCTCACGCACTTACGAGCGGCGGGCAAGCTGACCGGCGTTCGCGGACTCATCTTCGGCGAGATGAGAGACTGCACTCAGCACCCCGATCAAGGGTATACCATCATGGACGTGATCCTGGATTGCGTCGGCGACCTGGACGTGCCCATCCTGTTCGGCCTGCGATCGGGCCATAGCGATCACAACAACCTCGTTCTTCCTTTGGGTGTGGAAGCAACGCTGGACTGCCAGGGAACGGAAGCCGTGCTCTCCATCGACGAACCGGCCGTCGTGTGAGGGAGTGAAGCGGCGGTCATCAGACGTCCGTTTGTGGAGATCCAACTCAACCGACTTCGACGATCAGCTCGTCAGTTTCCACCTCGGCCTGACCGATGAATTCCTGAATGTACGGATCGGGAGATTGTTGCATCTGTTCCACCGTGCCATTGAAGATGATACGATGGTCTCGCAGAATGATGAACCGCGTGTTGACCAGAGCGAAATCATCGGACTCTTCCCGGCGACGAGTGATGATCCGACCATCTGCATCCTTGAGATACAGTACGGACGAGAGGAACCGGACATCATCCATCCGGTGCGTGACGAAGATCGACGCGCCCTCCCGAATATCGCGATACTTGGCGGCCAGTTCACAGAGATTACGCGCCGAGGGAGGATCGAGCCCGGCCGTCGGTTCATCGAACAGAAGAATGCGCGGATCTCCCACCATGGCGCGAGCGATGGCCACCACGCGACGCATGCCGCCGGACAATTCCGAGGGCATGGCCTCAATATCCTCCTCGAATTCGGTGAACGCCAATTGTCGACGGACCTCCTGGTCGATCTTCTCTTCGGGCCAGCCTTCTTCGATCAACCGGAATCCGACGTTGTCGCGAATGCTGAGACTATCAAACAGCGCGCCCAGTTGAAAGACGATGCCCATCTTGCGCCGCACGGCGAACAACTGCTCCTCGGGCATCCGGGTGATATCCTCGCCATCGATGAGGATCTCGCCGCGGTCGGGCTTGATTAACCCCAGCACCAGGCGCAGCATCGTCGATTTCCCGCTGCCCGAGCCGCCGAGGACGACCTTCATCTCTCCATAACGAACAGTAAAAGAGATGTCCTCCAGGACCGGCTCCTCATCGTATGAATGCCAGACGTGGCGAAATTCGATGGCGTAGTGATCTTGACTCAAGACGGCACCTCCCGAACGCCAAAGTATAGCACTGCCGATGGCCATCGGGTAGGTGAGCGACCACGGTGCGGTGGGCCAATCTCGAAAGAGGTGCGAGGCGTGAGTCTGGTGCACGCGCCTGAAGACGCTGGTTTCCCAAATTAGCCGACACCTGACCCCTCCCCACAGACAAGCTGCAGGGCTTCCCCTAAGAAGCTGGCCTCCCACGACGAACTGCCAGCATGACCCCCCACAGCCAAGCTGCTGGACTTCCACCGGCGCTCATCCCGCCTCCCGCTGTGAGGATTTGTGGGTGATGAATGGCCCACTGATGCATGCAGAGACGGCGAGATCACCACAGATCAACCGGGAGGGACAATCCGTGTAAATCCCGCCTTTCGCTGTGAAGATCTGTGGACCATTCCCCGGAGCTCAGGCCCCGGAGCTCGCCTCCGGGGATCGTGACTTTCTCGCTTATCGCAATGGCGGAGCTTCCCACACCCCGCAGCTTCGCCTCAGGACGGTCACCACGCTCTGCCCTGTGAGAATCAAACGTTACCCCCGATGCGCTGCCGACGTGCGTTGTCCCCTGCCGTCAGAACTGTGACTTCAGGAGCGGCCCCCTCGCTTTACGCTTTTTTACACTCTTCCGGCGCGAAATTCCGTCCCTCCACTTCAAGCGACCGTCTAAATGTTATTGGCATGAGTCATGAAATCCCCGCTTGAGAGCGCGGGCGCTCGTCCTGGTGAGAAGCTATGAGCAAGAAACGAAGAGAGTGGGGGGTGGTCTGGTGGATATTCTTCCTTTCTGGATCTCTGCTGGCTCAGTCCACGCGCCACGATTTAGTCGGCGTGGTCATGGATCAGACCGGCGCCGTCATCGTGGGCGCTCACGTCCTGCTCACCGATGCTCAAGGCCATGAGCGGGCGACAGCGACTGATGGTGATGGTGAATTTCGCTTCCATCGCCTCTCCCGGGGAAATTATCGTCTCGTGGTCACAGCACCGGGCTTCGAGCCCTATGTCAATTCCCATCTGGTGCTGGACGGCCATCTCAACCAACCCTTGGAGATCACGCTCACGGTAGTCATCACCGAGGAGGTAGAGATTCAAGAGCCCGCCGGCGTCTCGCTGGCGCCGGGGGATAATCTTTCGGCCATTGTTCTCCGGGGCGCGGATCTGGAATCTCTGCCCGATGACCCCGAAGAATTACTGGAGGTTCTCCGCCAGATGGCCGGTCCCTCCTCGGGAATGGGCGATGCTCAGGTCTACGTCGATGGCTTCGAGCATGAGGGCGAGTTGCCGCCTAAAGAGGCGATTCGCGAAATCCGCATCAATAGTAATCCTTTCTCGGCAGAGTATAGTCAACCGGGATTCGGTCGGATCGAGATCCTCACGCGCCCGGGAATGGCATCATTCCGGGGCAACGGATATTTCGGTTTCAACGACGAAGCCCTCAATGCTCGTGAACCCTTCGCGCCTCGGCGAGCGCCCCGGCAAATCCGCCGATTCGGTGGCTCGCTGGGTGGACCCATCGTGCGAAAGCGAATGGGATTCTTCACTCATCTGGACCGCCGGGCCATCGATGAGAACGCCGTCGTTCAAGCCACCATCCTCGATCCCATCAGTCTGCATCCCACATCACTGGCCACGACGGTGCTCACGCCCCAGGTATTGACCCGGTGGGGCCTGCGTACGGACACGCAAGTGACGTCGAATAACACGCTCATGGCCCAATATGCCCTCTCGGATAACCGCTCGGAGAATCAGGGTATCGGCGAGTTTCGGCTTCCGGAACACGGTTTCTCCAGCCATAGTCGTCAACACGAGCTTCGATTCTCCCTGTCGAGCATCCTGAACAAACGCCTGGTCAACGAGGTGCGCCTGCGCCTCTCGCGCCGAGAGACGCAAACGGTGGCCGCGTCCGCGGCGCCTCAGATCATCGTCCTGGATGCGTTCACCGGCGGAGGCGCTCAGTCATCGTTGTTCACGCGTGCGCGCCGAGATCGCATGGAATGGGCCGATCACCTCTCGGTGGCCCTCGGACGCCACGCCGTCAAACTCGGCCTGCGCATCGACGGTGTGCATCTGGAAGACGTGAATCGAAGCAATTTCGGCGGGACGTTCATCTTCTCCAGTCTGGATCAGTATCGCGACGTGCTCGGCGGCGTGGAGGGAGCGCATCCCGAACAATTCACGCTCAATCGCGGTGATCCGTTCACCGCGCTGACGCAATGGGAATTCTCCTGGTTCGTCCAGGAAGACTGGCGCGTGCGCTCGAATCTCACCGTCTCCTTTGGGCTGCGCCACGAATTTCAAACGCACTTGCCCGATAAGATGAACGTCGCCCCTCGATTGGGCTTCGCCTGGGCGCCCGGAGGCAGCCGGCGCACGGCCATTCGTGGAGGATTCGGACTATTCTTCGATCGGTTGCAGGAGAATCTCGTATTGAGCGTGCGACGCAGCCGTCGCCAGGAGCAATTGATCATCCTCGATCCTGGATTCCCCGATCCCTTTGTCGGGAACGGCGAAATTCGTCAACGTCCCCGGTCGGTGCGCATCCTCTCGCCGGAATTGAACGCTCCTTACGTGATGCAAGCCACGATCAGTCTGGAGCGTCAACTCCCCTCGGGGATCGTCAGCAGTGTGACCTATAGCTGGGTGCGCGGCGTCCACCAATTCCGGTCGCGCAACGTCAATGCGCCGTTTCCTGGGACGATGCCACGCCCTTTCCCCGATCGTGGACCGATCCTGGCGCTGGAATCCGTGGCGCGATCCGTTCGACACGAACTCCGGGTGAATTTCCGGCGGCGACTGGGCGGGCGATTCACCGTGTTCGGCAACTATGTGCTCTCGTCCACCCGCAGCGATGGAGACGGCCCCTTTTCGCTTCCCGCCGATTCGTACGATCTGCGGGCCGAGTGGGGACGAGCGGCCATTGACGCGCGCCACCGTTTCTTCCTCGGGGGATTCGTTCGGTTGCCCTGGTCGCTGCGCCTCGCTCCGTTCATCATCCTTCGCTCCGGTCAACCATTCAACATCACCACTGGCCGAGACAATAATCATGATACGGCGTTCACCGATCGTCCGGCGCTCGTCGATCCATCGACGCCGGGCGCCATCATCACGCCGTTGGGAGCTTTCGATCTCCAACCAACACCCGAATCGCCGGTGATCCCCCGAAACTTCGGCCAAGGCCCGGGATTCGCCAACGTGAATCTCTACGTGACCAAGACGTTCGGCTTCGGCCGTCGGAAGTCTCCTCGATGGCCTTCGGCGACCAGAGCGCGAGAGCGAGGCGCCGCGCAGAGAGCGCCACACGCCGATCGACGATCCCGGTCGGCGACGGCCAATCGCTCTTCGGGCGCGAACCGACCGAGTCGTCCCCGGCCACGACCGGGTATCGGTGGTCGCGGGCGATTCGGCCGAGGAGCTGGTCGTGGTGGCCGCTGGGGACGGTGGGGTGGTTTCAACGAATATCACTACAACCTGACCATAGGGATACGCATTCGCAATCTATTCAATCGACTCAATCCGGGACAACCGAGCGGTGTGCTCACCTCGCCCTTTTTCGGCCGGGCGAATTCGGCACGATCGCCACGCCGGATTGAAGTGCAGTTGAGATTCAACTTTTAACGTGATGCGTCAGAGGAGGAAACGATGGGACAGAGGATCATCATCAGCGCTCTTCTTCTCGGACTGGCCGGAATAGGCATGGTCTCCGTCGCCGGCGATCAAAGGGGGCCCGGTCAACGTCGTTTCAACATCGAACGTTTCGACCAGAACGGCGATGGAAAGCTCTCTCGTTGGGAATTCCCCGGTCCGCCGCGCCTGTTCGATCGTCTGGATGCCGATGGCGATGGCTTCATCAGCAAAGAAGAGGTGGAGCGCTTTCGCCACCGCGCCGCGCGGTTCTCACTGGGCGAACGTCTCCTTCAGGCTCTGGACGCCGACCATGACGGGAAGCTCACCCGGGAGGAATTCGCCCACATCGTCGAATACTTCGGCCAGTTGGACCGGGATGGTGATGGAACGCTCACCAGTCAAGAGTTGAGAGCCTTGGCCTTCATACGTCAACCACCCGGCCGCATCGATGTCGCGGCGCTCATCGAGCGATACGATGCCGACGGTGACGGTAAGCTCTCCAAAGCGGAACTCGAGGCGGCTCCTCAATTCAAGAATCCGCGCTTCTTCACCATGCTGGACGAGAATGACGATGGGTTCGTGACATCAGACGAGTTGCGGGCATTCGTCGAGAAACATCAGACCAGACCCCCCCGGTGAGAGCACGGGGAGGAGCGTCCGTCGAGGCGGGAGTCACGCCGGGGCTCCCGCCACTCTCTCAACCAGGTCCCGCCCCCCTCTCATTCTGCACCGGCGCCAGACGACATCCCGGAGAGCGCTGACACCCACGGTGCGTGCTCGTAAGGACTTTTCCCTTTTCCTCTCACAGACCGGCTCGATGCCTCGATCCAACGGATTCCCCGGTTCATGATGATGGCGTCATCATCTCCGCCGAGGCTAGCCAAATATAGCCCGAATGCACTATCCTTAGGAGGAGCATCCCAGGGAGGAAAGGCCATGTGGATACGGAAGACGACATGTCTGGTTTTAGCTTCATCCCTCATCCTGCTGGCGCTACCCCACCCGGCTCGACCGAGCGATGATCGTCAAACCACGCTGGAGAAACTCGTCGAGAGCCCATATCTGGAGGTGTTGCAGGCCGCGCCGACCCTTCATATCAGCGAGAGCGCGATCGAACGGTTCCGGAAGAAACTGCTCGAGGAGAGAGCGGCCAAAGAGAGAGAGATCAAGACGAAAGAGCAAGCCCTCGACGAGCAGATCAAGCGAGCCAAAGCCGAGCTGGCCAAGATGAATAAGCAAGCCTCGCGCGATACGCCGGAGATGGCCAAGCGGCGGCAAGATCTCCATTGCCAGATCCTCAAACTTCAGAAACAGAAAGCCCGGTTGAAAGTCGAGCGCGAGCAAGGGCTCAAGGTGCTCTATGAAAACAAGCTGGCCAAACTCGACCTGCTTCGGGAATGGCCGAAAGCGAAGGCGGAAATCGAACAGGCCATCGCCTCGGGAACGGCGCGCCAGCGTCGCTTCGGCGATGTCGAAGATATCGGGTTCCGCGACGTCGGTCGAGGCCAGGAAAAAGACATCAAGCGGGGCGAAGAGGCCATCAAGCAATTGAAACTCTACGGACTCTTGCCCCCGGAGATCAAAGATGAAGCGATCAACACCTACATCAACAACCTGGCTCAATTGATCGGACGGAACTCGGATCTGAAAGTTCCTCTCAAGGTCAAGGTCTTGCGCACCGACGAGATCAACGCCTTTGCTCTGCCCGGCGGTTTCCTCTTCGTGAACTCGGGGCTGATCGAGAAAGCCGAGACCGAGTCGGAGTTGGCCGGCGTGCTGGCTCACGAGATCGCGCACGTCGCCGCTCGACATTCGGCGCGCCTGATGAAACGGGCTGCCATCGCCGGCATCATCTATCAGGCGGCGCAAATCGCCGCGCTCATCTTCACCGGCGGCGTGGCCAGCATCGGCATGTACTATGCGCTACAATACGGCTTTTACGGATTGGGGCTCGTGCTCAGCCTGCAATTGCTCGGCGTCAGCCGAGAGTTCGAGACCGAAGCCGATCAACTGGGCGTTCAATACATGTGGAAGTCCGGCTACGATCCCCGAGGCTTTGTGAGCTTTTTCGATAAGATGGCCAGCGAGAAGGGCTACGTCAAGAGCCTGAGCTTCTTCCGCACGCATCCACCGTTTTACAATCGCATTGTGGCCACGTTCAAAGAAATCTCCTACCTGCCACCCAAGGACGACTATATCGTCGATTCCCGGCAATTCCACGAACTCAAGAAACGATTGGCCAAGGTCGTCGAACAAGAGAAGAAGGAAGAGACGGCCGCTCCGACGCTGAAGAAGACGTACAAATGCCCCGATGAAAAAGAATCAGAGGAGACCGGGCCGGATTACCGACCATGAGAGATGCCAAGAGGGGGTGCCAGAGCCCTTCGTGCTTCGGCCCCCTCATCGCTCGCCATGAACGGAATCGGAGCGAATGAGCCGTGTGGCCACTCGCACCGGTTGCATGAGGCGATAGACCGGATAGACGATCGTTCCATCCGTTCGAGCGCGAGTGGCGAAATAGTCGTCGAAGGCATTCCAATTGACCAACCCGTCATCGCTTCGAGCTTCCAACAGATAGAAAGCGAGACGCGCCTTCGGCTGGGCCATAGGGATGAGGAACGACCCTGCAGGAAGTTCGACGTGCCCGCGTTGGAACCTCCCTTCCAGGTGAGTCTGTCGATGTCCCTGAAAGGGACGTTGATCATGAATCACGCGCCGAATGATGAACATCTCCACATCGACCGAAAGAGGTTCTCTGATCTCCTCGACGGCGATGCCATGAGCCAGCACTCTGTCCACAATCGGTCGCTGATCCGGCAAGAGCAGGTAGGCAGAAGGCACGCGAACGGTCTCTGTGGCCTCGAACAGGCCATAGTCCAATGTGCGGATGGTGACGATCTCGCCGGTTCGTCGAGAGACGGTTCGTCCGGTCGTCGGATCGGTCTCGGCGATCATTCTGGGAACCAAGATCTCCACCGGATGGGGCAACGGTTTGATCCTGAACCGAATCCCCCATCGATCCGAGGGCTGAGGCGAACGACCGCGCGCAATCGTCTCTCGATCGGCGCGCTGCACGAGAGCGCGCATCTCACCGGCGTGCGCCGCCGAATATTCCAGGATCGACTGCACGAACCGTTCGGTCGCTTCGATTCTCGTCCGGAAATCGTTGTAGGCATACGCTTCGCTGAGAATGGTCAATCGGTTGCGTAATCCAACATAGTTATTGCCGAACCGCGGGCGATGATCGAACGTGCGCCACCCTTTGCTCGGATCGTTGGGATCGATGAAGTTGCCATAGTAATATGTCTTGAAATGATGCCGCTCATCCATGACGCGAGTGATGGCAGGCAACATTTGACCACGCAAATAGTCGATGAGCGCCGGATGCGTATTGGGATTGAGCGATGGCGCGTAGGTCAACGCATACCCATGGTGAGAACCGTTGGTCGTATGCAAGTCTACGATCAGAGCGGGGTCCCAGCTATTGAAGATGTGACCGATGAGGGCTCGCGCTTCTGGCGATTCCAGTTTCATGTAATCGCGATTGAGATCGAGTCCCTGAGCGTTGAAGCGAACGCCCACGCCCCCCTCCGGTCCTTTCTGCCGGGGACGATGGCGGGAGCTGATGCGTTCATTGCCATCGGCGTTATAGATCGGCGCCATCAGGATGATGAGATCATCGAGCAACGATCGAAGGCGGCCGAGCGCAATGGCGCGCATCAGATGGAGACAGGCTTCTTTGCCCTCGACCTCGCCGGCATGAATATTGGCCATGATGAACACGACGAGCTTGCCCGAAGCCCACGCCTGGCTGGGTTGATAGATGGGGGGATCGGCCAGGATGACGAGTGGTAACCGACGGCCCTCCACCGTGGTGCCGAAATCGGTGACGCGGACGCGATCGCTCAATCGCGCGAGGGCCTCGAGAAAGGCGACCACGTCCTGGTAGCGCGAGGTCTCCCGGTAATCGGTCCGTTCGGCGCGCGAGAGCGGCCATGAGGCATGCTGAAAAGGGCTCGGCGACGGCGCATCATCGCGAGCCTCAATCCTCGCCCGAGCCGCCGGGATCGCGCTCGAACGAGTCTCTGGAACGGCCAGAGTGATTGTGCCCAATCCAATGCCAATGGCTAAGACGCAGAGATGATGTCGCCTCATCGGTTGGCTCCTTCCTGCTCATCGATCGATGGGAGAGGAGGGTAACATAGCGGAGGGAAATTGACCAGGAAGGATCTCCATCAGAGCAGGTCATCGTGCCGGGAACGGCCCAACGAGCAAGAGTCAGTTTGAGCATCCGGGACGTTGTGTCCCGGCGCTCGTTTCACCGGTTTGGCATCCATCCGCTCTGCCGTAAGGGAGAGACTCAAAAAGCCAGGCGCATCCTCGTCAATCGGTACTCCTCTTTCTCCCCGTCCCACGAAAGGTAGATGAGCCCTTCGGAAAAACCCGAGCGCGTCAGACTCCCCCGGGGCGCTCCGATCTCCGGAGAAATCGCCCCCGCCTCCGGATCGATCAGAACGATGAAATTCCGACCAGCCCGCCGACGGGTGTCCTCTTCCCGCCACCGATACGTATAGAAACCGCCCAGCACCACCCAATCGCCCACCTTCCACACCCCTTTGATCCCGCGCCGAAGTTGCACCTCCCTCCAGCGCGCCTCCTCCGGCAGCGGAAGCCCGGGAACCCCGCCAACCTTCAGCCGCTGAACCAGCTCTCCATCCCGGAAAATGAACATCTCATTGACGCCCACACCGTAGTACATCACCTCATGGCCCACCGCCCCAATCCAACTCACCCCTCCGGCTCGCCGCACCCCCCGCACGGGAATGTCCACCAGATTCAACCGCTCATCGTAGATGCGAATCTGCTCGGCATCGGGCCCCTCGGTCGGATACCCCCCGGGCCCGGCCAACGTCACCTCCCAACCGGCCACCCACACCCTCTTCCGGCGATCGACGGCAATGGTGAGCGGCTTGAACTCGCTCAACGCTAACTTGGACACGAGCTTCCCCCGGCGGTCGACGATGATGATCCCGGACTGCTCCATCGACCACTCCACGGCCGCATAGATGTGCCCATCTCGATCGGCGGCGATGTGCTCGATGCGCACTGGCGGTTGCCAGATCGATCCCGCGCAGTCGAATTCGGCGATGAGCGCACCATCGGGCGAGAAGACCCGCATCAGGTAACCCACCGCCGCCGCCTTGAAGACGGCAAACACCATCCCCCGTTCGTTCACGTACCAATCATGAAGTTTCTGATCTGCCGTCCCCGTAAGAGACGTCGTCGCCACCGGCATGAAACGCACCTGCCTCATGTCATCGCTCACCCTCAACGGCTCTATCTGTGGCTGGCGTTGAACCGGTGTCACGCCCGAAAGGGCATGGTATGAACTCACGGCCACCAGACCAGCACCAACAATCATGAGTAAAATTGTTCTCCTCCCCATAAAGCACCTCCCCTCGAACGCAACGCAATCAATACTCAGCCACCCACCCAGGACCCGAGCGATTCCGAGTGGGACTCTTCACAGGATACCAGATCATGGAAATCCACCGCAGGGCCAATTTTTATTACAATTTGATGTCGAGACAGAACAACGTCTCCGTACAATAGTCGCGGAAATTTCGACAGTCACACGAATAGACGGGCACACAATCCCCTACACACGTGAACTCGTCACTGTCACATTCATTACAATGTTGAGCTACCCAAGCGTTACCACTACAACACATGTTGCTGCCTCCTCCCCCGCCGCCGCCACAGCTTCGAACGTCAGGAGGACAGGGCAGTATGCAGTTCACCGCCCGGTACTCCCCCGGCCAAAACACCACATTCGAAGGCCCATCGAACTCCTCCTCCTCTCCCCCCGCCACCACCGCCAGCACCCGCATGCGCCCCAGGACCCCCATCAGCCCCGCATCCGGCACCACCACCCCATACCCGGACACCAACCTGTACGCCACCACACCCCCATCATACCGCACTACCCCAAACTCGCTCCCCACCACCCGATCCCGCACTACCTCCATCCCCCACCCAATGGAAGCATCGCTCAAGACCGAACCCGAGCAGCGACGACTCTCGGTAGCTCTGGCCGCCAGCATGCGCCATACTCTTCATTCACAGCGGTCGTTCAGGGCCTGAAGAATCGGCTTCGCCAGGACGGGGCTCGTGCGATAAAGGCCAGGCGGGACAGCTATTGCCGCGGAGAGAAAGTGCTCAGATGGTCGGACCAGCGGAGGAGGGGGTTACTCGTCGGCTGGCGTCCCGACGATAGCGATTCGATGGCGGTCAGCCAGAGCAATGAGGTCCTCTTTGTCGAGCAACAGCGTCTTCCCGGCGGTAATGGAGATGGCGGTAGCGCCGGCTTTGATCATCGTCTCGATGGTCGGAACACCGATGACCGGCACATCGAACCGCATATCCTGATTGGGTTTGGCCACCTTGACGACAGTCAATCCACCGCTACCCACCAACTGGCCCGCCCGCAAGATCGTGGCGTCGGTCCCCTCCATGGCTTCAATGGCCACCACGGCGCGATCCTTGATCACGATCGTCTGGCCGAGATCGAGACGAGCGATCTCTCGGGCCACGGCCCGACCGAACGCGATGTCGGCGCGCTCGCGGCGGGAAGGGCGCCGTCGCGTGAGCGGACCTTCGGGAGCCAACAGCCGGGTGAGGAAACAGGTGGAATCCACTACGGTGAATCCTTCCTCCTCCAATTCGCGAACCACGGCCCCAATGAGACTATCGGTGTTCTTGCGACCGAGGCCGGCCAGCATCTTCATCATTCGCCAATCCGGGCGCGCCGGCCCGAAAATTTGTACGTGCTTGACCTGACCGGCCAGAATGACGTGAGTGACGCCTTCCCGGTGGAAGTAGGCGATGAGCTCACCCAGATGTCCGACGCTCACCCACCGGATGCGTCGGGCGTAACGCTCGATCTCGGGGAAGGTCTCTTCCTTGATGGCGGCGACGACGACGTCGATTCCCCGCTCCCTGGCCTCTTCCAAGACGAGGAAGGGGAATCGTCCATTCCCGGCGATGAGCCCGTATTGCTGTTTCATGATACCCGTCGCTCGATCTCTACTGGTCAACCTGGTCTGAGGCTCGAATAGTGAGAACCGCCTTCCCACGCCACTTCTCGATGACGGGTACCCGGCGGCTTCGTCACTTGGCCACACCTCGCTTGGAGTTTTCGATGAAGGCGAGCAGGTAATCGATCTCAGGCTGTCCGCCGAGCTCGGCGCGAATGGCCTCCACGGCCTGAGACGTATTGAGTTTCGACTGTAACAGCAATCGGAAGGCGCGGTGAATGATCCGAATTTGCTCCTCGGTGAATCCCTTGCGTCGCAACCCGACGAAGTTCGGACCGTAGCAGCGGGCGTGATCGCCCCAGGTGGTCGCATAGGGCAGCGCGTCTTTGACCAATACGGCATAAGCGCCGATGAACGCATATTTGCCGATCCGGCAGAATTGATGAACGCCGACGTGTGCCCCGAGCGTGGCGTGATCTTCGATCGTGACGTGACCGCCGAGAGAAGCTACATTGGCCAGAATAACGTGATCGCCGATCTGGCAATCGTGAGCCACATGCGCGCCCACCATAAACAGATTATCGTTGCCCACGCGCGTGATTCCTCCGCCGCCTTCGGTTCCCCGATGAATGGTCACGTGCTCGCGGATGATATTGCGCTCTCCGATTTTCAGATAAGAGCGCTCGCCTTTGTATTTGAGATCCTGGGGATCGAGGCCGATGGTCGCGAAGGGGAAAATTTTACAATCCGCTCCGATCTCCGTCGGTCCTTCGATCACGCAGTGAGAGCGGATTTCCACACCATCGTGGATGATGACTTCATCGCCGATGGTGGTATAGGGCCCGACGGTCACCCGCTTCCCGAGCTCGGCCTTCGGACTGACGATGGCCGTAGGATGAATGCTCGTCATGATGCTTCTGTTGTCGCCGGCCGGACGGTCCGCTGTCGCGCATTGGCCTTTCGCGCCGACTCTCTGTCTACCAACAGTGAGGTGATCTCGGCTTCGGCCACCAATTGCCCATCGACGAAAGCCTCGCCACGCAATTTGATGTACCGGGATCGGATGCGTAGCACGGTGAGTTCCAGGCGGAGCGTATCGCCAGGGAATACCGGCTGGCGCCACCTCACCTTATCCAAGCCGGTGAAGTACATGAGTTTGGTCTGATGATCGGTCACCTCGTGATACATCAAGACGCCCGCCGTCTGCGCCATCGCTTCGAGAATGAGCACTCCGGGCATGACCGGCGTCCCCGGGAAATGCCCTTGAAAGAACGGTTCGTTGATGGTCACATTCTTGATGCCCACGATGCGCTGACGCGGCTCGAACTCGATGATGCGATCCACGAGCAGAAAAGGGTAGCGGTGGGGCAGGATCTGCATGATATCGGCGATGTCCAATAACGTCTCCATAGCCACTCCTCGCAACGGAGGGTCACCGGGGAGAGGCGGCTCTTCCATCCCGTGGTCCACCTCAACGGCGATTTCGCGCGCCGCCTCCACCTCACCGATGGGTGCCCGAGGACCCAGACCGGGCCGTGGTCACCGGATTCGCCGCATTATAGGCCTCGATGAACGCCCGGGTGATATCCAATCCCGGATCGACGTAGACCAGCCCTTGCGCCTGAGAGAGAACCGGCGCATTGATGACGAGGATGATATTGTGCTGCTTGGCATACTTGTCCAGGAAGGCGTTAATGCGCTCGACCACGGGATTGGTGGCCTCACGGAACGCTTTGGCGTAATCTCGATCGAAGTCCTCTTTCTTCCGCTGTAAGTCGACCTTCAGATCTTCGAGCTCCTCCTGCTTGGCCGCCAGGGCCTGAGGCGTCAAATTGGGTCCCTGGGTTTGGATCTCCCGCTGAAGGGCTTCTACGCGCTGCCGCAGCGCTTCCAATTCGGCGCTGCGATCCTTGAACATGTCATTGACGCGATTGATCTGCTGGATCAACTGCTCGATCCCATTCTTGGCCGCAAAAGCGGCAGTATTGATGACGGCTACGCGTCCCTGAGGGAGATGCAAAGTATTCGTGGACTGATTCGCTGTCGGCGCGCTCCCCGGTTGAGGAGGCGTCTGCTGACCGAGAGCGGCCGCCGGCAACGCGACGAAGATCATTCCAATGGCAATGTATATTCTTTTCGTCATACGCAGTGACCCTTTTGATGGCTTGCTATCTGCCTACAAATGAGTGATTTTATCACCAAGCGCTGAGATCACACAAGCACGGTGAAAACCCGCCGGGGCGACTATCGTACGTGGAGAGGAGGACATCGGCGCAGAGGGAGATGCCGCTCTTATGAGGCGCACGGTGAGGAGTATCGGCGTCTCCCGGGCATGTGACCCAGCTTCTTTGCCGTGCTCCGGTGAAAAGAAGGTGGCGCCAGCTATCGGTGTGGGCCTCTTCACCTCCACCGCTCGTGGCATGCTTTTGCACATGGGCGATTCCTTGCAGAGTAAGATGGCCTCTTGCGCTCCATCCTCCGAGCGACCGTTCTCATCTCCCCGGTGTGGCTCGCACGCGCCATGGGCGACCCCTTCGAAGCTCTCCACTCCCCGTCGAGGTTCCGGCAATGGGCGTCATCTCCCGGATGAGGTGAGGTTGACTCCTGAAGGTTACCGGTCGGCGCCCTCTTTCCCACGGCCCCCTGGGGGTCACCCGGTCGATCCACAGAAGTTGGCGATTCATTCCCACCCACTCCCTTCTTGCAAATTTTCTCCAGACAGGGCAAACTTATTTCATTTAGTGACAAATTTAATGGTAGCGGAGGCACAGGAATAAGGTTGAACAAGCGGGATTATTACGAGGTTCTCGGCGTTCGGCGCGACGCTTCGCTCGAAGAGATCAAAAAAGCTTATCGCCGGTTAGCGCTCAAATACCATCCGGATCGAAATCCGGGGAACAAAGAGGCCGAAGAGAAATTCAAAGAACTCGCCGAGGCTTACAGTGTGCTCTCCGACCCGGAAAAACGCGCCCGGTACGATCGGTTCGGTCACGCGGGAATCAGCGCGACGGCGGGAGCTGGATATGCCGGATTCGATCCGTTCAGCACGTTTGAAGACCTGCTGAGCGAGTTCTTCGGCTTCGGCGACATTTTCGGCACGACCACCCGACGACGATCTCGCGTCCGACAGGGGGCCGATCTGCGCTACGATCTGGAACTGACTTTGGAGGAAGCGGCTCAAGGGGTGGAGAAGACGATCACCATTCCTCGACTGGAGCGATGCCCCACCTGTCGCGGAGCGGGCACGGCGCCGGGCACTCACGTGTCCGTGTGCACCACCTGCCACGGCACCGGGCAGATGCGCTATCAACAGGGATTCTTCACGGTGAGCCGAACCTGCAGTCACTGCCATGGCACGGGGACGCTCATCAAGACCCCCTGTCCCGAGTGCCGGGGCCAAGGGCGCGTCGAACGGGAGAAAACGCTGGAGGTGAGAATCCCGCCGGGAGTGGACACGGGGGCGCGTCTGCGCATTCAGGGCGAAGGAGAAGCCGGCACCGGTGGCGGACCACCAGGAGACCTCTATATCGTCCTCCACGTCCGCGAGCATGAGATCTTCCAACGTCAAGGCGCCGACCTCTATTGCACCGTCCCCATCACGTTCTCGCAAGCGGCATTAGGCGCGGAATTGAAAATTCCGACGCTGCTCGGCGATGAAGAGACTCTGCGCATTCCGCCGGGCACCCAGTCTGGGTCCGTCTTTCGGCTTCGAGGAAAAGGGATGCCCAAGCTGGGGAAAGCGAGTTTCGGCGACCTCTACGTCAACGTGAAAGTGGTCACGCCGACGCGACTCACCCGCGAACAGCGACGATTGCTGGAAGAACTGGCCAAGCTGGAGGACCAGAGCGAGGCCAGCGACGGTGGCAAGAGCGTGTTTGAGAAAATGAAGGATATGTTCACTGGTCAGTGATCGCCCCGTGAGGGGATTCCGTGGACGATGCCCGGCGAATGGTGATGACAAGAGGCGACCAGCTCAACGGCACACCACCTCTCCCCCTCACCCGGCGCGGCTGACTCTCGAGGATGACGTATGGCCAAGTGTCCAATATGCAGAACGCGAAAAGCGAAACGAGAGTGTCCGGTCAAACAACAGGAGATCTGCGCCATCTGCTGTGCGGAGAAGCGGATGATCGAATTCGCCTGTCCCGAGAGCTGCCTCTATCTGCGCGATGCCCGTCAAGCCGCCGGAACGCGCCGGACGCCCAAGCTGCTTCAGTATCTCGTGGCTCAGGACAAGCTCCGCCTGTTTGAGGCCTTCGATCGATTCCGCGCGGTCATCGCGATGCTCGAACGGGCGATCGTCAAAGTGCAGCGATATCAGTTCCGCGACCTCACCGACGAGGAGGTCCTGGCCGGCGTCGAGAACGCCATCAAGACCTATGAGACCCTGGATCGTGGCATCATCTACGAACACACCTCGGAATCGCCGCGCATTCAGGCCGTCACGCGGGCGATTCTGGACGAAATCGAGCGAATGAAGAAAACCCTCCAGGAGCAGCAACGATCCGACCTCGTCAAGACGCGCGATTTTCTCACCTGCCTGGAGTTCGTCAAAGAGACGCTCCAATTCGAGCGAACGGCGGCCCCGGATGCTCAATCCTGGCTACGCCATGCTGCTCTTTACCAACCTTATCCGGAAGAAGAAACGCGCTCCCTCATCGTCAGCGGCTGAGCGCCCTTCGCCGACGAGATGAAGAGAGGGTGAAGTCGGTCCCGGGCGTCACGTCGCTGGCGCAATGGCCCTCAACCGGGGATACGTCGTCAACACCGGTTCGGGTACGGGAACTTTTTGACCGGTGATCTCGGCTTTGATCTCCAGGGCATTCGCCACGCCTTTCCCTTGAAAATGATTGTTGGTGATGACGTAGACCTCCTCAGCATGTTCGGCGATGGCGCGGATATTGTCGATCCACGGTTTCAGCTCTTCGGGCGAGTAGAGATAATCGTAGCGCGCCGAGGGCGCTGCCGTGTCGCTGAACCAGTTCTCGTAATTCCGCCCATGCAAGCGCACATAGCCCACTCTTGAGGTCACTCGCGACGTGGGCCCGAGCGAGCGCCGGAAAACCGGTTGATCGATATTACAGAACCCGACGCCGCGCTCGGCGAGGAATCGGTACACTTCCTCGCGATTCCACGAGGCGTGGCGAACTTCGACGACCAGCGGATATTCGGCGAAGCGGTCCAGCAGTGACTCCAGATAATGACGCGATTCCTCGGTATTCTTGAATGACCAGGGGAACTGAATGAGGAGAGCGCCCAACTTCCCTGCGTCCATCAGCGGTTCGATGCCCTGCTTATACGCTCTTTCGTCCTCGGCGGTCGCTTGCCCGCGCTCGTGAGTGAACCTTTGATAGAGCTTGGCGGTGAATTTGAAGCGAGGGTTCGCTTCCGTCCGCCGCACCCAACTCCGAGCCATGTGAGGCGTCGGCGGGCGATAGAAGGTGCTGTTGATCTCGATGGTGTCGAAATACGCGGCCAGATAGGCCAACGGATCGAACCGGCGACCGGTCGATTCCGGATAGACGCGCCCTTTCCAATCCTCATAATACCACCCGGCGGGACCAACGCGAATGTGTTCAGTGCGTCCAATCATGATTCCGACGTCCATGGAAGGATAGCGGCCTCCGATGATTCGGAGGATATCCCATCTCAGGGCTCACCGGCGGTTCTCTGCTGATGTTCCAGGACCACTGATGTTGCTCATGTCTTGCCTGAGATCTCCCGCAGGCGTTTCCGGGCTTCGTCGTAGGCGCCATGAGGGATGTCACCGAGATTGACCGCCTTCTCGTATTCGCTTCGCGCTGCTCCTTCCTGACCGACGAACTCCAGGATCTTGCCGATGGCCACGTGAGCTCGCGAAACGAGCCAT